>Ga0070714_100000138_pt1 | contig 57696 bp, 54 predicted proteins | sample LARL83metaG_FD_65450 | JGI IMG/M metagenome (GOLD analysis project Ga0070714, IMG submission 65450) | Corn, switchgrass and miscanthus rhizosphere microbial communities from Kellogg Biological Station, Michigan, USA - LAR L8-3 metaG | ecosystem: Host-associated > Plants > Roots > Rhizosphere ... | reverse complement strand
CGGCCACTTCTACACCACGCAGAAGAACAAGAAGAACACGCCGGAAAAGTTCGAGTTCAAGAAGTACGATCCGGTCGTGCGCAAGCACGTGATCTACAAGGAAGGCAAGATCAAGTGACCAAATGGCCCACGCGCGCAGCGCGTGGCTAGCCATTTGGTCATCCCTGCGAAGGCAGGGATCGCTCTTGCTCTTGCTTTGCTCTTGCCACTGCATCCGCAACAGCGATCTTGATTCCTCCAGGAAAACCCGCCACCCGGCGGGTTTTCTTTTGCCCGAAGCCTGTCTATCCAGCATCATCCCCGGATGACCTCCCTCGCCCTGTTCCCCGCCCTGCTCGGCGACGACGCCTGGCGCTCATTGCCTGCCGTCGTACGGGCGATGCACGGAACCGCACCGATACTGCGTGCGAACGGCACGGCCGACGTCGCCGGTGCCAACCATTTCCCCGCACGCTGCCTGCGCCGCCTGCTCGGCCTGCCTGCGCCGGGTCCGCAGCAGGCATTGGCCCTGACGATCGAACGCAACGGCACATGCGAGGTGTGGACCCGCCACTTCACCGGCCGACGCATGCAATCCGTGCTCGATCGCCGCACTGGCTCACCCTTGCTGTACGAACGGCTGGGCGCCGCCACCCTGGGTTTCACGCTGCGTCGCGACGGCGACACGATCGACTGGCAACTGTGCAGCCTGCACGTGTTCGGCATACCGATGCCGCGCGCCTTGCGCGGCCACGTGCTTTCGCGCAGCGGCATGCACGACGGCCGCTACCATTTCAGCGTCGATGTGCGCCTGCCCGTGCTGGGGCAATTGATCGCCTACGAAGGCTGGCTGGAGCCGCTGCCCGATGAGCAGTGAATACCCATCGCCGGTGATCGTGTTCGACGGCGTCTGCCTGCTGTGCAGCCGCTGGGTGCGTTTCCTGCTGAAACACGATCGCGCAGCGCGCTACCACTTCGCCTCGATGCAATCCGACAGCGGCCGCGCCTTGCTGCTCGCGCACGGCCTGGATCCGGAGTCGCCGCTGTCCTTCCTGCTGGTGGAAGGCGGCCGCGGTTACACCGACAGCGACGCGATCGCCCAGGTGCTGCATGGCCTGGGCGCGCGCCGCTGGCGCTGGCTTGGCCGCGCGATGCGGCTGGTGCCGCGCTGGCTGCGCGACCCGACGTACCGCTTCGTCGCCCGCCATCGCTACCGCATCTTCGGGCAAAGCCGCGCCTGCTTCCTGCCCGCGCCGGAGCAGCGCGCACGCTTCATGCCGTAAGCACCTCCAGCTGCGTGTCGACCGCGAAACCATCGAGCGCAGCCAGGGCCTCGTCCAGCGTGAACAGGCCCATGCACGGCATCGCGCCTCGCGGGGACAACGCGCCATCGGCAAGCTTGCGCGCCAGCACCACCGCCGGCGTGGCGGGAATCTGCGGGCCATCGCCCGCCGCCGCACTCAGCGACCAGCGCAATCGCAGCGGCTTGCCTTGGCTATCGCGGCCGGCCAGCTCCACCACCATGCCGCCCACGTCGCTGCCGGCGCCGAGGAACCACTCGCTGATCCGGCGCAGCCTCGGTGCATGCCGCGCCAGGTCGCGGATTACGCCCAGCCGCACCAGCCATGCCGCGGCCAGCGTGCCGAAGTGCAACCGGCGCAGTTCCAGTCCGGCGCGGAACGCCACCCCGCGCACGCCGGGATAGCGCAGCGGGAACAATTCCAGATCCGGCACGTCGCACAGGCCGACCCAGCGCCGGCCGAACGGAAACGTCTGTCGACGCGTCGACATCCAGCCATGGCCGCACTGCCAGCGGCCGTCGCGCCACAACCGCAGCGGGCGACCGCAATAGCCGAGGATCGCCGCCACCGTGGCATCGCCGCGCGGCGTGCGGTTGCCCGGGCTGATGGCGTGCTCGATGGTTTCCAGCGCGCGGAACCGCGACAGCAAGGCATCCACCACCGCACTGCCGAGCGCCGGCACCGTGGACGCACCGCTGACCAGCAGACGGCCGGCCGCTTTCGCCTGGCCGTCCAGACGTCCGATACCGCTGACGAAATCACGGCCGTCGGCGAGATCGACATAGTCGCTGCCGCAGGCAAGGCAGGCCTCGGCCACCCGATAGTCCTGCGCCTGGAACGGACCGGCTGCGTGGATCACCAGTTGCGGCCGCAACGTTGCCAACGTCTCGGCCAGTCCGGCCGTGGCCACGTCGAGTGCGGCCAGCTGCACCGACGGATCACCCAGGCTTTCACGCAGCGTCGCCAAGCTGGCCAGCTGCCGGCCGGCAAGCGTCAGGCGAAAACGCGGATCGCCGGCCAGCTGGCGGGCAATGCGCGAACCGAATACGCCGCTGGCACCGATCAGCAATACGCGCAGGCTCATCCACTTCCCCGGCGGTCGTCCAACTCTCTCAAAACAAAACCCGCCATCGGGCGGGTTTTGCTGGTGCATGGCTTACGCCGCGACGGTCAGGCAGTCGCGACGCTGTAGCCCTTGAGCCGCTGTGCGAATTCCTGCAACGAGCGGATACCGCTCTCTTCGGCCTCGTGGATCCACTGCTGCAGGCCCTTCAGCGCCTGCTCGGCGCCGCGCTGCTCCATCAGGGCCGCGAGGCGGTTGCGGAAATCGCACACGGTCTTCAGGGTCGGCCGCCTGGCCAGCACCGCCTGCATGCGGTCGCGGCCTTCGTTGTCCAGCCAGCGGCCGCCGTCGGCGAGCGCAAGGCGCATACGGCGGGGCATCGACTTGATGCTTTCGCCGGCGTGCTGTGCCTCGTCGCTGATGGTCGGCAGGATCACGCCACGGTAGTAGTCGGTCATCGCCTGGAAGCGGTGGGTGAGCACGGCCTTCAGCGTCTCCGCATCGGGCAGGCGCACGTTCGGGCGCACGTCGAGCGACGGCGCCACGCGCAGCACCTTGGCCAGGCCGACGGCGCGCAGGCCGCAGATCGCCGCCCAGCCGATGTCGAATTCCCACTTGCGCAGCGCGAACTTGGCCGAGCTGGGGAACGCGTGGTGATTGTTGTGCAGCTCTTCACCGCCGATCCAGAAACCCCACGGGATCAGGTTGCGCGCGGTGTCGGCGCTCTCGAAATTGCGGTAGCCAGCCCAGTGGCCGATGCCGTTGACGAAACCGGCAGCCCAGAACGGGATCCAGATCATCTGCACGGCCCACAGCGCGGCACCGATCACGCCGAACAGCGCGATGCTGATCAGCAGCATCAGGGTCGGCCCCCAGTACGGATGCGCGCCATAAACCTTGTGCTCGACCCAGTCGTCCGGGGTGCCGCGGCCGTACTGCTCCATGTCCTGCTTCGACTCGCAGGCGTCGCGGTACAGCGAGACGCCGTCCCAGAACACCTTCTTGATGCCGTAGATCATCGGGCTGTGCGGATCTTCCTCGGTCTCGACCTTGGCGTGGTGCTTGCGATGCACCGCCACCCACTCGCGCGTGACCATGCCGGTGGTGAGCCAGCCCCAGAAACGGAAGAAGTGCGCCAGCAAGGGGTGGAAATCCACGCCGCGATGGGTCTGGCTGCGATGCAGATACAGCGTCACCGTGAAGATGGTGAGCTGGGTCATGACCAGCAGATACACCAGCATCTGACCCCAGCTTGCGCCGGTGAGACCATCGTTGAGGAAATTGAGTACCGCGTTCAGCATGGATAGCACCGGGTGAGAGACAAATTCAGTGTAAATCAGGGGTTTCCGTACCCGCCAGCATGGTGTTGACCACGAATCATAGCAGTCGGTCAAGGGTGGGGCGCTAAGGTGACGTTATTCGCGTCCGCGGCCTGCGCCTGTTGTTTAACCATGGGGGCGCCGTGACAATCACGCAATGACTCCGAATGCTCCCGATTCACCTAGGACCGTCCTGCAACTGGACCGGCTCAGCCGCCGCCGTGCCGGCCGCCCTGCGGTACAGGACCTGAGCCTGAGCCTGCACAGCGGCCAGGTGATGGGCTTGCTGGGCGTGAACGGCGCCGGCAAGTCGACCACCTTGTCGATGATCGCCGGCGCGCTGCGCCCCGACAGCGGCGGCATCGAGCTGAACGGCGAGGATTTCCTGGAACACCCGGAACTGGCCCGCACGCAGATCGGCTGGCTGCCGGAACGCGCGCCGGTGTGGGCCGAGCTCAGCGTCGAGGAGCATCTCGACGCGCACGGCCGCCTGCGCGGGCTGGCCGGCGCCGCACTGCGCCAGGCGCGCACCGCCATCGTCGAGCGGCTGGAACTGCAGCCGCTGGCCCGGCGCTTGGCCGGCGTGCTGTCGCAAGGCCAGCGCCAGCGGCTGGGCCTGGCCTGCGCGCTGCTGCATCGTCCCGCCCTGCTGGTGCTGGACGAGCCGGCCAACGCGCTCGATCCGGTACAAGTCGCCGCGCTGCGCGCATTGATCCGCGAGCAGGCCGCTGGCGGCACCGCGGTGATCCTGTCCACCCACCTGCTCGCCGAGGTGACCGCGGTCTGCGATCGCGTGGCGATCCTGCACGAAGGCACCCTGCGTCACGACGGCCCGGTGCACGCCGACGGCCATGCCGCGCTGGAGAAAACCTTTTTCGGGATCGCGATGAGCGGCAGCACCGAACCGGCGCGCGCCGCATGAGCCGCGCCTTCATGGGCACCGTCGCCGTGGCGCGACTGGAATGGCGCCGGCTGCTGGTGCGCCCGCTGGCGTGGGTGCTGGCGGCGCTGACACTGGCCTGGCTGGCATGGAACTTCACCCTGCTGCTGGGCGGTTTCCTGGCCGGGCAGATCCAGCGCGCCGCGTTGCCGGACGGGCCCGGCTTCACCGACCTGGTCGGCGTGCCCTTGCTGGGCCAGCTCGCCCAGCTGGCGTTCCTGGTGGTGCCGCTGCTGTGCATGTCGGTGATCGCCGGCGAACACCGCAACGGCACCCTGCCGCTGCTGTTCGCCGCCGGCGTGCCGGCCTGGCGCATCGTGCTGGGCAAGTACGTGGCCGTGCTGGGCTGGCTGCTGCTGTGGCTGGCGCTGACCCTGGCGATGCCGCTGGCGCTGATGCACGCCACGCACTTCGACTGGGGCAAGCTGGCCGCCGCCACGCTGGGCCTGGCGCTGATGCTGGCCGCGCTGGCCGCGATCGGCGTGGCCTGTTCGAGCTTCGCCTCGCACCCGGCGCTCGCCGCCGCCGCCGCGCTGGTGATCGCGCTGGCGCTGTGGAGCGTGAACCTGGGCGCGCAGATGGCCGGCATCAACGGCGGCGTGATCAACTGGCTGGCGATGAGCACGCACCTGCAGCCGTTGCTGCGCGGACTGGTCTCCAGCACCGACATCGTGTGGTTCGCGCTGCTGGTCGTGCTGGCGCTGGCCCTCGCCACACGCCGGCTGGCGACCGACAAGGAGCGCAACTGATGGGCGCGCTGTTCAGACGTCTGGACGGCTGGTTGTTCGCGCTGCTGCTGGTGCTGGCGGCGGCAGCCATCGGCTACCTCAGCACGCGCTACGCGCACCAGGCCGACTGGACCGCGAACGGCCGCACCAGCCTGTCGGCGGAAAGCCGCGCGGTGCTGGCCAGGTTCGACGGCCCGGTGGAAATCGTCAGCTATGCGAACCCGCAGGGCGACCTGCGCCAGACCGTGGCCGGGTTCCTGCAGCGCTACCAGGCGGTGAAGCCGGACCTCAGCCTGCGCTTCGTCGACCCGCAGCTGGACCCGGCCAAGATGCGCGAGCTGGGCATCACCGTCGATGGCGCGCTGATCCTGCACTACAAGGATCGCGAGCAACGCCTGGACGAGTTGTCCGAGCGCAGCCTCACCAATGCGCTGGAACGGCTTCTGCGCGGCAGCGACCGCATCGTGGCCTTCGTCACCGGCGACGGCGAACGCCGCGCCGACGGCCAGGCGAACGCCGATCTCGGCACCTTCATGGCACAGCTGGAAGCGCGTGGCATGCGCGCGGTGCCGCTGAACTTCGCGCAAGTTGCCGCAGTGCCCGAGCACACCGACCTGGTGGTGCTGGCCAGTCCCAGCCTGACGCTGCCGCCGGGCGCGGTGCAGGCGCTGGTCGCCTACGTGCAGAATGGCGGCAACCTGCTGTGGCTGAGCGAACCGGCGAACGATGACCTCGGCCTCAAGCCGCTGGCCGACGCGCTCGGCGTGCGCGTGTTGCCCGGCGTGCTGGTCGACGGCTCCGGCGCGGCGCTGGGTTTGCACGACCCACGCCTGATCGCGCTGGGCGACTACCCGCCGCAGGCGATCACCCGCGGCTTCACCCTGACCACGCTGTTTCCGCAGGTGTCCGCGCTGGCGCAGTCGACGCAGGGCGGCTGGGCGGTCAAACCGTTTCTGCGCTCCGGCGCGCAGAGCTGGATCGAGTTCCAGCCGATCGACAACGGCAAGCCCTCGGACATCCGCTTCGATGCCGATGCCGGCGAGCTGAAGGGGCCGCTGGACTTCGGCTTCGCGCTGAGCCGACTGTCGCCCAGCCCGGACAAGAGCGAGCAGCGCGCGGTGGTGATCGGCGACGGCGATTTCCTCTCCAACACCTTCCTCGGCAACGGCGGCAACCGCGCGCTGGGCGAGCGCGTGTTCGACTGGCTGCTCGGCGACGACAAGCTGGTCGAGCTGCCGCCGCGCGGCGCGCCGGACCGGCTGCTGCAGATTTCGCAAACCGAACTGAACGCGCTGAGCTTCGGCTTCCTGGTCGCACTGCCCGTGCTGCTGCTGTTGATCGGCGGCCTGATCGCATGGCGCCGGCGGCGCCGCTGAACGATGAAACGCGGCACCCGCCAACGCCTGTTCCTGCTGCTCACCGTACTGGCCTTGTCCCTGCTGGCCGGCTGGCAATGGCAGCATGACGCGCGCAACGAGACCGGCAACCTCACCGCGCTCGACCCGGCCGGCATCAGCCGCATCGCGCTGACCTTGCCCGGCGCGCCGACCCTGCACTACGAAAAGCGCGGCGGTCACTGGTGGCGTACCGACGGCACGCCGACGCGCGCCATCGACGCCCGGCTCAGCGACCTGGCCGATGCCGCCGCGGCGCACGTGCTGAGCTGGCGCCCGGCCAGCGATTTCGAGCCGGCGAAGATCGGCCTGGCGCCGCCGCGGGCAGTGCTGGTGCTGGATGGGCAGGTACTGGAATTCGGCGAAAGCTCGGTCACCGGGCCGCAGCACTACGTGCGCGTGGGCCAGCGGATCGCGCTGGTATCGTCGCGCTACGTGCCGCGCTCGCCGGCGACGGCGACCACCGAGCTGCACTGAGCCGCGGGACAACCACTTGCCTGAACTACCCGAAGTCGAAACCACCCGCCGCGGCATCGCGCCGTACCTGATCGGCCGCCGCGTCACCGGGGTGATCCTGCGGCGGCCCGACCTGCGCTGGCCGATCCCGCCGGAGATCAGCGAGCTGCTGCCCGGCCAGCGCATCGACGCGGTGGAGCGCCGCGCGAAATACCTGCTCCTGCGCACCGGGATCGGCAGCGCACTGCTGCACCTGGGCATGTCCGGCGTGCTGCGCGTGCTGCCGCCGGACGCGCCGGTAGGCAAGCACGACCACGTCGACATCGTGCTGGAACGCACGCTGGCGCAGGCGCCGCGCATCCTGCGCTTCACCGACCCGCGCCGCTTCGGCTGCCTGCTGTGGCAGCCGCTGGGCGAGACGCACGAGCTGCTGGCGAAGCTGGGTCCGGAACCGCTGACCGACGCATTCGACGGCGACCTGCTGTGGCATCTCTCGCGCGGCCGCACGGCGGCGGTGAAGCTGTTCCTGATGGACAGCGCGGTCGTCGTCGGCGTGGGCAACATCTACGCCAGCGAGGCGCTGTTCTACGCCGGCATCGATCCGCGCCGCGCCGCCAGCAGCGTATCGCGGGCGCGCTATGCGCGGCTCGCCGGCGAGGTGAAACGCCTGCTGGCCTGGGCGATCGAACGCGGCGGCACCACCTTGCGCGACTTCCTCAACCCCGACGGCGCACCCGGCTACTTCTTCCGCGAACTGATGGTCTACGGCCGCGCGGGCGAACCGTGTCACGTTTGCCGCACGCCGATCAGGCAGGTCGTGCTGGGGCAACGCTCGACGTTCTGGTGCCCGCACTGCCAGCGATGAACCGGCGGGTCACTCCGGCCAGCGGAACTCGATGTGGGTGTTGTTGAACTCGGGGTCGTCGAGACTGCCACCCGGCTGCGCCACCAGGCCGTCGGGCAGGCCCTCGACCTCGAGCTGCTGGCCGGCGCTGAAGTGCGCGCCCAGCGACAACAGTTCGACCAGCCGCTCGCACAGCACGCCGGCGCGGTCGACATCGCGGTCAGGCACGTTGCGCAGGCTGATGTCCGGACGGCCGAACTTGCGCATGCCGCGGGTATGGATCCACGAGCGGTCGGCGGCCGCCTCGCTGCTGCGCAGGATCAACACATGGTGGCGCGGCGGCGCGCCGTCCTTGACCAGGTAATGGCGGCGCCAGTGCGCCGCGTCGAACAAAGTGAGGACCTGCGGATCGAGGATGGCCGTGCCGCCCACGTCGAGCATGCCGGCCAGCACGCCGAGCGTGTCGCGCAGGTAGTCGAGGCTGGCGCCGTCCTTCAGCACGCCGCGCACTACCAGCACCTCCGGCGCGATGCGCGCGTCCTCGAACGCCTCGGGCGTGTCCTCCTTGATCAACTGACCCAGCGCGCCATTCAGCGGGTAGCCCTCCCACTGGCGCAGAACCGCGTTCTGGAAACGCTGGATCTCGACGCCCGCGGGCAGTCCCCGGCTGCCGTAGCGCGGCGACGGGATCAACAGCTCCGGCTCGAACTTGCCGAACACGTAGAACTGCAGCACGGCCTCGTCTTCGCCAGGCTGCCAGTACGGTCGCGGCCAGCTGACGGATGTGATGGCTTCGCTCATGCAGGTTCCTTGATGGGTCGGTTCATTCGCGTTCGCCCAGCGGCAGCACGGTCTGCTGCAGCTCGATGCGGCCGTGGCCCGCGCTGATCTTCTTGAACTCGGCGCGGCTCACCGAGACATAGCGTTCGTTGCCGCCGATCTCAACCTGCGGGCCGTCGGTGACGGCGCGGCCGTGTTCGTCCACGCGCACCACCATGGTGGCCTTGCGCCCGGTGTGGCAGATCGTCTTGATCTCCTGCAGTTCGTCGGCCCAGGCCAGCAGGTAGCGGCTGCCCTCGAACAGTTCGCCCCGGAAATCGGTGCGCAGGCCGAACGCCAGCACCGGGATGCCGAGCTTGTCGACCACGTCGCTGAGTTGCCACACCTGCGGCTTGGCGAGGAACTGCGCCTCGTCGACGAACACGCAGTGCAGCGGGCCGTGCGATGCGATGTCGGCCTCCACCAGCGCCAGCAGGTTCTCGTCGCCGCGGAAGCGCCGTGCATGCGCCTTCAGGCCGATCCGCGAGGCCACCACGCCATCGCCGAAGCGGTTGTCCAGCGCCGGCGTGAGGATCAGCGTGCGCATGCCACGCTCGTGGTAGTTGTACGCGCTCTGCAGCAGCGTGGTGGTCTTGCCGGCATTCATCGCCGAGTAATAGAAGTAGAGTTTGGCCATGGTGGCGCGTTCGGTTGAAGACCGTCCATGGTAGCGCGACAGGCGGTTGACGATGGCTTGCTTGAAGATCGAGAGCACCCCACCCCGGCCCTCCCCTGCGCGCAGGGGAAGGAGACGCGTCAGGCCTTGTCCAGAGGCGTGTTGCCGCCGGTGAACTGCGCGCGCGCCTGGGCCAGCCGGTAGCGGTGTTCGGCGCGGCTGCGGCGCCAGTCGCGCAGGAAGCAGATGGCGTAGACCAGCTTGAACAGCTGCAATCGCCGCAGCACCTTCGGCGTGTCGAACAGGTCGCCGGCAAGCATCGAGATCACGCCCTGTTCCAGCTGCCAGGTGTTGCGCGGCTGGCGGAACATCTGCTGCATCACCGGGCCGTTGAAGCGGTAGATGAAGAACGAGAAACGCGCCATGCCGGCGCGCTGGCGTTTCTCCAGTTGGCGCAGCAGGGCCGGCTCGCGTCGCGGTTCGCGCAGTGCCTGGTCGACCACCGCGGCGGCCTGCTCCGCGCCGCTCATCGCCAGGTACACGCCGGATGAAAACACCGGGTCGAGGAAGGCGAACGCATCGCCTACCAGCACCCAGCCCGGCCCACCCATGCGGCTTGCGTCGTAGGAGTAGTTGCCGGTGACGCGCACCTCGTCGTCGATCAGTTCGGCGTGCTGCACGCGCGCCCACAGCGCCGGGCTCAGCTTCAGCGTGTCGAACAGGAACTCGACCGTGCGGCCCTTGCGTTGCCTGAGGTAATCCGGCCAGCATACCGCGCCCACGCTCATCACGCCGTCCGGCAACGGGATCATCCACATCCAGCCGTGCGCGAAGCTGTAGATGCTGATGTTGCCGGCGTCCTCCCCCTCGCGCCGCGCGGCGCCGCGGAAGTGGCCGAAGATCGCCGCGCTCTGGTGCTGGTCGTTACGCCGGCGCAGCTTGCGTTTCGTCGCCAGCAGCGCATCGCGGCCGCTGGCGTCGACCACGTAGCGCGCCTGGATCGCGTAGTCGCGGCCGTCGTCGGTGCGCACGTCCAGCCAGCTCTCGCGCGGGCCGCGCTGCTCGACGCGCAGCACTTCATGCCCTTCGCGTGCGTCGGCGCCGGATTCTCGCGCGTGTCCGTACAGCATCCTGTCGAAATCCTGCCGCCATACCTGGTACGCATGCGGCGGGCTCTGCCCGATCGCGCGGGCGAACGCGTAGGTGTTGTAGCCGCGCGCGTTGTCGGCCTCGAAATCCGCGCCGGGCTTGAACACACCCAGCTCGCGCACCTTGTCCAGCACGCCCAGCCGCTCGAACACCGGCAGATTCATCGGCAGCAACGATTCGCCGATATGGAAGCGCGGGTGGTGCGCCTTCTCCAGCGCGATCACCTTGTAGCCGCGGCGCGCCAGCAGCGCCGCCGCGGTGCTGCCGCCGGGGCCGCCGCCGATCACCGCCACGTCGCACTGCTCGACTTCCTGCTCCGCCATGCCGCTCCCCGCTGACTGTCGTGCGGCCGATTATGGCCGAAGCCGGCCGGTGCGCCAGTGGTGCTCTGTTACCATCGACCACCGCCTCGTCCTGTCTCCCGATCCATGCTCAATCCGCAACAACTGGCCGCCGTCGAACACTGCGACAGCCCGCTGCTGGTGCTCGCCGGCGCCGGTTCCGGCAAGACCAGCGTGATCACCCAGAAGATCGCCTACCTGATCCAGCGCCGCAAGCTGGCGCCGTCGAAGATCGCCGCGATCACCTTCACCAACAAGGCCGCGCGCGAGATGCGCGAGCGCGTGGCGAAGCTGGTCAGCAGCGAGGATGCCGCCGCGCTCACGGTGAGCACGTTCCACGCGCTGGGTCTGAAATTCCTGCAGATCGAACACGCCCGCGCCGGCCTGCGCCGCGGTTTTTCGGTGCTGGATGCGGACGACAGCGCGGGCATCGTCAAGGAACTGGCGCCGACCGGCGCCAAGCCCGACGTGCTGTTCGGCATCCGCAACCTCCTGAGTCGCGCGAAGAACGGCGGGCTGTCGCCGGAGGAAGCGCTGGCTGCCGCGCGCAGTCCGCGCGAGCTGGAAGCGGCGACCATCTACGACATGTACCAGCAACGCCTCGCCGCGTTCAACGCGGTGGATTTCGACGACCTGATCCGGCTGCCGCTGCGCATCCTGGAAAGCGACGCCGAATGCCGCGAGGCGTGGCGCGAGCGCCTGCGCTACCTGCTGGTGGACGAGTACCAGGACACCAACGACGCGCAGTACCGCCTGCTGAAGGTGCTGACCGGCGAGCGCGGCGGGATCACCTGCGTGGGCGACGACGACCAGTCGATCTACGCCTGGCGCGGCGCGAATCCGGAGAACATCGACCAGCTCGGCCGCGACTGGCCGAACCTGCGCGTGATCAAGCTTGAACAGAACTACCGTTGCGGCAAGCGCATCCTGCGCGCGGCGAATGCGCTGATCGCGCACAACCCGCACCTGCACGAAAAGAAGCTGTGGAGCGAGCACCCGGAAGGCGCACCGATCCGCGTGCTCGAGTGCAAGGAGGCCGAGCACGAGGCCGAGCGCGTCGCCGCGATCGCCACCACCCTGGCCGAGAGGCACAAGGCGCGCTGGAACGACATGGCGATCCTGTACCGCGGCAACTTCCAGGCGCGGGTTCTCGAAAAGGCTCTGCGCCTGGCGCGCATTCCGTACCACCTCACCGGCGCCTTGAGCTTCCTCGACCGCGCCGAGGTGAAGGATGTGCTGTGCTACCTGCGCCTGCTGACCAACCCCAGCGACGACACCGCGTTCCTGCGCGTGGTCAACGTGCCGAAGCGCGAGATCGGCGCGACCACGCTGGAGAAGCTGGGGCAGATCGCGCAGTCGCGCCACTCGTCCCTGCTCGACGCCACCCGCAGCGATGGCGTGCTGCGCCAGCTCACCCCGCGCCCGGCCGCTGCGCTGGCCGCGTTCGCGAACCTGCTGGACGAACTGCGCAGCGCCTCGCTGCATGAAAGCGCCGCCGACCTGGTCGAGTTGATCCTGAAACGCACCGGCTACGTCGCGCAGATAATCGCCAGTACACCCGACGCCGGCACACGCGAGCGCAAGCTGGGCAACCTGAAGGAACTGGCCGACTGGTTCCGCGCGATGCAGAAGGGCGGCAACACCGCCGGCGACCTCGCCTCGCAACTGGCCCTGCTCAGCCACGCCGATCGCGACGAACCGGGGAATGCCGTGCGCATGATGACCCTGCACGCGGCCAAGGGCCTGGAGTTCCGTTTCGTCTTCATCGTCGGCTGCGAGGACGGCACGCTGCCGCACGAGGGCGCGCTGGACGAGGGCCGCGTCGATGAGGAACGCCGGCTGATGTACGTCGGCATCACCCGCGCCAAGGAATTGCTGACGCTGTCGTGGTCGGCGAAGACCAAGCGCTACGGCGACGTCCACAGCAACCAGCCCAGCCGCTTCCTGCACGAGCTGCCGCAGGCCGACCTGCACTGGCAGGGCAAGGACCCGGAAGCGGACAAGGAAGTGACCCGCGAAACCGCCGAGTCGCACATGGCGCGGATCAAGGCGATGCTGGCGGGCGGTTGAGCTTCTCGCCCATCGCCACCGCTTCCGGCGACACGCGAGCCTGGGCGCTCGGCCTTCGATATCCCTGCGTCATTTCCAGCCGTTGATGAAGAACGTGATGACGATGGCGTTGGTGAAGTCGATCAGGAACGCACCGACGATGGGCGCCACCAGGAAGGCGCGCGGCGCCGGCCCGAAGCGCTCGGTCAGCGAACTCATCACCGCCATCGCGTTGGCCGTCGTCCCCAGCATGAAGCCGACGAAGCCGCTGGCCATGACGGCGGCATCGTAGTCGCGCCCCATCAGCCACCACAGCGGCCAGCAGCAGAAGGCCACGACCACGATCGACTGCACGCCCAGGTTGACCAGCAAGGGCATGGCCAGCCCGGCGAGATCCCACAGGTGCAGGTTCATCAGCGCGACGACGAGGAACAGCGAGAGCGAGGCGTTGCCGATGATGTCGATGCTGCGCAACGACAGGCCGAACCAGCCGAGGTGGTCGTCGACGTTGCGGATCAGCGCGCCCACGAGCATGGCGCCGATGTAGCTGGGCAGGGTCAGGCCGAGCGCGCCCAGCCCGCCGCTGATCCAGGCGCCGATACCCATGGCCAGCAGGATCAGCACGAAGCTCCTGAGCCCTGCATAAGTCTGCTCCTCGGCGCTGACGGCGCTTGCCGCGGCAGCGACGGGCGCCGGTGGCGGCATCGCCGGCGTGCTCCCAGCCACGTCCAGTGATTGAGGCGTGCGCAACTTGAGGCGCTCGATCAGCATCGTCGCCAGCGGTGCGCCGATCACCGAGCCGCAAATGATGCCGGCCATCGCGTTGGCCAGCGCCACGCTCGGTGCGCCTTGCACGCCGGCCTGGGTGAACAGCGGCGCGAACGCCAGGCCGGTGGCGGGCCCGCCGGCAAGCGTGACCGAACCGGTGATCACGCCGAACAGCGGCGGCAGCCCGAACGCCGTGGCCAGCCCGATGCCGACCAGGTTCTGCACCACGGCGAGTCCGGTGGCGAGGCCGAGGAACAGCACGATCTGGCGACCGCTGACCTTGAGCAGGGACGTGCTCGCGTTGAAGCCGATGGCGGTGAAGAACGCGATCATCAGCGGCTGTTGAAACGCCGTATCGAAGTGCACCGGCGTGACCTTCCACTGGCGGCAGGCGAGCAGCGCCAGCGCCACCAGCAGGCCGCCGATCACCGGCGCCGGAATGCTGAAGCGCGACAGCAGCGGCACCCGCGCGCGGATCGCATACCCGGCGATCAGGAACAGGCCGCCACAGGCCACGGTCTGGACCGGGTCGAGCATCAGCACGCGGACGTCCTCTCGGCCGCGGTGGTTCGCCGGGCTGCGCCGGCCCGCCGGCCCGCAAGTGCGCGCGCGGCGATCACCCTCATCCGCCCCAGAATGCCGGCAAGGGCGGCAACAGGAAGCCTCCCTGCAGGCTCACGCCGTCGGGATAGTCGTCCTGCAGCCAGAGCGGGCCGTCCAGGTCGATGAACTCCGCTTCGCGCGCGATCTCCAGCGCCGGCGTGATGCCGAGCGAGGAACACACCATGCAACCGACCATGATCTTGAAACCATCGACGCGCGCGGCCCGCAGCAGGCGCCAAGCCTCGGTCAAGCCGCCGGTCTTGTCCAGTTTGATGTTGACCGCCTGGTAGCGGTCGCGCAGCCGGGGCAGGTCCGCCGTCACGTGGCAGGCCTCGTCGGCGCAGATCGGGATGCGGCTGAAGAAACCCAGCAAGGCGTCGTCCGCGTCCGCCGGCAGCGGCTGCTCCAGCAATTCGACGCCCGCGCGCTCCAGCATCGGCTGCATGTCGCGCAGCAGTTCGATGTTCCAGCTTTCGTTGGGGTCCACGATGAGATGGGCGAACGGCGCCGCCCGCCGCACGGCCTCGATCCGCGCCGCCGGATCGTCCGCGTCGACCTTGATCTTGATCAGTCCGGCGCCGGCGATGCGGGACGCCGCCTGCCCCATCCGCTGCGGCGTGTCGATGCCGACGGTGATCGCGCTGACCAGCGTGGAGCGTGGCGGGCGCCCCAGCTGCACCCACACGGGCACCGAGCTGAGTTGCGACTCGAGATCCCACATCGCCGCGTCCAGGGCATTGCGTGCGGCGCCCGCCGGCAGCCGCGCCTGCAGCTCGTCCCGCCCCATGCCGGCGACGAGTTCGGCGCGCAACGCCTCCATCGCGTCGATCACCGACGCCACCGATTCGCCGTAGCGAGCGTAGGGAACGGATTCGCCGCGCCCGATGCGGTCCGCCTGGCGCAGTTCGACCGTCACCACGTCGGCGGCGTACTTGACCCCGCGCGCGATGCGGAAAGGCGCCACCAGCGGGAAGCTGCGCTGCGTGATGCTCAGTTCGCGAAGCATGCGAGCAGGTTGTCCACGATGGCTTCGACACCCATGCTGACCGGGTCTTGGCAGGGCAGCTGGAGCAGGTCGCTGATCCGCTGGCAGGCCGCCAGCGCTTCCGGCGCCGGCATGCCGGAAGTGTTCAGCGCGACGCCGACCGCCCTGACGGCCGGGTTGGTCAGGCGCGCAGCGGCGAGGTTGGCTTCCAGACAGTGCCGCAACTCGGGCAGCGGGTAACCGGGCAGGCCGCGCATGTGACGCCGGGTCGGCTCGTGGCACAACACCAGCGCGTCGGGCTGGGCGCCATGCAGCAAGCCGAGCGACACGCCGGCGTAGGAAGGATGGAACAGCGAACCCTGGCCCTCGATCAGATCCCAGCCGTCGTCGCTGCGGGCCGGCGAAATCCATTCGACGGCGCCCGAGATGAAATCGGCGACCACCGCATCGACCGGCACGCCCGCGCCGGCGACGAAGATGCCGGTCTGGCCGGTGGCGCGAAAATCCGCCGCGCAACCGCGCTGCCGCATGGCCCGCTCCAGCGCGAGCGTGGTGTACATCTTGCCGACCGAGCAGTCCGTGCCCACCGTAAGCAGCCGTCGGCCGGCGCGCGGGCGACCGGTGCCGACCGGAATGCCCGGCGCGGGATCGCGCGCGTCGAACAGCACGCGGCCGTTGCGCTGCGCGGCCGCCACGATGTCCGCATTCGCGCGCAGCTTCTGGTGCAGGCCGGCGACCACGTTGAGGCCGGCGTCGAGCGCCGCGATGGCGTCGGCAACGATCTCCGGCGCCATCACGCCACCGGCGTTCGCGGTACCGATCATCATGGTATTCGCGCCGCGGGCCCTGGCCTCGGCCATGCCGATGTCGGGCAGACCCAGCGTCAGCTTGCAGTCGGGGTGACGGTACTGGCCCACGCACCATTCCGGGCGCCACCAGGCCACGCCCCTGGCCGTCTTGATGGCCAGATCGTCGGCCGGATTGCCCAGGTACAACAGATAAGGCGGCCCCCAGTGGGCAGGCAGGGTCGCATCGCCATGGTTTGGCATGAAAGACTTACTCCACGTGACGGCCACGCCGTCGACCAGATGAGGGATCTCCGCGCCAATCGTTCCCACCGGTGGCGACGGGTTGTACGGATGGGCCGGCTCGGGCGGTGCCGAAACGCCTGAGCCTGCCCCGGAATAGCCGGCGCGCCGGGTGGATCCGTACGGCGCAGGTCATGCCGTCGGCGCGGGGGTGGCCCGGCGATCCCTCGGTTCGCCCCGGCCACGCTGCCCTCATTCCCGGCAATGCCGGCCCATGGATCAATGGATGGTTTCGACCTTGCCCAGGCCATTGGGATTGCGCGGGTCGCTGGCCGCCGTCTTGGTGTTGGTCGTCTTGTCCCAGACCACGACGTTCATATTGCCCCACGATTCCTTGTCGTTGATTTCGTAACCCATGGCCTTCAGCTTCGCGAGCACGTCGGCCGGGATGTCGCTGCCCTTCTCGATATCGACGCGGTCGGGCAGGAACTGATGGTGGATGCGCTTTTGCGCGGTGATCTCGCCGGCATTCTTGCCGTCGATGAAGGCGAGGATGCCTTCGAACACCTGCGTGATAATGGTCGAGCCGCCGGGCGAGCCGATCACCGCCAGGCGATCCTTGCCGACCACGATGCTGGGCGTCATCGACGACAGCATCCGCTTGCCGCCGACCGGCGCATTGGCGCTGCCGCCGATCAGGCCGAACGCGTTGGGCTGGCCCGAGACCAGGGCGAAATCATCCATCTCGTTGTTGAGCAGGATGCCGGTCTTGCCGGCGACGAAGCTGGACCCCAGCGTGGTGTTGACCGTGGCGGTCATCGACACCATGTTGCCGTCCTTGTCGATGATCGAGTAGTGCGTGGTGTGCATGCCCGGATCCTTCGCATGCACCGACGGCAGCCACGCCGACTTGGTCGCCTGGTCCGGCAGGATGCTCTGGCGCAGCCCGTCGGCGTAGTAAGGCGAGAGCAGCATGTCCAGCGGCATCTTCACGAAGTCGGGATCGCCCAGGTATTCGTTGTGGTCGCGGAAGGCGCGGCGCATCGCCTCCACGAGGTAATGGATGCGGTGGGCTTCATCCATGCTCTTGAGATCGATCGGCGCAAGGATGTTCAGCATTTCCGCGAGCGCCACGCCGCCGGAAGACGGCGGTGGTGCCGTGACGATCTTGTAGCCGGCGTAGGTCAGCTCGATCGGCTGGCGCTCCTTCGCCCGATAGCTGGCCAGGTCGGCCAGCGTCCAGGTGCCGCCGGCGGCACGCACCGATTTCACCAGTTCCTTCGCCACCGCGCCCTTGTAGAAACCGTCCGCACCTTTTTCGGCCAGCGCCTTCAGGGTTTTCGCCTGGTTTGGATCGCGGAAGATGCCGGTCTCCTGGGGCATCTTGCCGCCTGGCATGAACTTGCCGGACGAGGCCGGATAACGGCGCAGCACATCGGCCTTGTGGCCGATCGAGCGGACCAGCGCACCGCTGGGATGGAAGCCTTCTTCGGCCAGCCGGATCGCCGGACTCAGCGACACCGCGAGCGGCAGCTTGCCGTACTTGCCCGCCATGTAGGCGATGCCGGCGGGAAAGCCGGGGATGCCGGCAGCCAGCGGCCCATTGAGCGAGGTGTCGCGATTGGGCGTGCCGTCCGCTTTCAGGTAGTCCTTCTCGCTGACTGCCTGCGGCGCCATCTCGCGTGCGTCGATGAAAGTGTCCTTGCCGGTGGCTGCATCGTGGATCACGGCGAGGAAACCGCCACCCATGCCCGAAGCCTCCGGCTGCACCACCGACAGCGACGCGCCCACCGCGATCGCGGCGTCCACGGCGTTGCCGCCGCGCGCGAGGACTTCGAAACCCGCCTCGGTAGCCAGCGCATTGGCGCTGGCTACCGCCGCGGTCTTCGCCGCCGCCGTGTCCTGCGCGTGGGCCAGCATGCCAAAGCTGCCGATCGCCAGCGCCAGCAGGATGCCATGCCAGCGCGGCCTGCCGTGCGTCGGCGGGCGGCAGATGGTCACGGCATCGCCGTGCGGCGTGTTTCGTTCGATCATTGGGTCACCCTCCACGATGGGGTTCGAGCATAGTCACAGGCAGCCGCGCGCCACCAATGAAAAGACGATGGCATGGCATAGCTGGCGGTTGTGGCACGCGGCTGCCTGCGATGCACGCGGGCCTGGCAGACCACGACCCGACCGACGAGAGCCCCGCTGCGGAACGGGGCTTTCGTCGTGTCGGGCCAGCACTCACCAGTGGTACTGCACCTTGCCGTACACGAACGCACCCTGGAAGCCGAACGGCGAACTGGACGAATACGGGAACGCGCCGTTCTGGTCGTCACCCACGGGAACCTTCTTCGGGTAGGTGTTGAGCACGTTGTCGCCGCCCACGGTGAACGTCCACCGATCGCGGTTGTAGCTCACCGCCAGATCGAGCAGCCATTTGTGCGGGTACACGGTGTCGTCCAGGTAGCTGGTCGAGCCGTACGAGGTGATCCGGCCGTAGCGGGTCAGTGTTCCATTGAAGGCCCAGGGGCCGATGTTGTAGGTCTCGTTGAGGATCAGCTTGCTGCGCGGCGCGGTGTCGGCAAGCAGGCCCTTGATCGCGCTGCGGTTGAGGCGCTGGAAGATCACGCCCAGCGAGTCCAGCACGGCCGGGTTCGGCTTGACGTCGGTGACCTTGTTCTTGTGGTAGCCGTAGCTGAGCGTCGACAGCAGGTTGCCGTTGTCGCCGAAATCGCTGCGATAACTGGTCACCACATCGGCACCCTGCGTGCGCACGGTGCCGGCATTGGTGAAGTAGGAAAGGCCGCTGTACTGCAGGTTGGTGACGCCGTTGGCCGCCAGGTAATCCTTCACCGCCGGCGTCGACAGCGAGAGCGAACTGGACAGCGCGATGCGATTGGTGACGGTGATCTGGTAGGCATCGAACGACAGGTTGAGTTCGTTGGTGGGATTCCACACCACGCCCGCGGTGAAGTTGCGCGACTTCTCCGCCTCCAGCGGTTCGCTGCCGAGCAGCCGCGCCAGCGGGTTGTCCACCGGCACCAGTCCGCGCAGGTAGATGCCCGGCGGCAGCCCTAGCGAATTGCCGGCGCCGAAAGAGGCCGACGTGGTTTCGGAGTAGTGCTGCTGGCCCAGTCCCGGAGCGCGGAACCCGGTCGAGGCGCTGCCGCGCAGGGCGAACGAGTCGGTGAAGTCGAAGCGGCCGGACAAGGCGGCGGAGGTGGTGGTGCCGAAGTCCGAATAGTCCTCGTGGCGCACGGCGGCGGAGAAGCCGAACCGCTCGGTCAGGTTGCCTTCCAGTTGCAGGTACTCGGCGACGTCATGCCGGTCCACCGAAATGGCGTCCTGCGGACCCCAGCCGGCAAAGCCTTGCGCGCCGCCGCGGACACCGGACGTGCCCACATAGTACGAACCGAAGTCGCCAGCCGTCACGTCGTAACTCTGGCGCAGCCATTGCGTGCCGAAGGACAGCGTCAGCGGATTGGGCAGCCAGCCGAACGAGATCTCCCTGGAGATGTCGATGTCGAACGTCTGCTGTTTCGCGGTCAGGATGCCGTCGTGGAAACTGGTCGGGCTGCTGCCGAAGTCATTCAGCATCGCGTAGTTGGTGGAGTTTTGCGTGCTGTAGGAAACGCGGTTGCCGCCATAGTTGCCGCTGATGTCCCAACGCCAGTCATTCCAGGTGCCGCGCAACCCGGCGACCAGCGAGGTATCCGTGGAGACGCCATGCTCGCGCGGCAGGAAGCCGTCGGGATAGACCATGCCGATCAGCGGGTTGTTCGGATAAGGCGTGTTGCTGCCATAGCGGTAGAAACCGCGCGGCTCACCGACGCGGCGCCCGTAGTGGCCGAACGCGTAGAACTGCACGCCGGGGCTGATGTCGTACTGCGTGTTGAGGAACAGGTTCTGGTTTCTGAACGCCACCGTCCCGTAGTGGAACTTCACGCCGAGCTGGGCCAGCCCGGGGCGACGGTCCACGCCGGCGCGGTTGCTCGGGCTCTGGTTGCTGTTTTCGGCGGTGATGCGCAGCCAGCCGCTTTCGCCACCCAGCGGAATGCCGAAATTCGCCGCGCCCTGCCATTGCCGGCCATCGCCGGCGGAGAACTGGCCGCCGCTGAGCTGCACGTCGCCGCCCTTGGCGCCTTTTTTCAGGATGATGTTGACCACGCCGGAAAGCGCGTCGGAGCCGTATTGCGCGGAGGCGCCGTCACGCAGCACTTCGATGTGGTCGATCGCCGACAGCGGGATCGTGTTGAGATCGATGCCCTGCGAGCCCTGGCCGATCTGGCCCAGGCTCAACACCAGCGCGCCCGGATGCCAGCGCTTGCCGTCCACCAGCACCAGCACCTGGTCCGGCGACAGCCCACGCAGTTCGAACGGCCGCTGGAACGCGAAGGTGTCCGACGCGGGCGCAAACGGGAAGTTCAGCGAGGGAATGGCGCGTTCGAGCGCCTGGGTCAGGTCGATCGTGCCGGTCTGTTTCAGCACGTCGGCGGAGATCACGTCGATCGGCGTCAGCGACGAACTTTCCGTGCGGTTGCCGGCGCGCGTACCGGTCACCACCACCGGGCCCAGGTTCTTCACCCTGGTCTGTGCCTCGGCCGATGTCTTGGCCGCTGCATCGGCCGGTGTCGCGGGCGGGCTCGCATTCTGCGCCGCCGCGGTGTGGGTGAGTGCAAGCAGTATCGCAGCAGCCAGCGAGGTCGACGTGATCCGACCGGGACGCTTGTTCATGAAATTCCCCCCAAGTGTTTTGCCGCAACAAGACCGCCGCAGGCCAAGGCGCTCGCATGGCTCTGCCCGTCGGCGGATGTACCCCTGTAGATGTTCCTGAAGCCTGCCTCGACCGCGAACCAGTCCCCGCTGGCGATCGCGGCGTCACCGTCCTGCGTGGCTACCGTCACCGGGAAAACGGGCCGGCATGGCTGAAAGACGCTGCGGTACGGTCTTGCCCCGCAGGCTGACTCTGCACATGGTCGCGGCGCGTTTCGGTCGGACATTCGCTCACCCTTCGCAGCACGGGGTTGAGCATAGGCACGGGCACGCGAAAGCCACCAATGAAAAGACGGGCACTTGGCATAACTGAAGGTTGTGGACGCTTCAGTGGCGAACGGGGCGCGACGCCTTCGCCTCAGGCCGGTGTCAGCATCTGCTGGGCAAGCTGGCGCACCAGGTCCAGGAAACGTTTCTGCACCGGATTCAGCGGGCTATCCACGCGGTAGACCGCATACAGCACAATGTCCAGCTGCAGCTTCAGCGGACGCGTCTGCACGGTTTCCCCGCTGCCTCGCGATGCCGTGAAAGGATCGACCAGGGCCAGGCCCTCGCCTTGCGCGACGAGGGAATACGCCAGCTGATAGGTCTGTACCCAGACCGAGGTTTGCGGCGCCGGCACCACTTGCGTCAGGTGGCTCTGCAGCATGCGGCCCAGCGCGTCCTGCATCGCGATGCCGATCATCGGCTGGCCGGCCAGCGCGGCGACCGGCAACGGCTGCGCCAGTTCCGCTGGCGACCACCAGCCGGGCGGAGCGATGACCATGACCTGTCCGTGGCATAGAGGCTCCTGGCGCAACCCCGGGTGGCCGGCGTCCTGCAGCGTGAGGCCGATGTCGGCTTCGTGGAGCATCAGCGACTCGCACATTTCCGCCGAGTGCTGGGTGAACAGTTCCGCGGTCGTGCCCGGGAAAGCCTTGCGCAACAGGGTGGTCGCGTCGGGCACCAGCGCCTGCGCCAGCGTCGGCGTGCACGTCACCCGCAACGGATAGCTTTCCGCACGGCCGATGTTCGCGGTGAGGCGCTGCAGGTCGTGCAGGTCCTGGATGATCTTCTCGACGCGATGGCGCAGCAGCAGCGCTTCCTGGGTCGGCTGCAGGCGCCCGCGCACGCGGCTGAACAAGGCGAAGCCGAGCTGGTGCTCGGCATGCTGCAAGGCCTTGCTGGCGGCTGGCTGCGAAATGTTCAGAAGGTCGGCCGCACCGGTCAGGCTACCGGTGGTCAGCACGGCGTGAAACAGTTCGATATGGCGCAGACGCATGCCGGATTTTCGCCCCTTGCGCCACGATGGCGATGGTTTCCGAGTGCAGCATAGGCGCCGTTGCGAAGCAAGCTTCGCGACGGAGCCCGGCACAACCCGCGAGCGGCCGTTACAGCAGTTGCTCGGCTTCCAGCTCGCTTTTCAAATACGCGTAGTAGATCGGCGCGGCGATCACGCCGGGCAGGCCGAACGCGGCCTCCATCAGCAGCATGGCGACCAGCAGCTCCCACGCGCGGGCACGGATCTGGGTGCCCACGATGCGCGCGTTGAGGAAGTACTCGAGCTTGTGGATCAGGATCAGGAACACCAGCGCGGCGATGCCCACGCCCAGCGAGACCGACAACCCCGCGATGGCGATCGCGGTGTTGGAGATCAGGTTGCCGATCACCGGCAGCAGGCCGACCACGAAGGTCACCACCACCAGCGTCTTGGCCAGCGGCACGTGGATGCCCATCAGCGGCAGCACGCCGAGCAGGAAGATCGCGGTGAACAAGGTGTTGATCAGCGAAATCTTGATCTGCGCGAACACGATGTTGTGGAACGCCTCGGCCAGGCGCTGGCAGCGCAGGCTGAGTGCCCCCGCCAGCGGGCCCATCTGGTGCGCCGGCCGGGTCCGGCTGAGCGCCACGATCGCGCCCAGCACCAGGCCGATGATGATGTGCACGAACACCCGCACCGCGCCCTTGCCGGCCAGCTGCAGGGTGGCCGCATGCTTGCGCGCCAGCTCGATCGCGCCCACGCGCAGGTCGTCGACGCTGTCGGGCAGGTTGTTCACCAGGATCGGCGGCAGCTGCTGGCGCGCCTTCTCCACCAGCGGCATCAGCTGCTGCTGCCACAGCAACTGCGGATTGCCGATCTCGCTGTGGAACAGGCTGATCGCGCCCAGGATAAGCAGGATCAGCAAGCCCACCACGACCGCTCCCAGCACGGCCACCACCACCACCCGCGCGCGGTCGCCGGAAATGCGCCGGCCCAGCAGCGGGACCATCGCCTGCACCAACTCGAACACCAGCAGGCCGGCCAGCAGCGCCGGCAGCAGGTGGATCTCGACGATCAGCAGGAGGGCCGCGGCCGTCAGCAGGTAACTCGCGTAACGGATGACCGGCGAAGGCTCGCGCAGCGCGGGCAAGGGAGAATCCATGCGGGATGAAGCCGTGGGTGCGGGCCGCCAGTCTGTCAGCAGCCCGCGCTTGCTGCCAGCCCTGCCACAGGGCTGTCGTAAACTCCGTTCACTGTTCGCTTCGTCTTGTCCAAGGATTTCCCGATGTCATTCCGCCTGCCCACGACCCTGCTCGCGCTCGCCCTGCTGGCCGGCTGTGCCACCACGCCGCGTCAACCGGTGGCTGTGGCGCCGGCCGTGGCGACCGCACCGACGGCGCCGGCCGCCGTTGCCGCCAACGACAACCTCAATGCCGTGGCGTGGAGCCAGACCGCGATCGAGCACGACCTGATCTACCTGCAGACCTACCGCGACGCCCAGGCACGCCTGCTGGCCGCACTGCACGACCGGCATTGGGACGCGCTGGGCAAGGGCGACCGCACCACGCCGCTGCGCGGCCTGAAGCCGGCGGTGATCCTGGACATCGACGAGACCGTGCTGGACAACTCGCCGTTCGCCGCGCGCATGGTGCAGGGCAACCACGAATACAACGAGGCCGACTGGGCGGCCTGGTGCCGGGAGGAAAACGCCCGCGCGCTGCCCGGCGCGGTCGAGTTCACCCGGTTCGCCGCGAAGCACGGCATCGCGGTGGTCTACATCTCCAATCGCGCCAAGGATCTGGACCAGGCCACCCTGGCGAACCTGCGCAAGGCGGGGTTCCCGGTCAGCGGCCCGCAATCGTTCCTGGGCCTCGGCACCGTGGTGGACGGCTGCGAGCAGGCCGGCAGCGAGAAGGGTTGCCGCCGCCAACTGGTCGCACAGCACTACCGCGTACTGATGCAGTTCGGCGACCAGATCGGCGATTTCGTCGACGTCCTCGCCAATACCGCCGACGGCCGCCGCAAGGCTGTCGCCGACTACCTGCCGTGGATCGGCACGCGCTGGTTCGTCCTGCCCAATCCCACCTACGGCTCTTGGGAGCCGGCGCTGTTCAACAACGACTGGAGCGCCGCGCCCGAACAACGGCGCCGGCAGAAGGTCGAGGCACTGCGTGCTCAATGATACATTTCTATTTAAAACAATAAATTACACTACAAAACAAAAGCATTGCCTTAGCTTTAACGAGCAAGTAATATTTCGCCTGCCAACACCTGCTGACCCAAACCTTTGCAGGCAAGGCCATTTCCCTTCCGGCTCTGCCGGATTTCCCCGCGAGGCCCCGTGCCCGCGGGGTTTTCTTTTGTGGCATCGCGAAAACTTGCGCCTCGCCCTTGTTTCGATGCCGCCGCGACCCTTACCCTGCGCGATCACCCCGCTCGTGGCGCGCCGTCTTCCGCCACCACCCACCGCGAGAGTTCGCCGATGCGCCTCCCTTCCCTCTTCCGCCACGCGCTGCTGCCGTTGTTCGCTGCATTGCTGCTGGGCGCCTGCCACGGCAAGGACGATTCCGCGCAACCGGGTGGCAGCACGCCGGAGGCGGCGCTGCAGGCCTCGGTCGACCTGCTCAAGGCCGGCGACTTCAACGGCCTGTGGAAGCATGCGCTGCCGCCGGCCGACTACGCCAACATGCGCGCCGACTGGCAACTCCAGCAGCGGGATGCGCAGCCGATCAGCGCCGAGGATCGCGCCCGCTTCAACGAGGCGATGCAAAAGCTCACCGGACCGGACGCGGAGAACAAGCTGTACGCCGAACTGCAGCCGAAGCTGGCCGCGATGGAGCAGCAGTACAAGGACCAGCTGCCCGTGCTGATCAGCGTCGGCGACGCCATGCTGAAGAGCGCCGTCGCGCAGAGCCGGACCCTCAGCGAGGCGCAGAAGACCCAGGCGGGCGGCGTGCTCGACGTGCTCCTGCCGTGGGCCCGGCAGACACCGTGGTTCGACCAGGCCAGGGCGAAGCAGGCGGTCGGCGTGGCGGTGGCGACGGCACGCAAGCTGGACCCGAAGAGTCCCGAGCAGATGCGCACGATGGATTTCGACACCACCATGGGCAAGTACGCCACCGCCTATGGCGGCCTCAAGCAGTTGCTGGCGATCTATGGCCTGTCGGTGGACGACACGCTGAACTCGGTCAAGCTCACCCCCGTGTCCAGCAGCAACGGCCACGCCGTGGTGAAGATCGACTACACCCTGCTCGGCAAGCCGCTATCGACCGAGTCGAAACTGATGCAGGAGAACGGCCGCTGGTACAGCGAGGATCTGTTGCAGAACGCGCGCCAGTCGCACCAGCAGCTGCAGCAGGCGGCCACCGCCAGTGCGCCCGCCAGCGCCGTAACGAAAGACTGAGCGACGCAGCCGTTAGAATAGACGGATGCAAATGACTACCACCGCGGACTCTCCTGCCCGCCAACGCGCCCCCTGGTGGTTCAACCTGGCCGGCCAGTTGCTGCAGCCATGGGTGCGCATCCGCCGCGACCCGGCGGAACCCACCTCCCTGCTGCAGGCCGGCGTGCCGGTCTGCTACGTGATCGAGCGCGACGGCTTTTCCGACGCGTTGATCCTGCAGCGCGCCTGTCGCGAGGCCGGCCTGCCCAACCCGATGCAGCCGCTGGCCGGTACCCGCCGGCGGCGTTCGGTGTTCGCGCTGGCCCGGCGCGACGGCAGGCTGCTCGGCCGCAACCGCAAGCGCAACCCGAACGAACCGATGCGGCAACTGGTGCACTCGCTGGAAGGCATGCCCGAGCGCGACATCCAGATCGTGCCGGTGTCGATCTACGTGGGCCGCGCACCGAGCCGCGACAGCGGCTGGTTCCGCGTGCTGTTCTCGGAAAACTGGGTGATGGTGGGCCGCTTCCGCCGGATGCTGGCGCTACTGTTGAACGGGCGCGACACGGTGGTGCATTTTTCCACGCCGGTGTCGCTGCGGCAGACGCTGGATGAATCCGGCGGGATCACCCCGGAACGCTTCGCGCGCAAGGTGGCGCGGGTGCTGCGCACCCACTTCCACCGCATCCGCGCCGCGGTGATCGGACCCGACCTGTCGCACAAGCGCACCGTGGTCGACGCAGTGCTGAATGCCGAGCCGGTGCGCGCGGCGATCGCCGCCAGCGCGGCCAAGGAAAAGATCAGCCACGCCAAGGCCTGGCGCAAGGCGCACCAGCTGGCGCTGGAGATCGCCGCCGACTACTCGCACCCGGTGGTGCGCTCGGCCTCGTTCCTGCTCGGCAACTTCTGGAACAAGCTGTACGACGGCATCTCGATGCACCACTTCGACAAGGCCCGCGCCGCCGCGCCCGGCCATGAAGTGATCTACGTGCCCTGCCACCGCAGCCACGCCGACTACCTGCTGATGAGCTACCAGCTGCACGTGTCCGGCGTGGTGGTGCCGCACATCGCGGCGGGCGTGAACCTCAACCTGCCGGTGATCGGGCCGATCCTGCGCCGCGGCGGCGCGTTCTTCCTGCGCCGCAGCTTCAAGGGCAACGCGTTGTACTCGGTGGTGTTCAACGAGTACGTGGCGCAGCTGATCGACCGCGGCGTGCCGATGGAGTACTTCATCGAAGGCGGTCGCTCGCGCACCGGCCGCCTGCTGGCGCCGCGTGCCGGCATGCTGGCGATGACGGTGCGCGCGTTCCTGCGCGCGCCGCGCCGGCCGGTGCTGTTCCAGCCGGTCTACATCGGCTACGAGAAGCTGATGGAGGGCGCCTCGTATGCGGGCGAACTCAGCGGGCAGCCGAAGGAGAAGGAATCCCTGATCGGCCTGGTGCGCGGCCTGAAGGTGCTGCGCCAGCGCTACGGCCACGTGGCGCTGAACTTCGGCGAGCCGATCGAGCTGACCCCGCTGCTGGATGCGGCCAGCGACGACTGGCGCGCCGCCGGCGCGGATCCCGAGGCGAAGCCGGAATGGCTGGGCGCGGTCACCGACCGCCTCGCCGAGCAGATCCAGATCAACATCAACCGCGCCGCCGACGTCAACCCGATCAACCTGCTGGCGCTGGCCCTGCTGGCCACGCCGAAGCACGCGATGGCCGAAAGCGACCTGCTGACCCAGCTCGAGCTGAGCAAGACGATGCTGGAGGAGCTGCCGTATTCGGACCGGGTCACGCTGACGCCGATGAACCCGGCCGCGATCATCGCCTACGGCGAACAGATGGGCTGGATCCAGCGCGTGCAGCATCCGCTGGGCGACGTGCTCACCGCCACCGGCGAGCGCGCGGTGCTGCTCAGCTACTTCCGCAACAACGTGCTGCACCTCACCGCCACCGCCGCGTGGGTGTCGTGCTGCTTCCTCAACAACCGCCGCATGTCGCGCTCCTCGATCCTGCGGCTGGGCCGGATCATCTACCCGTTCATCCAGGGCGAACTGTTCCTGCCGTGGGACACCGACGGTTTCGCCGCGCAACTGCAGGCCACCATCGACTTCTTCGTGCGCCGCGGCCTGCTCGAATCCTCCAACGACGGCCGCGTGCTGGAACGCAGCCCCGGCCAGGACGACGGCGCCTTCCAGCTCAAGGTGATCGCGCGCAGCCTGATCCAGGCGTTCGAGCGCTACTACATCACCATCGCCGCGCTGGCCAAGAACGGCCCGCACACGATGACCGGCGCCGAGCTCGAGAACGCCTGCACGCTCACCGCGCAGCGGCTCTCCCTGCTCAACGAACTGTCCGCGCCGGAGTTCTTCGACAAGGCGCTGTTCCGCGGCTTCATCCAGAAGCTGCGCGAGCGCCGCATCGTGTGGACCGACGATGCCGGCAAGCTCGACTACGACAGCGCGCTGGAGGGGATGGTGCGCGACGCGCGGGTGATCCTGTCGCGCGAGGTCCGCCATTCGATCCTGAAGATCACTCCCGGCGGCAACGACAAGGAAGCTGGCGCGAACGAAATCCACGAAGACCCCGCCACGCCCGACCACGTCCCCGCCGACAGCGACGACGCCGCACTGCACGAACGCCACGTCGCCGCCGAACACCAGCTGCACCAGCATCCGGCCGCATCGGACGGCGCCGCCAAGACCCCCGACTGACCCGGCTCGCCGGACCCATCCTGTAGCATGCGCCCATGAACAACGAGCAGCCCAAAACCACTTCGGCTCCAGTCACCCCGGCCCCAGTCACCCACTTCGGCTTCCGCGACGTGCCGGTGGGCGACAAGCAGAAGCTGGTCGGCCAGGTATTCACCTCGGTCGCGCACAGCTATGACCTGATGAACGACCTGATGTCGTTCGGCATCCACCGGCTGTGGAAGCGTCACTTCGTGGCGGTCAGCGGCGTGCGCCGCGGCGACCGCGTGCTGGACCTGGCCGGCGGCACCGGCGACATCGCCGCGCTGATGAAACCGGTGGTCGGCGACGAGGGCGAGGTGGTGGTCGGCGACATCAACGCGGCGATGCTCGGCGTCGGCCGCGACCGCCTCACCGACCGCGGCCTGGTCTCCGGCCTGCGCTGGGCCCAGCTCAACGCCGAGGCGCTGCCGTTCCCGGACAACAGCTTCGACGCGGTGACCATGGCGTTCGGCCTGCGCAACGTCACCGACAAGGACAAGGCCCTGGCCGACATCTGCCGCGTGCTGAAGCCCGGCGGCCGCGCGCTGGTGCTGGAGTTCTCGAAAGTGCAGAACGAACTGTTCGGCAAGCTCTACGACTTCCACTCGTTCAAGGTATTGCCGAAGCTGGGTCAGCTGTTCGCCGGCGACGCCGGCAGCTACCAGTACCTGGCCGAGTCGATCCGCAAGCATCCCGATCAGGAAACCCTGAAAGGCATGATGGAACGCGCCGGCTTCGGCCGCGTCGAGGTGCGCAACCTCACCAACGGCGTCGTGGCGATCCATCGCGCGTACAAGTTCTAGCGTTCCACCGGCACCCGGCCGAGTCGTCATTGCCACCGTCCTGATCCAGATCAGTGGCCGGCCGCACGGCGCGGCGTATGTTTGGGCTCCCTTTCCCGCGAGCCCGCACCATGTCCATCGATATCGTTTCCGAACAGAACGTGCACCTCTTCGACGCGCGCGGCGTGGCACGACGCTTTCGCCACTCGGCCATCTTCGGGGCGATCAGCGTGCTGCGCTCGGGCGAGACGATGCGCTTCGTCAACGACCATGATCCGATCCCGCTGATCGCCCAGTTGCGCGAGCGCCTCGGCGACCACCTCACGGTGACCTATCGCCAGCGCGACGCCGACGCGGTGATGATCGACTTCGGCATCACCGGCCTGCCGGTCGAGTGAGCGGCCCCGGCGCATGAATTACCCCGCGTTCTACGACCAGGCGCCGCGCATCCGCATGCGCGATCCGCTGGCGGCCTTCCTCGGCGCCGCCGAAAACGGCTTGCTGGAATATTCCTACCTTGATGCGGTGCGCCTGGCCGGACATTCCTGTCCCACCGTGGCCGGTGCCTGGCTGATGGCGCGCACGGCGCTGCGCGCGCTGTATCCGGACGAGCCGGCCGAGCGCGGTGGCGTCGCGGTGCGCATGCCGGCCGCCGAAGACGAAGGCGTCACCGGCGTCATCGCCCAGGTACTGACCCTGGTCACCGGCGCCGCGGCCGGCAACGGCTTCCACGGCATCGGCGGCCGCTTCGTACGGCAGTCGCTGTTGGGTTTCTCGACTTCCTCGGGTGCCGGCGCGGTGCAGTTCAGGCGCCGCGACAACGGCGCTGCCGTGGCGGTGGAACTGGACCTCGCCACGGTGCCGGCGGCGCCGAACCTGCGCGAACTGATGGTCGGCGCACTCCACCCCGCCGCCACGGCGGAGCAGCGCGCGGCCTTCGCGCAGGCCTGGCAGGGTCGCGTGCAACGCCTGCTGCTGGACCATGCCGACGACCCGCAGGTGCTGCAGCTCACCCGGCTGAACTGATCACCGTTCAAGCGTCGATGATCAGCAGGGTTCCGTGGCTGTCCGGCCGAACCGCGTGGGATACGCCAGCCGGCACCATGTAGAGCTGGCCCGCACTCACCGTGACTGCCTCGCCCGCCACGTTCAGGTGCATTTCGCCGTCGAGCACCAGCAGGCCCTCGGCGTACGCATGCACTTCGTCCGGATAGGTTTGCGCATCCATGCGCATCAGCTTGAGGCTGGCGTCGCCGACGCGCGCCAGCCGCTTCGACCGCCAGGCCTGTTCCAATTGCGCGGCCTGCCGCGCCAAGTCGAAAAGACGATCCATCATGCGTTCCTCAGCATCGCTCGCACGCCTCGACCGGCTTGACCGGAACGATCGCTGCCGGCGCGGCACGACGCCGCGCGTTCGCCAGCACCACGCCGCCGACGGTGATCGCGCCGCCGACCAGGATCAGCGCGTTCGGCACCTCGTGCAGCCACAGCCAGCCGATCAGCAGCGCGATCGGCGGCGACAGGTAGATGAAGCTGCTGACCCGCGACGCCGAGGCGCGGTTCACCGCCATGTTCCAGGCGAGGTAACCGATGAAGGTGGGTGCGATGCCCAGCCACAGCAGCGCGCCGATGTGCGACCACGACGCCGCTGCCAGTGCCTGCGGCAAATGCCAGCCGAACGGCAACGCGCCAAGCGTGCCGGCGAACATCGCAAACGCGGTGACGCCGACCATGCTGCTGCGCGCGAACAGGGCCTTCTGGCCCACGAAGAAGATCGCCGAGACGGCCACGCAGACCAGCACCAGCAAGGCATGTGGATCGACCTCCACCCGCTGGCCGCTGGCCAGCACCACCAGCACCGTGCCGATCAGCGCCACCGCCAACCCGATCCAGGTACGCAGCGTCAGCCGCTCGCGCAGCCAGAACGCCGACACCGCCGCGGTGGCGGCCGGCACCAGCGAGATCAGGATCGAGGCGGTGCCGCTGGCGATCCGCGTCTCGGCGTAATTCAGGCACAGGTGATAGACGGAGAGGCCGAGCACGCCGAGCAGCGCCAGCTGCGGCCAGTCGCGCCGCGCCGGCAACGGCACGCGCTTCACCAGCAGCAACGCGGCGAAGCACAGCGAGCCGATCAGCAACCGCGCGAACGCCACCTCGCCGGGAGTGAACGCGGGCAAGGCATAGGCGATCGCGGCGTAGGCCGACGACCAGGTCAGCAGGGCAATCGCGATGGCGAGCAGGGCGCGGCCATCGAGACGTTCAACGGTATCCATGGGGACGGATTCCAGAGCGGGGAAGTGCGCATCCTAGTCTTGCCGGTCGCGCCGCGGAATAATGCACCGGATCGTTTTCACCATGTTTCGCCAACGATCGAAACAATCGACGAGGTATTCCGCCATGGAATCGAAAGTCATGGATGTAAAGCCGGAACTGGACGGCAAGGATTGGCAGTTGCTGGAGGCGCTGCAACAGGATGCGCGCCTGGGCTACGCCGAACTGGGCCGCAAGGTGCGCCTGTCCGCGCCGGCGGTGGCCGAGCGGGTGAAGCGGCTGGAGGAAGCCGGCGTGATCAGCGGCTATCGCGCCACGGTCGACCCGAAGCGGCTGGGCTACGGTATCAGCGCGATGATCCGGCTGCGCTGCGACGGCATCACCTGCGCGCGCATCGGCGTCCTGGTGGAAGACATCCCCGAGGTACTCGAATGCCGCCGCCTGGCCGGCGAGGATTCGGCCTTGCTGCATGTGGTGGCCATGTCGATCGGCCATCTCGAATCGGTGCTCGACCGCCTGCTGAAGACCGGCGCCAGCACCAGCACCACCACCCTGATCGTGCTGCAGACGCCGCACGAGAACCGCCCGCTGACCCGCGCGATGTGGAATGCTGCGCGCGCCATGTCGGACGATTGATCCCCGTTCCCCACCGACTGCTCCGATGACCGACAACGACAAGTCCGACAAGAACAGGTTCCCGGATACGCCCGACGACGCGCCGCCCAACCCCGAGCGCCGGCGCCTGCTCGGCGGCATCGCGCTGGCCGGCGCCGCGCTCACCCTCGGCGGCTGCAAGCCGTTCGGCGAACGCCCGCCGGCACCCGCGGCCACCGACGCGGCGCTCGACGCGCTGCTGCGCCGGCACATCCGTCACGTGGTGGTGCTGTACGCCGAGAACCGCAGCTTCAACAACCTGTTCGCGGGTTTTCCCGGCCTGGCCCGGCCGCTGCAGGCGCTCGACTCGCCCGCCTACCGCCAGCGCGACCGCGATGGCCGCCTGCTCGACACGCTGCCACCAGTCTGGGGCGGGCTGGCGCCGCATGCGCAGGTGGTGGACGGCCGCCGCTACCAGCTCGACGAACACGCGATCACCGGCCTGCCGAACCGCCCGTTCGCGCTGCGTACGCCCGACGGCGCAGCGCTGCCGCACGGCGTGATCACCCGCGACTTGGTGCACCGCTTCTACGAGAACCAGCTGCAGATCAACGGCGGCCGCAACGACGGCTTCGTCGCCTGGGGCAATACCGGCGCGATGGTGATGGGCCACTACGCCGATGGCGCCGCGAACCTGCGCCTGTGGCAGCTCGCCCGCCAGTACACCTTGTGCGACAACTTCTTCATGGGCGCCTTCGGCGGCTCGTTCCTCAACCACCAGTACCTCGCCGCGGCGCAGCCGCCGTTCTATCCGCACGCGGACCGCAGCCCGGCGAAATTCCAGATCGCCGTCGTGGAAGGCGACGACCCTACCGGCATCCGTCCGAAGCTGGCCGAGGACTCGCCGGCCAGCGCCATGCAGGGCCGCGCGAAGTTCGCCGCGCGCGACGCGCTCACCCCCGACTTCTGGGCGGTGAACACGATGGGCCCGGCCTACGCGCCGGCCTTCGGCCACGACAAGCGCGACCCGCGCTTCGCCGATCCCGACAGCCCGAACACCCTGCCCGCGCAGACCCACCGCAGCATCGGCGACGCGCTGTCCGAGGCCGGCGTCGACTGGGCCTGGTACGCCGGCGGCTGGCAGCTGGCGCTGGACGGCCATGGCGATGGCGACCATCGCGCGTTTCCGGAAGTGCCGAACTTCCAGGTGCACCACCAGCCGTTCAACTACTTCCGCCAGTTCGCGCCCGGCACGCCGGCGCGCCGGCAGCACCTGCGCGACGCCGGCGTCGATGGCAACGCCGACAGCAACCACTTCCTTGCCGCAGCGGCGGCCGGCACGCTGCCGCCGGTGACGTTCTACAAGCCGCAGGGCGATCTCAACATGCACGCCGGCTATTCCAGCGTGGACGCCGGCGACCGGCACCTAGCGCAGGTGGTCGAAGCGCTGCAGGCCAGCCCGCTGTGGCCGAACATGCTGGTGGTGATCACCGTGGACGAGAACGGCGGCTGGTGGGACCACGTGGCGCCACCGAAGGGCGACCGCTGGGGGCCGGGCACACGCATCCCCGCGCTGGTGGTATCGCCGTTCGCGAAGAAAGGTCACGTCGACCACACGGTCTACGACACCGGTTCGATCCTGCGCTTCATCACCCGCCGCTTCGGCCTGCAGAAACTGGCCGGCCTCAAGCTGCGCGAGGAAGCGATGATCGCCGCCGGCGGCCCGCCACCGGGCGACCTCACCGCCGCCCTGCAATTCGACGCATAAACTCCCTCCCCTGCCTGCAGGGGAGGGTTGGGGAGGGGTCAAGCTCTCGCCGCCAAGTTCGCCCCTTCCGATAAATCCACACGAGGATGCCCGTGATGCGCGAGATGTACCCCGAGATCGAGCCGTACCGCACCCACCGCATCGCCGTCGACGCGATCCACACCTTGCACGTGGAGGAATGCGGCAACCCCGCCGGCCTGCCGGTGGTGTTCCTGCATGGCGGACCGGGCGCCGGCCTCTCGGCCTACCACCGCTGCTTCTTCGATCCGGCGCGCTACCGCATCGTGCTGTTCGACCAGCGCGGTGCCGGGCAGTCGACCCCGTTCGCCGAACTCACCGACAACACCACCTGGCACCTGGTCGCCGACATCGAGGCGATCCGCGAGCAACTCGGGATCGAGCGTTGGGTAGTGTTCGGCGGTTCCTGGGGCTCGACCCTGGCGCTGGCCTACGCGCAGACGCATGCCGAGCGCGTGCTCGGCCTGGTGCTGCGCGGCATCTTCCTGGGCCGGCCGCAGGAACTGCGCTGGTTCAACGAAGTGGACGGCGGCGCCTCGCAGATCTTCCCCGAACGCTGGGCGCGCTTCCTCGCGTTCATTCCCGAGGCCGAACGCGACTCGATGCTGGAGGCCTACTGGCGCCGCCTGACCAGCGACGACGAGGCGACCCGGCTCGCCGCCGCACAGGCGTGGAGTGCGTGGGAAGGCGGCAGCACCACCTTGCTGCACGACCCCGACGCCGGCGGCGATTTCGAGGACCCGCACAAGGCAGTCAGCCTGGCCGTAATGGAGGCGCACTACTTCCGCCACGCGATCTTCCTGCAACCCGACCAGCTGCTGCGCAACATCGAGCGCATCCGCCACATCCCCGCCACCATCGTGCACGGCCGCTACGACATCATCTGCCCGATGGCGAGCGCGTACGACCTCAGCCAGGCCTGGCCCGAAGCGCACCTGCACGTGGTGCTGGCCGGCCACAGCGCCACCGACCCGGCGATCGTCGACCAACTGGTGGAAGCCACCGACCGGCTGGCAGACCGGTACTGCTGAGCAGTCATCCATGAATCGGGCGCAAGAACCGGATGGTCGCGGGGAAACGCCGCGACCACACTGGACACCTGCCACTACCGGAGCCGGCCATGCTCACCCTGTTCGACTACCTGCCCTCGCAGAACGCCTGGAAGGTGCGCCAGCTGCTGCACCATCTCGGCCGGCCGTATCGCACGGTGCCGGTGAGCATCTTCGAGGGCGAGGGCCGAAGCGAAGCCTACCGGCGGATCAACCCCACCGGCACGGTGCCGGCGATCCAGCTGGAAGACGGCCGCGTGCTGGCCGAGTCGAATGCGATCCTCGTGTACCTCGCCGACGGCACGCCGTACCTGCCGGGCGATCCGTTCGGGCGCGCCAAGGTGCTGCAATGGCTGTGCTTCGAGCAGGAGCGGGTGGAGTCGGTGATCGGCGCGCTGCGCCACTGGACGCTGACCGGCAAGCTGGCGCGGCGCTCGACGGAAATGATCGAGGCGAAACGCACCGCCGCCGTGCGCACGCTGGGCATCCTGGAGAGCGAACTGGCGATGCGGCCGTTCATCGCCGGCGACGACTACGGCATCGCCGACATCGCGCTGTTCGCCTACGCCAGCCGCGCCGAGGAAGCCGGCTTGTCGCTGCAGGCGCATCCGCAATTCCGCGCGTGGGTGGCGCGGGTGGAGGCGCAGCCGGGCTTCCTCGCCGAGATGCATCCGTACGCGATCGATCCGCATTCGTCGCGCGAGCTGCCCTGAGCTTTTGTCACAGGCGGGCGCCACCGCAGCAATGGCATACTCGGGGTTTTCCAGCCTGAGACTTCCCCATGCGCCTGCTGCCCGCCCTCGCCTTCGGCACGCTGATGCTGCCGCTGGCTGCGTACGCCAACGACCCGAACTCCTACGCCCAGCCCGACCAGGTGCGCGTAACGCATCTGGATCTGGACCTGACGATCGATTTCCCGCGCAAGCAGCTCGATGGCCAGGCCACGCTGAAGCTGGACTGGAAGAATGCCAAGGCGCAGTCGCTGGTGCTGGACACGCGCGACCTGAAGATCGCCAAGGTCGAGGCGCTCGGCAGCGATGGCAAGGCCACTCCGCTGACATACGCGCTGGCGCCGCGCGACAAGGTGCTGGGCAGCAAGCTGACCATCGCCGCGCCGAAGCATCCGGCGCAGGTGCGCATCGTCTACACCACGTCGCCCGAGGCGTCCGGCCTGCAGTGGCTGACGCCGGCGCAGACGGCGGACAAGAAGCTGCCCTTCATGTTCTCGCAGTCCGAGTCGATCCACGCGCGCTCGTGGGTGCCGCTGCAGGATTCGCCGGCGATCCGTTTCACCTACGACGCCCGCGTCACCGCGCCGAAGGACGTGCGCGTGGTGATGAGCGCGATCAACGACGCGAAGCATCCGCTGGACGGCAAGTTCGCGTTCAAGCAGCCGCACCCGATCCCGTCCTACCTGCTGGCGATCAGCGCGGGCGACCTCGCGGTGAAGGAGACCGGGCCGCGTTCGGCCGTCTATGCCGAGCCGTCGGTGGTCGACAAGGCCGCGCACGAGTTCGAGGACACCGAGAAGCTGATCGCCGCCACCGAGCAGTTGTACGGCCCGTACGCATGGGGCCGTTACGACATCCTTGTGCTGCCGCCGTCGTTCCCGTTCGGCGGCATGGAAAACCCGAACATGACCTTCGCCACGCCGACCGTGCTGGTCGGCGACAAGAGCCTGGTCTCGCTGGTGTCGCATGAGCTGGCGCACTCGTGGTCGGGCAACCTGGTGACCAGCGCCGCGTGGCGCGACATCTGGCTCAACGAGGGCTTCACCACCTACGTGCAGGGGCGCATCACCGAGGCGGTGTACGGCAAGGCGCTGGCCGACGAGGAGGCGCTGCTGTCCGCCCGCGCCTTGCAGAAGAGCATCGGCGCGATGGCCGCCAACGCGCAGAAGCTGGCGCCCGACCCGCGCGGCATCGGCGCCGACGACGCGTTGTCCGACGTGGCCTACGACAAGGGCTCGTGGTTCCTGCGCACGCTGGAGCAGCGTTTCGGCCGCGACCACTTCGACGCGTACCTGAAGGGCTACTTCCACCACTTCGCGTTCCAGAGCATCACCACCGAACAGATGCTCGACTACATGAAGCCGAACCTGATCGAAAAATATCCCGGCAAGATGGGCTGGGATGAAGTGAAGGCCTGGGTCTATGGCGAGGGCATCCCGAAGGACGCGCCGCTGCCCGACTCGCCGCGCTTCAACGCGATCGACCGCGAACGCACGGATTTCCTCGCGGGCAAACTGGCCGCCGGCAAGCTCGACGCCAAGGGCTGGAACACGCAGGAGTGGATGTACTTCCTTGATCGCCTGCCCGATGTGGCCCCCCTGGACAAGCTGCAGCAACTCGACGCCGCCTGGCACCTCACCGGCACGCCGAACGCGGAAATCGGCATGCGCTGGTACAGCCATGCGATCGCCGCCGGCGACAAGTCCGTCTGGACGGCCGCCGCGGAACACATGACCCGGATCGGCCGCATCTACCTGACCACGCCGCTATACAAGGCGTTCGTGAAGACGCCGGAAGGCCTGGCCTATGCCGAGCAGGTCTACGCCAAGGCCAAGGCCGGCTACCACCCGCTGACCCAGCAGGTGGTAGAAGGGATCATCGCCAAGGCGAAGCAGGCGAAGTAATTGCAGCTCCTCCCCTGCAAGGCAGGGGGAGGTTGGGAGGGGGTAGGCGTTTGATCTTTTCTCAAGATCAAGAGCACCCCACCCCAGCCCCCCCTGCAAAGCAGGGGAGGGAGCGTTCCCGCCATGACCCACCAAGAAACCATCATGCCGCCATCAACGAACACCACCACCCCGCTCTGGAAACGCATGCTGCTGCGCCGGCTGAAATTTCTGGGCTGGCTGGCCGCGCTGCTGGCCATCGTGCTGGGCGGCAGCTACCTGTTCGCGCCGCAGTGGCTGCTGCGGGCGAACGTCACGCGCGAGGCGATGGCGGCGCACTTGGAGCAACACTCGGTGCAGGCCGGCGATACGCACTGGGTTTACTACGAGGGCGGCCAGGGGCCGACCATCGTGCTGCTGCACGGCTTCGCCGCGGACAAGAACGTCTGGCTGAAGACCGCCAAGCTGCTGACCCCGCACTTCCACCTGATCATCCCCGACCTACCCGGCTGGGGCGACTCCTCGCGGGTGCCTGGCGCCAGCTACAACATCGACGCCCAGGCCGGGCGCCTCGATGCGTTCGTGCAGACCCTGCGCCTGCAGCGCTTCCTGCTGGTCGGCCACTCGGTGGGTGGCGCGATCGCCGGCGTGTACGCCAGCGAACATCCCGAGCACGTGGCCGCTCTGGCACTGCTCGATTCGTTCGGCCTGAAGGGCAGGCAGAACGCGTTCGACAGCGACGCGCTGGCCGGCAAGAACCCATTCGTGTACGACGACCGCGCCGGTTTCGAACGCGCCACGTCGCTGGCATTCGAGAAACCGCTCGACCTGCCCGGCCGTTTCGTCGACGTGCTGGTGAAGCGCAACCAGCGCGACCATGCCTTCATCGAACGCACCTTCGACGAATTGCGCGAACCCGGACAATACCTTTCCGTGCAGAACCGGCTCGGCCAGCTGAGCATGCCGGTGCTCGGCCTGTGGTGCCATGACGACCGCATCGTGGACATCTCCGCGCTGGACAGCCTGCGCAACGGCCTGACCGGTGCCAGCGCGATCAGCACCAGCACCATCAACGGCTGCAGCCACATGCCGATGCTGGAAAAACCCGAGCAGACCGCACAAATCCTCACCGGCTTCGCGCTGTCGCACTGAACCACGGCCGCGCGGGCGGGTCATCTGCCGATACTGAATACCCCTTGTATGCCAAGCACACTTTTGTGAATTGTGCATGACAACATGGGAGAATGCCGGCGTGACGCCGCTGTCTGGCGTGCCCACGTGCATGAAAGCGGAATGGTGCAGCAACCGATGAAGCAGAGCCTCTGGCGTACCGGTGTGGATGCCATCATGCGGATGTCCGCCACCCGCACCAATTACTGGGCCGAGCTTGGCGTGGACGGCGTGCTGTGCCTGTTGTTGCTGGTGCTGGGCTGGCGCAGGCACGCGGACGGCCCGCTGACCGCGCTGCTGGCACTCGGCCTGGGCCTGTTCGCCTTCAGCTTCATCGAATACTTCTTCCATCGCTGGATGTTCCACACGCGCATTCCGCTGTTCGCGCAGGGCCACGACATGCATCACGCGCGGCCGCTGGGCTACGACTCGCTGCCGTTCTTCCTGCCGGCGGCGGTGCTGCTGGCGCTCGCCGGCGTGTTCGTGCTGGTCATGCCGACCGGTTTCGCCCTGCTGCTGGCCAGTGCGATCACGTTCGGCTACATCGTCTACGGCCTGAGCCACTTCATCATCCACCACGTGCGCTTCAAGCAGCCGCTGCTGCGGCGCTGGGCCGGTGCCCACCACGTGCACCACTATCACCCCGAGAGCAACTTCGGGGTCACCACGCCGCTGTGGGACGTGCTGCTGGGCACGAAGTACGTGCGCCAGCCCAGAAACCACTGAGCCGGCCGCACGCTGGCGTCAGTCGGCCAGGTCGTCGACCAGGCGGTCGAGTTCGGCCTTCAGGATCGCGCCGTGCTGGCGCAGCCAGTCGCGCTGTTCGCGCCAGCCGGGCAGCAGGCTTTCGACCTGGCTCCAGAATCGTGGCGAATGATTGCGTACCTTGAGATGGCACAGCTCGTGCACCAGCACGTAGCGCAATGCGGCCGGCGGCGCCAGCGCCAGCGCGAGGTCCAGGTTGATGCGGTCGCGAGTGTCCAGGCTGCCCCACAGGCTTTTCATCGGGCGGATCTTCAGCGCGGTGGGCGCCAACCCCAGCTGCGGCACGTAGCCGGCCAGCCAGCGCGAGACGTCGCGGCGGATCAGCGTTTCCAGGTGCGAGGCGAGCAGGCCGCGGGCGATCGGCAAGGCGCGGGTGTGCGGGCGCGGGATCACCAGGGTGAGGCCGGTCGCATGCGGCTCGATCTTCGGATAGGTGCCTTCAGCCCAGTCCAGTTCGGCCGTCTCGCCGCGCAACGGAAAGCTGCACGGATAGCCTACGCGCAGCGGCGGCAGCGGCTTCACGATCAGGTTCAGTTCGTCGAGCTTCTGTTCCAGCCATTCGGCGTGGCTGCGCAGGAACGCGCTGACTTGGGCGGGATGGGTGCCAAGCGGATAGGTCACCCGCGCGCCCTGCGGCGTCACCGTGAGGCGCAGCCGGCGCGCGCGCGGATGGGCGGTCTTCAGCACCCGGATGATGCTGCCGCCCACCGTTGCCAGTTCCAGCCAATCGCCTTCCAGATGCTGCGCCATGATCCTGCCTGCTTCTCGCCTGGCCCGTTCCGATCAAAGATGGGGATCCGCCGCCCGCAAGCGGCCGGACACCCAGTATGGCGCGCCGGACGTCGCGGCGGTATGGATTTTTCGTTCAGCTATCGGCCGGGCGCGGCAGGCCGAACCATTCTTCCAGCTTGCCCAGCAGGCGCTCCAGCTCCAACGTCAGCAGGGCAAAACCGGCGTCCAGCTCGGCCTGGGCGTCCTGCTGGCTGTCGCCCAGCTCGTCCATCACCACGTCGAGGAACTTCAGCTTGCGCACGATCAGATCCTCGCCCAGCACGAAGCTGATGCGGTCGTCGAAGGTGAGGCCCAGCATGAACACCTGCTTGCCGTTGCGCAGGTGCTCCTTGACCTCTTCGGCATCCAGGTCCTGCCGGCGGCAGCGGGCGATCGCGCCGGTGGCGGTGGCCGGGTCGCGCAGCTCGCACTCGTCGCCCAGGGTCAGGCCAGCCGGCAGGTTGCCGGTGGACAGCCAGTCGGTCATCAGTACGCGCGGGCCCTCCTCGGGCGCCAGCGGCACCGCCGGGAAGCTGCCCAGCGCCTCGCGGACCTGGGTCAGCGCGTTCTCGGCCGACTTGCGGCTGGAGGTGTCCAGCACCAGCCAGCCGTGTTTCCTGTCGACGTAGGCAGACATCCGGGAATTGCGCACGAAGGCGCGCGGCAGCAGCTCGGTCAGCAGGTCCTCCTTGATCCGCTTGCGCTCGCGGCCGCCGACCTTGCGGCCTTCTTCCTCGGCGATCTTCTGCACCTTGCGATGCAGCTCGTCGTTGATCACCGCGGCCGGCAGCAGCTTGTCCTCGCCGCCCACGGTCAGCAGCGTGCAGTGCTTCACCGTATGCGTGAGCGGCTCGCCCTCGCCGCGCCCGACCGGCGGCACGAAGCCCTTGGTGAACATTTCCAGCGGCCCGCACGGGCGCAGCCGGTGCTCGGTCAGCGCTTCGTCGAGGCGGCTCAGGTCATCGGCGACGGCGGGGGAAAAACGGAACAGCGTGAGGTTGCGAAAGAACATTCAGGAATCCGGGTCAGTGCTGCGGGAGGCAGGGGGTTTCGCCGTCATTCCGGCGAAAGCCGGAATCCAGGGCCTTGATGGGAGCCAAAGGCGCTGGATTCCGGCTTTCGCCGGGATGACGGTCATGGATGTCAGCGGGTGACGGCAGCGACCGCCGCGGCCACGGTATCGAGATTGGCCTGGTTCAGTGCGGCCACGCAGATGCGCCCGCTGTCGAGTGCGTAGATCGCGTACTCGTCGCGCAGCCGATGCACCTGGGCCTTGCTCAGGCCGGAGTAGGAGAACATGCCGGCCTGGCGGTTGATGAAGCCGAAATCCGGTGCGCCGAGCGCGGCCAGCTTGTCGACGAAACCGGCGCGCATCGCGTGGATGCGCCCGCGCATGCCGCCCAGTTCCTGTTCCCAGCGCGCGCGCAGTTCGGCGCTGCCAAGCACGCCGGCGACCAGCGCGGCACCGTGCGTGGACGGGCTGGAGTAGATCGTGCGGATGACCTGCTTGATCTTCGACTGCAGCCGCTCGGCCTCGCCGCGGTCGACACCGACCATCGACAGCGCACCGACGCGTTCGCCATACAGCGAGAACGATTTGGAATACGAGTTGGCGACCACGAACGCCCCGATGCCGGACGCCGCCAGCAGGCGCACCGCGGTGGCGTCCTGTTCGGTGCCCTGGTCGAAGCCCTGGTAGGCCATGTCGACGAACGGCAGCAGCCGGCGCTCCTTGAGCAGCCCGATCACCTGCTGCCACTGCGCCGCATCCAGGTCGACGCCGGTCGGGTTGTGGCAGCAGGCGTGCAGCAGCACCACGGTGCCGGGTTCCAGCTTGCCCAGGTCCTCCAGCATGCCGGCGACATCCAGGCCGTGGCTGGCCGCGCTGTAGTAGCGATACTCCAGCAGTTCGAAACCCGCGGTGCGGAACACCACATGGTGGTTGCCCCAACTGGGGCTGCTGATCGCGACCTTCGCGCCCGCCCCGGCCACCTGTTTCAGCAGGTCGGCTGCCACACGCAGCGCGGCGCTGCCGCCGATGGTCTGCGCCGTGGCCACGCGGCCGGCCGCCAGCAGTGGCGATTCCGCGCCGAACACCAGTTGCTGGGTCAGCCGGTTGTACGCCGCCAGGCCGTCGATCGGCAGGTAGCCGCGCGGCTTCGCCGCCGCGGCCAGCGCCTGTTCCACCTCGTGCACAGTCGGCAGCAGCGGGATGCGCCCCTGTTCGTCGACGTAGATGCCCACGCCAAGGTTGATCTTGCCCGGGCGCGGATCGGCCACGTAGGTTTCGGTGAGGCCCAGGATCGGATCGCCCGGGGCCATTTCAACGGATGCAAAGAAGGACACGGCGGTTACTCGACAGACAGTGGAAGGGTGGGCGGAATGTTCAAGCTTGCGGGTTCGCGGTCTCATCCGCCGCGTCGGCAGGCCAGGCCGCGGCAGACGACGCGCCCAGCGCGAAATCGAACAGCTGGCGATCCGCCAGATGCGAGGGTGACACATGCGTCAGCGCGCGGAAGATGTTCTCGCTGCGCCCGGGCTGCAGCTGTTCCCATGCGGCCAGCATGCGCTGCACCGCCTGGCGCTGCAGGTTGTCCTGCGAACCGCACAGGTTGCACGGGATGATCGGGAACCGTTGCTGCGCCGCGTACTCGGCGATGTCGCTCTCGCGGCAATACGCCAGCGGGCGGATCACCACGTGGCGGCCGTCGTCCGAGCGCAGCTTCGGCGGCATCGCCTTCAGCTGCGCCTGGTAGAACATATTCAGGAAGAACGTGGCGAGGATGTCGTCGCGATGATGGCCTAGCGCGATCTTGGTGATGCCGTTCGCCGCCGCCCAGGTGTACAGCGCGCCTCGGCGCAGCCGCGAACACAGGCTGCACATGGTCTTGCCCGCGGGGATCACCCGCGTCACCGTGCTGTAGGTGTCCTGCTCGATGATGTGGAACGGCACGCCGCGCGCGGTGAGGTAATCCGGCAACACATGCTCGGGGAAATCCGGCTGCTTCTGGTCGAGGTTCACCGCGATCAGCTCGAAGCGCACCGACGCCTTCGCCTGCAACTGCAGCAGCAGATCCAGCAGGGTGTAGGAATCCTTGCCCCCGGACAGGCACACCATCACCTTGTCGCCGTCCTCGATCATGCCGAAATCGCCGATCGCCTGCCCGACCTGGCGGCGCAGGCGCCTGGCCAGTTTGCCGGCCTCGGCGACGGGTGGACGGGGGATCTCGAGCTGGACGGACATGACGGCCGATCGGACGATAAAGAACCCCCATTGTAGCGGGCCACGCACCCCGCTACCGACCCGCAAACAGCGTTAAACTAGGGAAATCGCCCCCAGTCGCCGCCGCTCGCCATGCAGGTTCAGGATCACGCCGAGATCGTCCATCTCCTGGCCGAGTTGCGGATGGAGCATCGCGACCTCGACGCGGCGATCGATCGGCTGGCCTCGGCCATCGGCCGCGACGAACTGCAGCTGACCCGGCTGAAGAAGCGCAAGCTGCTGCTGAAAGACAACATCGCGCGGCTCGAGAGCAAGCTGATCCCCGACCTCGACGCCTGAACGCCACGCCGGATTGCCCATGACCCCGTTCGCCCCGATCCGCCTGCAGGACGACCATGTCGTGCTGGAGCCCTTGAGCCTGGACCACGTACCGGCACTGGAAGCCGCCGCCGCCGACGGCGAGCTGTGGAACCTCATGGTCACCAGCGTGCCGCCACCGGGCCACGCGCGCGACTACGTCGAAAAAGCGCTGCAGGGCCAGGCCGAAGGACACATGCTGCCGTTCGCCGTGCGCGAAACCGGCAGCGGCGAGATCGTCGGCTGCACACGTTATTACGAGATCGACGCCGCGCTGCCGCGCCTGGCCATCGGCTACACCTGGTACGCGAAACGCTGGCAGAAAAGCCACCTCAACACCGCCTGCAAGCGCCTGTTGCTGGAGCACGCGTTCGAGACGCTGGGCTGCGTGGCGGTGGCCTTCCACACCGACGAACTCAACGAGGATTCGCAGCGCGCAATCGAGCGCCTCGGCGCGCAGCGCGAAGGCGTGCTGCGCGCACACAAGCGCCGCACCGACGGCAGCCTGCGCAACACCGTCTGCTTCAGCATCCTCGCCGACGAATGGCCGAACGTGGCGAACTGGCTGGGCATGCGGCTCAACCGGCTCGCCGCCTCGTAGGGCGGGCACCGCCCGCCGGTTTTTTCAGCGCTGCCGATACAACCTGGAGCAGGAGCGGCGGGCATTGCCCGCCCTACGAAACTTGCCGCACGACCTACAGCAGACGGTTGACCAGCCGGTCCAGCCGTGTGCGGTTCAAGCGTCGCAGCAGCCTGCGTACTTCGGCCGGATAGTGCCGCGGGCTTTCCAGCGCACGGTAATCGGCCAGGCGCGTGGCATGCCGGCGCAAGGCCGCCCATTCCGCTTCGTGCTTCGCCTGCAGCAGGCGCGCGGGATCGCGCAGCACCAGGCCGTTTTCCAGATCCAGCGACCACGCGCGCGGGTTGAGGTTGTTGCCGGTCAGCACGGCCACGTCGTCGTCGATGAACAGCCCTTTCAGGTGGTAGCTGTTGTCACCGTCGCGCCACAGGTAGAGGTTGAGCTGGCCGCTGTCGATCTGCCGGCGGTGCGTCCGCGCGAAGCGGCGCAGGTTGTTCTCGTACAGGTACGGCAGCAGGCCGATGGTCTTGAACGGCTGCTCCGGCGGGATATAGAAATCGTTCGCGGCCTTGTCGCCGACCATGATGTCGATGCGGCAGCCGCGCCGCAGCAGCTGGCCCAGCACGATGCGCAGCGGCCGCGGCAAGTTGAAATACGGCGTCAGCAGGATCACCCGCTGGCGCGTGCCGCGCAGCAGCGCCAGCAAGGCCTCGTTGAGCGTGTTGTCGCCGCGGCCGAAGCCGGGCAGCGGCGTCACCGCCACCTCGCCGGCATCCAGCGTGTCGCACGGCACCTCGTACACGGCGCGCTGCAGGTCCTGGCGCAACTCGCGGATCGCCGGCTGCAAGGCTTTCGTCGACGGCAGCTCGCCTTCGTCGAGGCGGCGCACCGCTTCGCTGCCGGCGAAGTGCCGCTGCACGAAGCCCGCCATCGCATCGGCCAGCCCACGATGCTGCAGCAGGTGGTAGCGGTCGAGCCGGTAGCGCCCGTGTCGTACCAGGTAGACGTCGTTGAGGCTGGCGCCGCTGTACAGCACGGTATCGTCGATCACGAAGCCCTTCAGGTGCAGCACGCCGAACAACTCGCGGTTCTGCACCGGCACGCCGTAGATGTCGACGCCCGGACCGAGCCGCGCGGCGTACTCGCGGTACATGCCCGCATTGCCTTCGCTCTTCTGCTTGCCGATCAGGCCGCGCCGCGCCCGGTGCCAGTCGACGAACACCGACACCTGCAACGCCGGCTGCCGCGCCTTCGCCGCGTACAGCGCGTCGAGCACCTCGCGCCCGCCGTCGTCGTCCTGCAGGTACAGCGTCACGATCACGATGCGCCGGCTGGCCTGCGCGATCAGGCGCAGCAGGGTCTGCCGGAACGCGGCCGGGTCGGGCAGCACGGCGATGGCGTCGGCCGGCACCGCGAAGAACGGCAGCTCGGCGTGCGTCTCCGGCTTGCGCCGGAACGGCAGCATGCGCCGCGCGAGACGACCCGGTGCGGTGATCAACTTGTTCATGGCGAGATCGGCAGGCAACAGCACGCATCATCGCAAACCACGCACGGTACGCCTACCGCTGCTACTTGCCAGCCGTGCGCGGTTGCACCTCGATGGTGGCGGTCATGCCGGCGGCGATCAGGGTGTCGCCCGGCAGACGGCTGGTATCGATCGCGATGCGCACCGGCACGCGCTGGGCCAGCCGCACCCAGTTGAAGGTGGGGTTGACGTCGGCCAGCAGATCGCTGCCGGTGGGGTTGTCGCGGTCGGTGATGCCGCGCGCGATGCCGGTGATCGTGCCCTTCAGCTTCACGCCGCCGGCCATCAGGCGGATGTCGACCGGGTCGCCCACGCGCAGCTGCGGCAGCTTGGTTTCCTCGAAGTAGCCGTAGAGGTAGTAGCTGTGGCTGTCGATCAGCGCCAGCCGCGGACTGCCGGTGGTGGCGTAGTCGCCGACGCGGATGTCGAGGTTGGTGACGTAGCCGTCCACCGGCGCACGCACCTGGGTGCGTTCGAGGTCGAGCCTGGCCTGGTCCAATGCCGCCTGCGCCTGCTCCACCGCGGCCTGCGCCTGCTCGCGCGCGGCCGAGGCCTGGCTGCCACCGGCCTGCGCCTGCGCCCAGGTGGCGCGGGCAGAATTCGCAGTGGCCGCGGCGTCGGTGCGCTCTTCCTTGGTGATGATGTCGCCCAGGCGCTGGCGGCGCGCGGCCTCCTGCGCGCGCATCTCGTACTCCGCCCGGCGCGCGGCGGCGCCCGCCAGCGCGGCGTTGATGTTGGCTCCGGCGGCACGCGCGCTGGCCTCGGCGGCATCCAGGTTGGCCTGCGCCTGATTGACCGCGTAGCGGAAACGCGCGGGGTCGATGGTGAACAGCAGGTCGCCCTTGTGCACCAGCTGGTTGTCGCTCACCGCCACGGTGGTGACCGGGCCGGAGACGTCCGGCGCGATCCGTACCACCTCCGCGCGTACGCGGCCGTCGCGGGTCCATGGCGAATACAGGTAGTGCTTCCACAGCGCATGGCCGAGCAAGACTGCGACGATGACGACGACGCTGGTGATGGCAAGGCGCAGCAACAGGGGTTTGTTGTTCATGGGATGGACTCAGTGGATCAACAGCAGTCCGGCGGCGCCGAACAGACAGACGAACAGCGCCAGCCGCACCAGCGACGGATGCAGCACGTAGCGATACAGGCCGAGCCGGCCGATCACCGTATCGAGCAACCACATCAGCAGCAGGCAGCCGCAGAAGACGACGACCAGGCCGGGCATCAGAGCCCCGCCAATCGAGATTTCATGTGGCATGGACAGGCTCCTCCGTCGCCGGCATGTACGGCGCCAGCGCCGATTCGTCGTCGCGCAGCACGCTGCGCAGCTGGTGCAGGTGCAGCAGCACGCGGCGGCGGCCGGCCGATGCGTCCGACTGCCCACCGGCGATGTCGGTGATCGCATCGCTCACCACCTGCTCGGCCTGCCGCCAGCGCGCCGCGTCCGGCGCCTCGAACAGTTGCGCCACGGCCTGCACGGCCAGCTGCGCACGCTGCTCCAGCGGGGCCGGCAACTGGCTGCTGGCCATGTCCTGGCGCAGCTCGATCAGGCCGCGGCCGCACTCGTGCACGGTCAGCGCCCAGGCCAGCAGCTCGCGCGACTCGCGGCTGTCCGGCCGGGTATGCGTCACCACTTGCAGGAACAGGTCGCGGTTGACGCTCTCGAAGCTGTACGCGAGCCCCGCCAGCGGCGCGCTGGCGGCCAGCACCACCTGCCGGCGCAGCTGACGCAGCTGGCGCGCGCGCTGCCAGCCGGTACCGGTGATCGCGGGGATCACCATGAAGGCCACCGCGCTGAGCGCGAAGCCGGCGAGCTGCGCCATCGCCTCATTGATGAATGAAGCCGGGTCGTAGCTCATCCGGTTGGTCAGCAGCATGCTGGAGACGAAACCGATACCGTAGCCCACGCCCATGGTGGAAACCGCTGGCCATGACTGCACGTAGAAGCCAGGAATCAGGAACGGCAGCGTGGCCACGATGAACATGGTGTAGCCATCGCAGCTCGGCAGCAGCCCGAACGTGACCACGAACGCCACCGCCATGCCCAGCCCCTGCGCGAACAGGGTGCGGAACGCCGCCGAGATCGGGTTCGGCGCCATCGCCAGCAGGCCGGCGAAGATCGTGGCGATCAGCATCGCACTGGCCCCGTGCGGCCAGCCGCTGGCCAGCCAGAACGCGCTCAGCGTGATCATCGTGAGGAAGGTGCGCAGCACCGCGAGGCCGGCACCGACGTAGTCGTTGCCGCGCCGGAACTGCACCCGCTCCACGCTGCCGCGCAGGCGCTTCGCGCGCAGCGAATTCTCGACCAGGGTGAAATCGCGCAGCTCACCGGCGAAGCGCTGCAGCAGGATCGCGCCGGTATCGAATTCGATCCGCGTGATCTCCGGCAGCGTGGCGCGCAACTGCCGTGCCAGCGACGGCAGGTCCTGCTCGCATGCCTGTAGCCGTGGCGCCAGCACGGCCGGATCGTGCTGCTGCGCCGGCCCCGGCGACAGCGCCGCACCGATCGGCCGGTACAGCGCGATCAGCGCATCCGCGGCATCGGCGCGGCCACTGCGCTGCAGCCGGTTGATCAGGTGGTGCACCGACTGGAAGGTGGTGGTGGCCGCCATGTAGAGCTGGTTGATCAGGCGGATGCGACTGCTGCGCGCACGCGCCTCGGGATCCTCGAAGATCACCGCCGCACGCATGTTTTCCAGTTGCACCGCACCGCGCACGAACTGCAGGTAAGCCTGCTCCATCTCGGCGCGGGGGATCGCGCCGCCGGTGCTGTTGCGGGCGAAGTCCAGGAAGTGCCCGAACTGTTCGCGCGCACTGCGCCGCAGCACCTCGCGCAGGCGGGTGGGCAGCACCAGGTCGCTCACTGCGCCGGCCACGATCACGCCCAGCAGCACCTCGCTCACCCGCATCACCGCCGAATCGAACACGGTGAGCGGGTTGCCGATCGCCGGCATGGTCACGATCGCGGCGGAGTAGCCGGCCAGCACGAAGCCGTACGACATGAAGTTGCGGTACAGCGTGGCACCGCCGGCGCACAGCGCCACCCACAGCGACAACGACAGCAGGAACAGCTCGCGCTGCTGCGGAAACAACGCCATCAGCAGCAGGCCGAACACGCTGCCGGCGAGCGTACCGATCGCGCGATAGAAACTCTTCGCCAGCACCATGCCGCTTTGCGGGTGCATCAGCAGGACCACCGTGATCATCGTGGTCGACGGCTTTTCCAGTTGCAGCCACATCGCCAGCCAGGTGGCCGCGAACAACGCCAACGCGGCCTTGAACACGAAGACCCACGAGTTGCCCTCGCCGGCGAGGGCATCGCCCAGCCACGGCCAGCGTGACGGCCGCTGCACGGATTCGATGGCGGAAGCGGCCATGTCTCAGCTCTGCCCGAGGTGGTCCAGGAACTTCTTCAGCAACCTTTCCAACTGCGCCGATTCGCGCGGCGACAGGCCGGCGCCCTGCCGCTCCAGCAGGCTGCAGACCTCGGGCAGGAAACTCTCGACCATCGCCACGCCCGCCTCGGTCAGGGTCAGCGCGACCTTGCGCCGATCCTGGTCGCTGCTGTCGCGTTCGATCAGCCCCTTATGGCACAACTCATTGCCAAGCCGCGTGATGTTCGCGGACTTTTCACCCGCCGCCTCGGCCAGCTGCGAGGGGTTCAGCGTGTACCCCTCGGTGCCATACAGCATCATCAGCAGGTTGTACTCCGGATGATTGATGCCCCACGGCTTGAGCAAGGCATTGGCGTCGTCGTGCAGCTGTTTGTAGACATGCTTGACCAGCCGCACCAGCACCGCCGGCTCGCGCGGAAATGCCGGATGGCGGCGGCAGGTGACGGCGAGTCGCTGTTCGGTGGGGAGGAAACTGTTCACGGGCTCCGGCGCATGTAGCTGTCATGCATCTATTACATAAATATAATATATACAGATGAATGTTATGCCGATCCCGCACGGCTGGCAACAGCCGCGTGCTGAATGGGAGGTCACGGCAGCCTCGTTGCAGCCGCGCCACCACGGACCTCAGCGGACGGCAGCCTCACCGGCACGCTGCCTGACGTAGCGCTCCAGCCACTGGTCCTGCTCCCACAGCATGTGCAGCACCGATTCCCGCGCGCGATAGGCATGGCTTTCGCGCGGCAGCAGCACCAGTCGCGCCGGCGCGCCCAGTGTCTTCAGCGCTTCGAAATAGCGCTCGCTCTGCATCGTGTGAGTACCGGCATTGCCATCGTCCTGGCCGTGGATCAGCAGCAGCGGCGTCTTCATCCGCTCGGCGTGCAGGAACGGCGACATGCGTTCGTAGACCTCGGGCGCCTGCCAGTAGGTGCGCTCCTCGCGCTGGAAGCCGAACGGAGTCAGCGTGCGGTTGTAGGCACCGCTGCGCGCGATGCCGGCAGCGAACCAGTCGGTATGGGTCAGCAGGTTGGCGACCATGAACGCGCCGTAGGAATGGCCGCCGATGGCGATCCGCCGCCGGTCGAGATAACCGAGCGCATCGACCGCATCGATCGCAGCCCTGGCGTTGGCCAGCAACTGCGGCAGGTAGGTGTCGTTGGGCTCGCTCCGGCCCGCGCCGACGATCGGGAAGGCGGCCTGGTCGAGCACCGCATAGCCGCGGGTGACCCAGTATACCGGCGACTTGAAGTCGAGCCGGGTGAAGCGGTTCGGGTTGGCCGTGACCGATCTGTGCGCCGACGCCTACCCCGGGCTCGCCGCCGTCATCGCGGAAATCCGCCGCGGCGACGTCGCCATGACCGACCTGGAGACAGCGATCCGCACCCGCGCATCCGGGGCGCCGACGCGCGAGGGCGTATTCCTGCACGAGGCAGGCATCGACGAGTTGCGCTGCCTGCGCACGTTCGGTTTCGACATGCTCGCGCTGGCCAACAACCATGCCGGCGATTTCGGCCGCGACGGCATACTGGCGACACTGCAGACAACACGTGAAGCCGGCTTTCATGCTGCCGGCAGCGGCCGCAATCTTGCCGACGCCAGCCGCGCGGCGCGCTTGGCCACCGCCGGGCAACCGGTGGCCCTGATTGCCATGGCCACCGGCAAGATCCGCGGGCGCCGCGGCTACCGCCACCCAGCCCGGCATCAACGAACTGCGACTCGCCGCATCTGGCCAACCGGAAAACGAGAACGTCGAGCGCATCCATGCAGCGATCCGCGATGCCGCCGGTTCGGCCCGCGTCGTCGCCTGCCTGCACAATCATGACTGGGGCGACGACATGCGCGTGACCCGCGAATGGACCCACCGCTTCGCCAGATCCTGCATCGACGCAGGAGCCAGCGCATTCTTCGCGCACGGGGCACCGCTGCTGCATGGCATCGAGCTGCATCACGACGCGCCGATCTTCTATTGCCTCGGCAGCCTGATCTTCCATTCGCGCACCGCCCCCGGCCATTACCCTCCGGAGGTCTGGGAAAGCGCCATCGCGCACCTGCACTACCGCGACGGACGATTGCGCCAGCTCGAACTGGTGCCGGTCGTGCTCAACGAACGGGGCGACGACGCCGTGCGCCAGAACGAGACCCGCGACCGCCCGCGGATCGCCACGGGGGAAGATACGCTGCGCATCCTCACCCGCCTGCAGGTGCTCAGCGGTGCGTTTGGCACCTCGCTGCGGATCGCACGGGCACGCGGCTGGATCGAGGTGGGCTGAAATCCCGGTGTCAGTGGCCGTGGATCGGGAACGTCTGCGCGTTGCCCGGCGTCGAACTGGTCGGCGTGGATGAGCGCGCCGAGGGCACCGGGTTCGCACCGCACTGGTAGGCACCCCACGGCTGCGAGCCGTCGGCCGGCTCGGCCAGCGGCTTGATGGTGTCCGCGTGCATCTTGGCGGCCTCGTTGCGGGCCAGCACTTCCAGCTCGTCGCGCACCTTGATGTCGTTGCGGTCGACCGGACCGACGCGATCCATCACGGAAACGGTGACCTTGCCCAGGTCGCGGCAGGCGGATACGTCGCCGTTCCACGCCGTGCGCACGCTTTTTGCCGCGTCGTCCAGCGTGATGCCCCAGCTGCAGGCGCCGAGCAGGAGGACGGGGACGAGCAACAACAGTGTCTTGCGCATGGGTAGCTCCGCAGCGGTGACTTTGACTGAAAGAGGCCGAGCCGTCGCCGGCCCGGCCTCCATCCTAACGCGAGGACGCCAGCGCGTCCTGCAACCAACGCATAACGTGCGGCGCCGTGAAAGCCGGCGCCGCACGCCGGCTCATTTCGCCGGTTTGCCGTCTGCCGGCTTGCCGTTGGCGTCGAGCACCTGCACCTGGCCAAGGTTGAGCGCGCGGATCGGCGCCTCGATCTTCGCCAGGTCGCCGACGATCACCCAGGTCAGCTGGTCCGGATGGATGATCTCCTTCGCCGCCGCTTCCACCGAGGCATCCGTCTGCGCCTCGATGCGCGACTTCAGGGTCTGCACGTAGTCATCCGGCCGCTTGTACAGCGCGATGCCTTGCAGCGCGCCCATCACCGCCGAGGTGGTCTGGTAGCCGCCCGGCATGCTGCGCACGTCGCCGACCTTGATCTTGCCGATCTCCTGCGCGGTCAGCGGCTTGTCGCCGATCACGCCCTTCGCCTCCTTCAGCATCTCGGCCACCGACGGCGCGGTCTTGTCGGTCTGCACCGGCGCGTACAGCATGAACGGGCGCTGGCCCTGGGCGTTCTGTAGGAAGCTGAAGGCGCCGTAGGCCCAGTGCTTGTCCTCGCGCAGGTTCATGTTGAGGCGCGAGGTGAAGGTGCCGCCGAACGCACCGTTCATGGTCTGGATTTCCAGGTCGTTCGGCGCCTCGGTCGACGGCGCCAGGCTGCCGGCGAGGATCAGGCTCTGCTGCGCGCCGGGGCGGTCGACCAGGTACACGCGCACCTGCGACGGCGGCGCGACCTTGCCGATGTTCTTCGCCGGCACCTTGCCGGCCGGCGCCTTCCAGTTGCCGAACGCCGCGTTCAACTGCGGGATGATCTTGTCCAGCGTGGTGTCGCCGGCCACCAGGATCTGCATGTTGTCCGGGCGGATGAAGTCGCCCATGAACGCGCGCATGTCGTCGGCGCTCAGCGACTTGATCGACGCTTCGGTGCCGGTGCCGGTGAACGGGATCGCGTAGGCATGGCCCTTGCCGTACAGCAGCGGCGGCAGGGTGCGCAGCGCGATGCCGGTGGGCTGGCTCTTTTCCTGGGCGATGCCGGCCAGCCACTGGCCGCGCAGGCGGCTGATGTCAGCCTCGCGGAACGCCGGGTTGCGCACGATGTCGGCGAACAGGTCGAGCGACGGCTTCAGCTGGTCGTCCAGCGCGTTGAGCGTGGCGTTGCAGTAGTCCAGGCCGCAGCCGCTGGCGATCATCGCGCCGAGCCGTTGCTTGCGCTTGGCGATCTCGACCGAGTCGAGCGCCTTGCTGCCCTCGTCCAGCATCGCCATGGTGAAGCTGGAGGTGCCCAGCTTGCGGCCCTGGTCCGCCGCGTAGCCAGCGTCGAACAGCAGCTGCAGCTGCACCGCCGGCACCGTGTGGCGCTCGGCCAGGATCACCTCGACGCCGTTGTCCAGCTTGCCGCGCTGCAAGGCGGGGAAGCTGAGGTCCGGGAACGTGCCGACCGCGGGCACGCCCTTGCTGCGGTCGACGTCGCTCTTCACCGTGCGGTAGTCGCCCCTGGGCGAGAGCACCGGCGCGGGCGCACCGCTGGCCGCGGCACGGCCGGCGACGTTCGCCATGTCGATGGCCTCGACCTTGCCCGGCACCACGGTCAGCGTGTAGTCGCCCCTGGCGATCCACCGGTTCGCCACCGCGCTGACCTGCGCCGGCGTGGCGGCCATGTATTCCTTGAAGTCCTTCAGGTAGGCGCCGGGATCGTTGCGGTACAGCTGGCCCTGGGCCAGGATCGAGGCCTGCGTGTTGACCTTTTCCAGCCCGCGCACGAACGAGGCGCGGGTTTCCGTCTTGACCCGCGCCAGCTCATCGGCGGTCGGGCCGTTCTTCAGGAATTTCTGCCACTCGTCGGCGATCGCCGCCTCTACCTTGGCCGGGTCGACGCCCTTCTTCACGTCGACCTGCAGGTTGAACAGGCTGGCCAGCACATGCTGCTCCACCTCGACCGAGACGTCGTCGGCCAGCTTGTCCTGGTAGACCAGCCGCTGGTAGAGCCGCGAGGTCTTGCTGCCGCCCAGCACTGCGGCGGCCAGTTCCAGCAGGTTCTCGTCGGTGGTGCCGCGTCCCGGCGTGTTCCACTCGCGATAGATGCGGGTCTGCGCCACGTTGTCGGTCATCGTGCCGCGGGTCGAGCTGTTGCGCGGCGCCACCCACGGCTGCGGCCGCGGCACCTGCGGGCCGGCGGCGATGTCGCCGAAGTACTTCAGCATCTTTTCCTTCGCCAGCGCCGGCGTGATGTCGCCGGCCAGCACCACCACCGTGTTGGCGGCGCCGTAGTAGCCGCGGAACCACTGCTTGACGTCGGCCAGCGAGGCCGCGTTCAAGTCGTCCATCGAACCGATGGTGTCGTGGTGGTACGGATGGTTGGCCGGGAACGCCTCGGCCTGGATCAGCTCGCTGGCGCGGCCGTACGGCTGGTTCTCGCCCTGGCGCTTCTCGTTCTGCACCACGCCGCGCTGCTCGTCGAGCTGGGCCTGGCCGATCGCGCCGAGCAGGTGGCCCATGCGGTCCGATTCCATCCACAGCGCCATGTCCAGCGCGCTGGTCGGTACGGTCTCGAAATAGTTGGTGCGGTCGAGCCAGGTGGTGCCGTTCTGGTCGGTGGCGCCGGCCAGTTCGAACGGCTTGAAGAACTCGTCCTTGTGGTTCTCCGAGCCCTGGAACATCAGGTGCTCGAACAGGTGCGCGAAACCGGTCTTGCCCTTCGGCTCGTACGACGAGCCGACGTGGTACCACACGCTCACCGCCACCACCGGCGCCTTGTGATCCTCGTGCACCACCACGGTCAGGCCGTTCGGCAAGGTGAAGCGGGTGTAGGCGAGTTCGGGGATCTGCTGCGTTGCCGCGGTCGCGACAGCGGTATCGGGCGCGGCCAGCACCAGCGGCATGCCGCCGGTAAAGGCCAGCAGGCCGGCGATGAGCAGGGCGAGTGGTTTCTTTGCCACGGTGAACCTCCTGTTTCACGGATGAGTCCACGCAGGCTAGCGGCGCCCCGCAGCCATCGCAAATGACTTGCGACACGGTCGGGCCGACGCCGGCGGCGCGGTGTCCGGCTGTCCGATGGCGGGCGGACGGCTGTCCGCGGACAATGTTCGAGTCACCGAACTCGGCATCATGCATCAACGAAATCAATTACTTGTGCCACGCCTCGTGCTTGGCACGCGGATTGCTCCATAGGCGTACAGGGACTTTCCCCACTCGTCGGAGACATGACCATGAAATTCGAGACCTTGATGTTGCGCGGCCTGTTCATCGCCTGCCTGGCGGTCTGCGGCCTGATCTTCGGCGCGATGGTGACGACCACCCCGGCCTCCGTGCAGCTCGCCACCCATGGCGGCGTCGGCGCGATCCTGCTGGCCGCGCCGACCAGCTGCGCGTTGCCGCCGGACGGCGTGGTCTGCCCACAGCTCGGCGGCTGAGCATTCGACGCGGATCGGCACGGACACGATAATGGCGGGATGCTGCACGTCATCCTGTTCCGCCCCGAGATCCCGCCGAACACCGGCAACGTGATTCGCCTGTGCGCGAACACCGGCGCCGCGCTGCACCTGATCCGTCCGCTCGGCTTCCAGCTCGACGATGCACGACTGCGCCGCGCCGGGCTGGACTACCACGAGTACGCCAGCGTCGCCGTACACGACGACCTGGCCAACTGCCTCGACGCGATCGGCACGCCGCGCGTGTTCGCCTTCACCACCCGCGGCCGGGTCGCGCATATCGATGCCCGCTTTACTGACGGCGACGCGCTGCTGTTCGGCTGCGAGACGGCCGGGCTGCCGGCCGATGTGCTGAAAATGATTCCCGCCGAACAACGCCTGCGCCTGCCGATGTGCCCGGACAGCCGCAGCCTGAACCTGTCGAACACGGTCGCCGTGGCCGTCTACGAAGCCTGGCGCCAGTTGGGTTTCCCCGGCGCCGCGGACGTCTGAGCCCGGCCGGCGGGCTACAATCGGCGGATGAACGCCGCCACTCCCAACTCCTGGTTGCCGCAACCGCTGCGCAAGCTCGCCGGCCGTGCGCTGGAAACCGCGCTGAACCATACCTTGTCGCTGGATCCGGACACGCAGCAAAGGCTGGCCGCGTTGAACGGCCGCAGCGTGCAACTGCATCTGCGCGGACCGGAGCTCGCGCTGGCCGTCAGCGTCGACGAGGCGCGCCTGAAGGTCGGCCCTCCGCAAGACGACAGTCAGCTGAAGGTAGCTGCCACGCCAGGCAGCCTGCTGGCGATGCTGTTCCGCCGCGACGATGACGGCATCGCGCCGGGCAAGGTGGAGATCGCCGGCGACGCCGAGCTGGCGCGCCGGCTGGAAAAACTGGCCGGCAAGTTCGCCCCGGATTTCGAGGAAGCGTTCGCGCGCAGCTTCGGCGACGTGCTCGGCGTGCCGCTGGCCAGGGCCATGCGCAAGGGGCTCGCCCACGCCCGTGAAACCGCCAGCCATCTCACCGAGGACAGCGCCGACTGGCTGCGCGACGAAGCGCGCGTGGCGATGGCGCCAGGCGAGGTCGAAGGCTTCCTCGATGGCGTGGACGACGTGCGCGAGCGCAGCGAGCGGCTGGAAGCGCGCGTGCAACGGTTGGTGCAACGCCTGCAGGGCAACGCCGCGTGACGCCGCTGAAAGTGGTGCCGCGCCTGCTGCGGGTCGCCTCGGTGCTGCTGGCGTACCGGCTCGACGAACTGGTCGACGCCGCCCACCTGTACCGTCCGCTGAAACTGCTGCGACCGCTGGTGGCGCGCCCGCGCATCGACATCCGCGGCCTGCCGCGCGGCGCCCGCCTGCGCCATGCGCTGACCGAGCTGGGGCCGATCTTCGTCAAGGCCGGCCAGGTGCTGTCGACCCGCCGCGACCTGGTGCCGGCCGACATCGCCGACGAACTCGCCCTGCTGCAGGATCAGGTTGCGCCGTTCCCGGGCAGCGAGGCGCGCGCGATCGTCGAGCAGGAACTGAAACTTTCGATTGGCCGTCTATACGCCCAATTCGACGAAACACCGCTGGCGTCCGCCTCGATCGCACAAGTGCATGCCGCCACCCTGCACGATGGCCGCGAGGTGGTCGTGAAAGTGCTGCGTCCCGGCATCGACGCGCAGATCGCCCGCGACGTGAAGCTGCTGCGCTCGCTCGGCGAGCTGGCCCAGCGCTGGCATCCGAACGCCGACAAGATCCGCCCGCTGGATGTCGTTGCCGAAGTCGAGAAGATGCTGGAGAACGAGCTGGACCTGCAGCGCGAAGGCGCCAGCGCCAGCCTGCTCAAGCGCAACTTCGACAGCGGTGTGGATCTCTACGTGCCGGCCGTGCATTGGGAGCTGACCAGTGCGCGCGTGCTGACCCTGGAGCGCGTGCACGGCATCAGCAGCGACGACATCGCCGCGATCGACGCCGCCGGCCTGGACCGCAAGGCGCTCGCGGCCAAGGGCGTGCGGGTGTTCTACGAACAGGTGTTTCGCGACAATTTCTTCCACGCCGACGCACACCCCGGCAACATCTGGGTCGACCCCACGCGCACCGGCGAGCCGCGTTTCATCGCGCTGGATTTCGGCATCATGGGTTCGCTGCCCGAGGCCGACCAGTACTGGCTGGCGCAGAACTTC
>Ga0070714_100000136_pt1 | contig 58402 bp, 49 predicted proteins | sample LARL83metaG_FD_65450 | JGI IMG/M metagenome (GOLD analysis project Ga0070714, IMG submission 65450) | Corn, switchgrass and miscanthus rhizosphere microbial communities from Kellogg Biological Station, Michigan, USA - LAR L8-3 metaG | ecosystem: Host-associated > Plants > Roots > Rhizosphere ... | reverse complement strand
GATCGAGCTGGCGGTGGACGGCCATTCTCTGGACGCGATGGTGGTGCTGTGCGGCTGCGACAAGACCATCCCCGCCGCGGCAATGGCGCTGGCGCGGCTGGACATCCCCGGCGTGGCGCTGTACGGCGGCACCATCGCACACGGCACCCACGACAATCACCCGATCACCGTGCAGCAGGTGTTCGAGGCGGTCGGCGCGCACGGCGCGGGCAAGATCAGCGACGAGGAACTGACCTCGGTGGAGCGCGACGCCTGCCCCGGCGCGGGCGCCTGCGGCGGCCAGTTCACCGCCAACACGATGGCGATGGTGCTGTCCACGCTGGGGCTGTCGCCGATGGGTTTCAACGACATCCCCGCCACCCACCCGGCCAAGGGCGCCGCCGCGTTTCGCTGCGGCGAACTGGTGATGGCATGCCTGCGCGAGAACCGCACCCCGCGCGAGCTGATCACGCGCACCTCGATGCGCAACGCCGCACGCATGGTCGCCGCCACCGCCGGTTCCACCAACGCGGTACTGCACCTTCTGGCGATCGCACGCGAGGCCGGCGTCGAGTGGTCGCTGGAGGATTTCGAACCGGCCTCGGTGCACACGCCGGTGATCGCCGACCTGCTGCCCGGCGGGCGTTACACGGCGGTGGAAATGTTCGGCGCCGGCGGCAGCGCGCGGGTGGCGCAGGAGCTGATCGCCGCCGGCATGCTGGAAGACACCCCCACGGTCACCGGCCGCTCGCTGTTCACCGAAGTCGCCGAAGCCCCGCGCGCCGAACAGCAGAACGTGGTGCATCCGGTCGACGCGCCGCTGAAGCCACGCGGCGGCTACTCGATCCTGTACGGCAACCTCGCACCCGAAGGCTGCATCCTGAAACTTGCAGGCAAGGGCGCCAGCCACTTCGAAGGCCGCGCCCGCGTGTATGAAAGCGAGGAGCAGGCTTTCGCCGCGGTGCAGGCCGGCGACATCGCCAAGGGCGATGTCATGGTCATCCGCAACGAAGGCCCGGCTGGCGGCCCCGGCATGCGCGAGATGCTCGGCGTCACCGCCGCGCTGATCGGCCGCGGCCTCGGCGACGACGTGGCGCTGATCACCGATGGCCGTTTCTCCGGCGCCACCCACGGTTTCATGGTCGGCCACATTTCACCGGAAGCCGCGCGCGGCGGTCCGATCGCGTTGCTGCACGAAGGCGACCGCATCGTGATCGACGCGGCTCGCCGCGAGATCGCCACCGACGCCGACCTCGCCACTCGTCGCGCCAACTGGCAACCGCCTGCACCGAAGGTCAGCCGCGGCGCGCTGGCCAAATACGCCTTGCTGGTCGGCTCCGCTTCCGACGGCGCCACCACCCATCCGGATACGTCCGTGTCCACACCCAAGCACATCCAAACCGAATCCAACCAGGGAGTCACCGCATGAGCACCACAAACACCCTCGCCACATCCCGCATCGCCGTACTCGGCTACGGCAGCCAGGGCCGCGCGCACGCGCTGAACCTGCGCGATTCCGGCCTCGACGTGGTGGTCGGCCTGCGCCCGAACGGCCCCACCTGGCACAAGGCGAAAGCCGACGGCTTCAAGGTCGCCGAACCGGCCGAGGCGGTGAAGGGCGCCGACCTCGTCGCCGTGCTGACGCCCGACATGGTGCAGCCGACGCTATACAAGGAAGCGATCGAGCCGAACATCAAGCCCGGTGCCGCGCTGCTGTTCGCGCACGGCTTCAACGTGCATTTCAAGCAGATCGAACCGCGCGCCGACATCGACGTGATCCTGGTCGCCCCGAAAGGCCCCGGCGCACTGGTGCGCAGCGAGTACGAACGCGGTCGTGGCGTGCCGTGCATCTGGGCGGTGCATCAGGACGTCAGTGGCCAAGCCGAGGCGAAAACCAGGGGCTACGCCGACGGCATCGGCGGCGGTCGCGCAATGATCATCCAGACCGACTTCAAGGAAGAGACCGAGACCGATCTGTTCGGCGAGCAGGCGGTGCTGTGCGGCGGCGCCAGCGAGTTGGTGCTCAAGGGCTTCGAAACCCTGGTCGAGGCCGGCTACCAGCCGGAGATCGCCTACTACGAAGTGATGCACGAGCTGAAGCTGATCGTCGACCTGTTCTACGAGGGCGGCCTGGCCAAGATGCTGCAGTTCGTCTCCGAGACCGCGCAATACGGCGACTACGTCAGCGGTCCGCGGGTGGTCGACGCCGGCACCAAGGCGCGCATGAAGGAAGTCCTCACCGACATCCAGGACGGCACTTTCGCGCGCAACTGGATCGCCGAGTACCAGGCCGGGCTGCCGAACTACAAGCGCCTGAAGCAGGCCGACCTCGAGCATCCGATCGAGCAGGTCGGCGCGAAGCTGCGCGCACGGATGCCGTGGCTGCAGCCGAACACGGCACCTGCCGCCGTCGCGCCGTTGAAGAAAGCCGGCTGACGCTCTTTGGCTCCTCCCCCTGCGCAGCAGGGGGAGGTTGGGAGGGGGTGGCACTTTTGACTTTCGAGCAAGAGCACCCCTCCCCAACCCTCCCCTGCTTTGCAGGGGAGGGAGCACGGCATCGAATCCCTGGGGAATTTATCTTGTGAATGCACCAGCACTGAAAGCCGAAACCACGACCGACCGGCATCCGCTGGCCGGTCAGAGCATGAGCGGCGCCGAAGTGATCGTGCAGGTGCTCGCCGACGAAGGCGTCGACGTGATGTTCGGCTATTCCGGCGGCGCGATCCTGCCGGTGTACGACGCGGTATTCCGCTACAACGCCGGACATCCGCGCGCCGACGGCGGCGAGAGCATGCCGCTGGTGGTGCCGGCCAACGAACAAGGCGCCGGCTTCATGGCGGCCGGCTACGCGCGCGCGTCCGGCAAGGTCGGCGTGGCCATCGTCACCTCCGGCCCCGGCGCCACCAACATGGTGACGCCAGTGCGCGACTCGATGGCCGACTCGATCCCGCTGGTGGTGATCTGCGGCCAGGTCGGCACCGCGGCGATCGGCAGCGACGCGTTCCAGGAGGCGCCGATCAGCAACATCATGGGTGCCTGCGCCAAGCATGTGTTCCTGGTCACCGATGCGGCGCAGCTGGAAGCCACCGTGCGCACCGCGTTCACCCTTGCCCGCAGCGGCCGGCCCGGGCCGGTGGTGGTGGACGTGCCGAAGGACGTGCAGAACACCGCGCTGACCTGGCATGGCCGCGGCGAGCTGGCGTTGAGCGGCTACCGCACGCGGCTGCGCGCAGTGGAACAGGCGACGCTGAGCGATGCCGATTGCGCGACGTTCTTCACCGCGTTGATGCAGGCGCAGCGCCCGCTGATCTACGCCGGCGGCGGCGTGATCGCGGCTGAAGCGAGCATGGCGTTGCGCGCGTTCGTCGATGCCTTCGGCCTGCCGGTCACCACCACCCTGATGGGCCTGGGCGGCTTCGACAGCACCGACCCGCTGGCATTGCACCTGCTCGGCATGCACGGCACGGCGTACGCGAACTACGCGGTGGAGGACTGCGACTTCGTGCTGGCGCTGGGCGCGCGCTTCGACGATCGCGTGGCCGGCGTGCCGGACAAGTTCGCGCCGCGCGCGAAGTTCATCGCGCAGATCGACATCGACCCGGCCGAGATCGGCAAGGTGAAGAGCGTCGACTGGCATCACGTCGGCCCGCTGCAGCGCGCGCTGGAACGCCTGACCGCGTACGGCCGCGCACACGGCTTCAAGCCATCGCTGGCGAAATGGCATGCGCACGTGGCGGAACTGAAACGCGTGCACGCGATGAACTACGACCGCGCAAGTGCGCTGATCCAGCCGTACGCGGTGCTGGAAGCGATCAACCGCCACACCCGGGGCCGCGCCATCGTCAGCACCGGCGTCGGCCAGCACCAGATGTGGGCGGCACAGTACTTCGACTTCCGCGCGCCGCGGCATTGGCTCACCTCCGGCTCGATGGGCACGATGGGTTTCGGCCTGCCCGCGGCGGTCGGCGCGCAGTTCGCGCACCGCGACAAGCTGGTGATCGACATCGACGGCGATGCCAGCATCCGCATGAACATCGGCGAGCTGGAGACCGTCACCACCTATGGCCTGCCGCTGAAGATCGTGGTGCTCAACAACGTCGGCGACGGCATGGTGCGGCAGTGGCAGAAGCTGTACTTCAAGGGCCGCTTCGCCGCGTCCGACAAGAGCCTGCACAAGAAGGATTTCGTGCGCGCCGCTCAGGCCGACGGCTTCGAATGGGCGCGGCGGCTGGAACGCGTGGACGCGCTGGAAGCGACGATCGCCGACTTCCTCGCCTTCGACGGCCCGGCCTTCCTCGAAGTGATGATCGACCCGGACGCCGGCGTGTACCCGATGGTCGGGCCTGGTGCGAGTTACGCGCAGATGATTACCGGCGATTTCATCCCCTCGCGCGCGGCGCCGGTCGCGCACGAGGAATCAACGTCCCACATGTTTTGAGCTTTTGATTTTTCCCTTCTCCCTTTGGGAGAAGGTGGCCCGAAGGGTCGGATGAGGGTACGGGCAGGCCTCAGCGCTTCGCTCCGCCCGAACCCTCACCCGCCTGTCGGCACCCTCTCTCCCGCAAGGGGACTTCCTTCGGTCGCCAAGGGAGAGGGATTCACCAACGGAGCCCCGTCATGAACCACACCTTGTCCATCCTGTTGCAGAACGAAGCCGGTGCGCTGGTGCGCGTGGCCGGGCTGTTCGCCGCGCGCGGCTACAACATCGACACGCTGACCGTCGCCGCCACGCATGACCCTGCCGTGTCGCGGCTGACCCTCAGCCTGCAATGCGACGACGACGCGCTCGGCCAGATCCTGCAGCAGACACGCAAGCTGGTCGACGTGCTGCAGGTGGCGCATCCGGCGACGGCTCTCGCTGCATGAATGCCCTTGCGCCACAGGTCACCGATGACGATGCGGTGGCGAGCGGCGACCTGCTGGCACAGATCCGCGCCGCGCGCGTCTACGAAGTGGCGCACGAATCGGCGCTGGAAGCGGCACCGCTGCTCGGCGCGCGGCTGGGCCAGCGCGTGCTGCTCAAGCGCGAGGACCAGCAGCCGGTGTTCTCGTTCAAGCTGCGCGGCGCGTACAACCGCATGGTGCAGCTGGATGCGGCGCAACGGGCACGTGGGGTGGTCGCCGCCTCGGCCGGCAACCATGCGCAAGGCGTGGCGCTGGCTGCGGCGAAGTTGGGCATCCGCGCCACCATCGTGATGCCGGTGACCGCGCCGCAGCTGAAGGTGGACGCGGTGCGCCGCCTTGGCGGCGCGATGGTGGATGTCGTGCTGGCCGGCGATTCCTACAGCGACGCACAGGCGGCGGCCGCGCAACTGCAGGCCGAGCATGGCGCGGTGTTCGTGCACCCGTTCGACGACCCGGCGGTGATCGCCGGCCAGGGCACGATCGCGCTGGAGATCCTGCGCCAGCATCCCGGCCCGCTGCAGGCGGTATTCGTGCCGGTCGGCGGCGGCGGCCTGCTCGCCGGCGTGGCCGCGTGCATCAAGGCGCTGCGGCCCGAGGTGCAGGTGATCGGCGTGCAGGCGGCGGATTCGGACGCGATGGCGCGCTCGCTGGAAAGCGGCGAACGCGTGGTGCTTCCCGAGGTCGGCCTGTTCGCCGACGGTACCGCGGTGAAGCAGGTCGGCGCGCTCACGTTCGCGCTGTGCCGGCAGCACGTGGACGCGATGCTGCGGGTGGATACCGATGCGATCTGCGCCGCGATCCGCGACATCTACCAGGACACCCGCAGCGTGCCGGAACCGTCCGGCGCGCTGGCCTTGGCTGGACTGAAGCAGTACGTCGCCGCGCACGGCGCCGGCGATGGCGCATTGGTCGCGATCGTCTCCGGCGCGAACATGAATTTCGACCGCCTGCGCTTCGTCGCCGAACGCGCCGAGGTCGGCGAGCAGCGCGAGGCGGTGTTCGCGGTGACCATCCCGGAGGAGCGCGGCAGCTTCCGCCGCTTCTGCGCCGCGCTGGGCCGGCACGCCATCACCGAGTTCAATTACCGCATCGGCGACGCGTGCTCCGCGCATCTCTTTGTGGGCGTGCAGATCGCCAGCCGCGACGAGCGCGAGGCGCTGATCGCCGCCTTCCGCGCGCAGCAGTTCGACGTGCTCGACCTCACCGACGACGAGCTGGCCAAGCTGCATCTGCGCCACATGATCGGCGGCCGCTCGCCGCTGGCGCAGGACGAGCTGCTGTACCGCTTCGAATTCCCCGAGCGCCCCGGCGCGCTGACCCGCTTCCTCGGCCAGCTGCACCCGGACTGGAACGTCAGCCTGTTCCATTACCGCAACCACGGCGCCGACCACGGCCGCATCCTGGTCGGCATCCAGGTGCCCGCGGCCGAGCAGCCGCTGTTCCGGCGCTTCCTCGCCACGCTGGGCTACCCCTGGGTCGACGAGAGCGCACACCCGGCCTACCGGCTGCTGCTGCGCAGCTGACGGCTCAGAACAGGTCGATGCTTCCCGCCGCCATCTCGCGCCCCAGCAGGCCGCGCGCGCTCAGGTTCTCGTAGCCGTAGGTGCCGTTGCGGCCGTGCTGCTTCGCGAAGTAGAGCGCCTTGTCGGCACGGTCCAGCGCACTCGCCGGGTAATCGTGGCGGCCGACCCCGGCATAGCCGATGCTGACGGTGACACTGCCCACCTGCGGAAACACGTGCTCGGCGATGCGCCGGCGAAAACGCTCCAGTACGGTGTGCACGGTGGCCTGCTCGGTGGCGCCGAACAGGATCACGAACTCCTCGCCGCCGAAGCGGAACAGCACGTCGCCGCGGCGGAAACAGGCGCGCATCTGCTGGGCCAGCAGCAGGATCACCTCGTCGCCATAGATATGTCCGTAATTGTCGTTGATGCGCTTGAAGTGGTCGATGTCGAGGATCGCCAGCCAGACCTGCGGCGGCCCCGCGGCGAGCATGCCGTGTTGCTCGCTCGGCTCCGGTCTGGCCATGGCTGCTTGGCGCAGCGCCTGTTCGCGCTGGTGCAACAACCGCTGCAGCTGGCGCTCGAGGCTGCGCCGGTTGTACAGGCCGGTCAGTTTGTCGCGCTCGCTTTCATGGAGCAGGCCGGTGTAGTTGGCATAGATGCGGGCGAACCCGTCGGTGAGCGGTCGGCTGGTGGCCGGCGGCATGTCGCTGTCCAGCTGCAGCGCACCGATCGCGCGACCATCGCGCAGGATCGGCACGACCAGCCGGTGCACGCTCTGCACCCTTTCCGTCTGCACTTCCAGCCGGTGCATGCAGCGATGCAACAGCTTCAGCGCCGGATCGACCCCGTCCGGGTCGTCCGCCTGCAGCTGATAGGCGCCCTGCGCGTCCGGTACGCAACGCACGATGCTTTCCACGTACGCGCCGTCGATCGCCCGCTTGGCCAGGACCACCCGGTGCGCCGAAGTCAGTTCGGCCAGCGAAAGCACCAGGCTGTGGTCAAGCGCGGCAATGTCGCGGTGGTGGGTGAACGACGCCACCGAATCGAGCAGGCGCGAATGCACGAACGGGCCCGCCGCCGCGGACTCCGCCACCACCGGCGCGGACATGGCGGCAGCGCCGTCATCCGCCGCGGGCGCAGCGCGCGACAGAACGGAGTCCTCTTCGGTGGTTTCGTATCCGGCCATCAACGCTCCAGGCACCGGCGGCTCTGGGCTTCGTACGGCGCATGCTTGGCGGTACCCCGAACGGTGTCGCCTACAGGCCATATCGGCTGCCGGGTGCGGGACTTTAGCTGGCCAGTGATCCACCGCGCGGTTCGAAGCGGCATGGCGCGCTAGACTTCCCCGCATGGCTCCCCCATCCCGCAAGAAGCACTCGCGGCGCAGCGTCGCACCTTCCTCCGCCGTCCGGCCACGGCCCGTTTCGGCGAAAACCGCCGGCGGACCGGTGCGCCCGGCCGACAGCTCGACCCGCGCCACGCGGGTACTGGACTGGCTGCTGCAGAAACTGCCGACACGCTATCGCGAGAAAGCCCGGGACTACCTGGTACTGACCCGGATGGATCGCCCGATCGGCGCGTTGCTGCTGCTGTGGCCGACCTGGTGGGCGCTGTGGCTGGCGGCCGGCGACTTCCCGCCGTGGAAGCTGCTGATCATCTTCACCCTCGGCGTGTTCGCGATGCGCGCGGCCGGTTGCGCCATCAACGACTACGCCGACCGCAAGCTCGACCCGCTGGTGGCGCGCACCGCCGGCCGGCCGATCGCTTCCGGGCGGGTGACGCCGCGCGAGGCGCTGCTCGTGTTCGCCACGCTGCTGGCGTTCGCGTTCGTGCTGGTGCTGTTCACCAACAAGCTGACGATCGAGCTGTCCTTCGCCGGCGCCGCGCTGGCCGCGGTCTACCCGTTCACCAAGCGCTGGACCTATCTGCCGCAGGTCGTGCTGGGCGCCGCGTTCGGCTGGTCGATCCCGATGGCGTTCGCGGCGGTGGCCGGCACGGTGCCGCCGGTGGGCTGGCTACTGTTCATCGGCAACATCCTGTGGTCGGTGATCTACGACACCGAGTACGCGATGGTCGACCGCGACGACGACCTCAAGGCCGGCGCGAAGTCCACCGCGATCCTGTTCGGCGACGCCGACGTGCCGATCCTCGGCATGCTGATGGGCACCTTCCTGCTGGCCATGCTGTTCGTCGGCCAGCGCGCCGGGCTCGGCTGGCCGTACTGGCTGGCCCTGCTGATCGCCGCCGGCTTGTTCGGCTACCAGCTGTGGCTGATCCGCGACCGCCTCCGCGACGCCTGTCTCGCCGCGTTCCGCCACAACAACTGGCTGGGCCTGGCGGTATGGATCGGCATCGTGCTGGCGCTGGCGGTGCGCTAGCAACTCATCGGTACCGTCAACCGCGCGGCGACGGCGCCCGCGCCAGCGCCCACACGTCCACCCGCTGCACGCCGGCACGGCGCAGCACGCGGGTGCATTCGGCCAGGGTGGCGCCGGTGGTCATCACGTCATCGAGGATCGCCACGTGCGCGGGCAGCGCCATGCCTTCGCGCAGGGCGAATGCGCCATGCACGTTGCGGCGGCGGGCGATCGCGTCGAGTTCGGTCTGCGCCGCGGTGGAACGCCGGCGCAGCAGCGCGTCGTGGTGCAGCGGCACGCCGGAGGCGCGCGCCAGCGAGTGGGCCAGCTCCAGCGCCTGGTTGTAGCCGCGCCGGCGCAGCCGGCTGTGGTGCAGCGGTACGGCCAGCAGAAGTTGCGGCAGCCGGATCGGGCACGGCTCGCGCTGCCACAGCATCGACAGCACGCGGCCGGCGGCGAGGTCGGCGCCGAACTTGTAGCGCGACTCCAGCCGGTCGAGCGGCCAGCCGTAGCGGAACGGCGCCCACGCCGCATCCCACGGCGGCAGGCGACGCTGGCACTCGCCGCACAGTGCCGCGGGCGTGGCCAGCGGCAAGGCGCAGCGTGCGCAGCAGCTGCGGTTGCGCGGCAGCTCGGCCGCGCAGTCGGCGCACAGGTCGATGCCGTCGGCGCCGCGGGCGCCGCACAGCAGGCAGCGCAAGGGCAGCACGAAACGCTGCAGCCGCCGCCATGGGGTGAGCAGTGCGTCCATGCCGATGCCCTGCTCAGCGGGCCGGCTTGTACAGCGCCGCGTCGAGGATCGACCACAGGTGGACCAGCCAACCGAGCCACACGATCCACAGCACGGCCGCCAGCACGAACATGATGATCGCCTTCAGCAATCGCCCCTGCACCAGCTGGCCCAGCCCCGGGATGAAGAAACTGCAGATCGCCGCGAGCACGTTGCCGGTACTGCCTTGCCCTTCGCTCATCCCGCCGTACTCCCCGATCAGGTGATCCCACTGAGCGGGCGATGGTAGCGGTAGAAATGCATCCGCGTCCCGTCAACCATTCGTCAAAGTATCGAGTTGACACGCTCCGGAGCGACTTCCACACTCTCGCGATTCTTGTCAGGGAGTTGCCGATCCATGGCCGACATCGCCATCCGTCACGACTGGAGCCGCGCCGAGGTGGTCGCGCTGTTCGCGCTGCCGTTCAACGAGCTGCTGCATCGCGCACATTCGGTGCACCGCGAAAACCACGATCCGAACGCGGTGCAGGTGTCGACCCTGCTGTCGATCAAGACCGGCGGCTGTCCCGAGGATTGCGCCTACTGCCCGCAGGCGGCGCGCTACGACACCGGCGTGGCCGCGCAGAAACTGATGGACACCGACGACGTGCTGGAACGCGCCCGCGCCGCCAAGGCCGCCGGCGCCAGCCGTTTCTGCATGGGCGCGGCCTGGCGCGGCCCGAAGGATCGCGACATCCCCAAGGTCGCCGCGATCGTGCGCGCGGTGAAGGAACTGGGCCTGGAGACCTGCGCCACCCTGGGCCTACTCGGCGACGGCCACGCGCAGGCGCTGAAAGACGCCGGCCTCGACTACTACAACCACAACATCGACACCGCGCCGGAGTTCTACGGCGAGATCATCCACACCCGCGAATACCAGGACCGTCTGGAAACACTGGAACAGGTGCGCGACGCCGGCCTGAAGACCTGCTGCGGCGGCATCGTCGGCATGGGCGAGACGCGCGAGCAGCGCGCCGGCCTGCTGCAGGCACTGGCGAACCTGCCCGAGCATCCGCACTCGGTGCCGATCAACCAGCTGGTACCGGTGCCCGGCACGCCGCTGGGCGACGCCGAGCCGCTCGATCCGTTCGAATTCGTGCGCGCGATCGCGGTGGCACGCATCCTGATGCCGCTGTCGATCGTGCGCCTGTCCGCCGGCCGCCAGCAGATGGACGATGCGGTGCAGGCGCTGTGCTTCTTCGCCGGCGCCGGCTCGATCTTCTACGGCGAGAAATTGCTGACCACCGGCAACCCGGACGTGGAAGCGGATCGCGCGCTGTTCCGCCGGCTCGACCTGCATCCGCTGGCGGTCGTCGAGGATGCCGGCACGGTGCATGCCGACATCCTCGAAAGCGACGCCGCCGGTTGCGGGCAAGATTGTGGCTGCAGTGCCGCGGCCTAACCTGATCGAACGCATGGCCGTCCAGACGGCTGAACGTTCCCGCGCGAACCTGCGGCGCCGTTTGCGCACGATCGACCACGCCGACGGCCCATGGCTGGAAAGCGGCAGTCAGCGCCTGCTGTCGTTCTGCAGCAACGACTACCTAGGTCTGGCGCAGCACCCGCAGCTGGTCGCCGCGCTCACCCGCGCGGCGCGCGAGGAAGGCGTCGGCAGCACGTCGGCGCACCTGATCTGCGGCCACCGCACCGCGCACGCGGAACTGGAGGAAGCGCTGGCCGCCTGGACTGGGCGCGAGCGAGCGTTGCTGTTCTCCACCGGCTACATGGCCAACCTCGGCGTGCTGCAGGCGCTGCTGGCGCGCGGGGACGTGTGCGTGCAGGACAAGCTCAACCACGCCTGCCTGCTCGATGGCGCGACGCTCAGCGGCGCCGAGCTGAAGCGCTATCCGCACGCCGACGTGGCGGCGGCGGCGCGCCAATTGGCGTCAAATCCAGGCGCGGCCGCGCTGCTGGCCACCGACGGCGTGTTCAGCATGGACGGCGACGTCGCGCCGCTGCGCGAGCTGGCGCTGCTGTGCGCACGCGAGCGCGCCACCTTCATGGTCGACGACGCCCACGGCCTCGGCGTGTTCGGCGCGCACGGCGCCGGCAGCCTCGACGCCGCGAACCTGGGCCAGCACGAGGTGCCGCTGCTGATGGCCACGCTGGGCAAGGCGCTCGGCTGCAGCGGGGCCTTCATCGCCGGCCCGGCCGCGCTGATCGACGGCCTGGTGCAGTTCGCACGCCCGTACATCTACACCACCGCGATGCCGCCGGCGCTGGCCGCCGCCGCGCTCGAAGCGGTGCAGCTGGCCCAGTCCGAAGGATGGCGGCGCGAAAAGCTCGCCGCGCTGATCGCCCGCTTCCGCCACGGCGCCGCCGGACTCGGCCTGCCGCTGGCGGCATCGGCCAGCGCCATCCAGCCGCTGCTGCTGGGCAGCGCCGAAACTGCGCTGGCCGCGGCGCAGGCACTGGAACGGCAAGGCCTGCTGGTGACCGCGATCCGTCCGCCGACCGTGCCCGCCGGCCAGGCGCGGCTGCGCATCACCCTGTCGGCGGCGCACGAGGAAGCCCACATCGACCGGCTGCTGGGCGCACTGGAAACGCTGCACCTGCCGCCGGCGCGACAGGCGCTTCCGGGCGACCACGTATAATCGCCGCCTGCTCTGCCGATTCCCCCGCATGTCGATCGTCAACATCTCCGCCTACAAGTTCATCAGCCTGGACGACCTGCCCGCGCTGCGCGAGCGGCTGCTCGCGCGCTGCGAGGCGCTGGCACTGAAGGGCACGATCCTGCTGGCGCCGGAGGGCATCAACCTGTTCCTGGCCGGCAGCCGCGGGCAGATCGACGGCTTCATGGCCACGCTGCACGACGATCCGCGCTTTGCCGACGTCGCGCCGAAGGAATCGTTGTCGGACAGCGTGCCGTTCGGCCGTCTGCGCGTACGCCTGAAGCGCGAGATCATCACCATGCGCCTGTCCACCATCCGCCCCGAAGGCGGCCGCGCACCGGCGGTGGATGCGCCCACCCTGCAGCGCTGGCTGGACCAGGGCCACGACGACGACGGCCGCGAGGTGCTGCTGCTGGATACGCGCAACGACTACGAGACCGACCTCGGCAAGTTCCCGCAGGCGATCGACTACCGCCTCGCCAGCTTCACCGGCTTCCCCGCTGCGATCGCCGCGGACCGCGCGCGCTACCGGGACAAGACGATCGTCTCGTACTGCACCGGCGGCATCCGCTGCGAGAAGGCCGCGCTGCACATGCAGGACCTCGGCATGGAGCACGTCTACCAACTCGACGGCGGCATCCTGAAGTACCTCGAACAGACCGGCGGCGCGCACTGGCAGGGCGACTGCTTCGTGTTCGACGGGCGCGGCGCCGTGGACAAACGGCTGCTGCCCGCGCAGGACGCCGGCGCATGAGCCTGTACGTCGACCGGCGCGGCCGCGGCCCGCTGCCGCTGGTGCTGCTGCACGGCTGGGCCATGCACGGCGGCGTGCTGGCGCCGCTGGTCGAGGCGCTGGAAGACCAATGCACAATGTACGTGGTCGACCTGCCCGGCCACGGCCGGTCGCGCGACTGCGGGCTGCCGCTGGAACCGCGCGCCTGCGCCGCGGCGATCGCCAAGGTCACGCCGCCGGCGTTCTGGCTGGGCTGGTCGCTGGGCGGCACCATCGCGCTGACCGCCGCGCTGGAGCTGCCGCGGCAGGTGCGCGGGCTGGCGATGCTCTGCGCCACGCCGAAGTTCGTGCGCGACGCGGGCTGGCCGCACGGCGCCGACGGCCCGCTGGTGCATCAGCTGGCCAGCGATCTGGAAACCGATTACCACGCCACCATCGAGCGCTTCCTGGCGCTGGAGGCGATGGGCAGCACCGACCCGCGCGGCGAACTGCGCCACCTGCGCGAGCTGGTGTTCGCACGCGGCGAGCCCGACCTGCGCGTGTTGCAGGAAGGCATCCGCATCCTGGAAACCAGCGACCGCCGCGCCGGCCTGCCCGACCTCGCCGTGCCCAGCGCCTGGATCAGCGGCCGCCGCGACCGGCTGGTGCCGCCGCAGGCGATGCAATGGTCGGCCAGCCAGTGCGGCGGCAGCTATACCGAGATCCCGCAAGCCGGCCACGCACCGTTCTTCGGCCACGCCGATGCAGTCGCCCAGGCACTGCAACCGCTGCTGGCGCCCCTTCCCCTTGAGCAGGCGCGATGAGCGACTTCCAACTCGACCCCAAACAGGTACGTCGCCACTTCGGCCGTGCCGCCACCAGCTACGAACAGCACGACGCGCTGCAGCGCGAGGTGCAGGCCGCCCTGCTCGAGCGCCTGGATTTCTACCTGGAGGCGCCGCTTCGCGTGGTCGACGTCGGCGCCGGCACCGGCCGCGGCACCGCGCTGCTGAAGCAGCGCTACCCCAAGGCCGAAGTGATCGCGCTCGACCTGGCGCTGCCGATGCTGCGCGCGGCGAAGCAGCACAACAGCTGGCTGAAGCCGTTCATGCGCGTGTGCGCCGAAGCCACCCACCTGCCGCTGGCCGACCACAGCGTCGACGTGCTGCATTCCAACCTGTGCTTCCAGTGGGTCGACGACCTGCCCGCGCTGTTCGGCGAATGCATGCGCGTGCTGAAGCCCGGCGGCTTCATGGCGTTTTCCAGTTTCGGCCCGGACACCTTGAAGGAACTGCGCGCGGCCTGGGCCGAGGCCGACCAGCAGCCGCACGTGGGCCGCTTCCTCGACATGCACGACGTCGGCGACGCCATGCTCAATGCCGGCCTGCGCGACCCGGTGCTGGACGTGTTCCGCTACACCCTCACCTACAGCGAGCCGCGCAAGCTGCTGGAAGAACTGCAAGGCCTCGGCGCCACCAACGCCGACCGCGCACGCACACGCGGCCTCACCGGCAAGAGCCGCTACCGGCGCATGCTGGCCGCCTACGAAGCCATGCGCGTGGACGGCCGCATCCCGGCCAGCTGGGAAGTGGTCAGCGCACACGCCTGGGGCCCGCCCGTGGGGCAGCCGCGCCGCGTGCCCGGCGGCGAAATCGCCAGCTTCTCGATCGACTCGCTGCGCGGCTCGCGGCGCAAATAGCGCACGCCGGCATCGCGGCGCCGTGCGATGTCCTGCACGGCGCCGGTCCGATCAGAAGCTGTACTTCAGCGACGCACCCGCACCGTAATCCGGACTGCCGTCGGCGAAGCCGGCGAGGGCATAGGCCTGCACGCGCAGACTGTCGTTGAACTTGTGATTCCAGTAACCGGCGATCTCGCTCTGCGCAGCACCGGTATCGGCGATCCGCTCGCGGTAGTAGTAGTAGGCGCCGATGTTGTCGCTGGCGCCGAGCTTGTAGTCGGCGCCGATGTTCGCGTTGAAGCCGTTCTTCAGCTTGATGTACTGCGAGCTGCCGTACTTCATCCAGCCCACGCCGCCGAACGCGGTCCAGGCGCCGCTGACCTTGTAGGTATCCAGCGAGAGGCCGTAGTCGTTCTTGCCGGTACCCAGGCCCTTGTTCTCGTCGGCGGTGCCGAACTTCACCTTGCCGGTGAGATCCAGGCCGAACGTGCGGTCGGTGCTGGCGAACAGCTGGTAGCCGGCCGACGCCGTGATGTCGCCCAGGCCCGAGGCGGAGCCGCTGGTCGTCGTTGCCGTGCTGCCCCCGTTGCCGCCCGTGCCGCCGACGATGTGGCCGAGGCCGCGACCGAGCGGATTGCCGTTATCCACCCTGCCCACACCGGGAATCACGTTGCCCGCACCGCTGATGTTGATGTACGGCACGGTGAGCTTGAACGTCCAGCGATCGGTCTGGTACGCCGCCGTCACCGGTACCGACCAGATGTCGGTGGTGGTGTCGGTGCCGTACTTGCCGCTGCTGTAATCGGCGCCTGCGGAAAGGCTGAAGCGGCCGTTGTCCGCCGTGGCGGCGTGGGCTACCGGCGCACCGATCAGCAGCAGTCCGCCGACGATCATCCAGTGTTGTGGGTTGCGCATGAAGAGGGTTTCCTTGCTGTAAAGATGTATGACAGCAGGCCCGGCATCACACCGGGCCTGCATGGATTGCGACATGCCGGGGGAAGGCCGGGGTCAGCCCCCCGGGCGACCGACATGGCTGGGGTGGTCGGGAATCTGCGGGCGATCAGGGCGCTGCGGGCGATCCGGGATCGCGGGCTTGTTCGCGAAGTCCGGCCGGCCCGCGAAGTCGGGCTTGCCCGAGTGATCGGTCACGCTCGGACGATCGGCCATGTGGCTTTTGCCGAACTCGACCTTGACGACCGAAATGCCTGCCTGCGCGTGCGCATTCGCGGAAGCGCTGCCGGCAGCCTTCGGCGAGCGCATCACGTCACCCAGTTTGAAGCCCATGCTGTTGGCGATCTGGCCCCAGCCTTCGCCGGCAGCGCGCGCGGCCAGCACGCCGTTGAGGTCGATGCTGGTGCCGTCGGCCAGCACCAGGGTGCCGCCGTTCAGCGCGGCTTCGAGTTCGGCCGCGGTCGGATCGGCGATGCCGGCCTGGGCCAGGCTGGCTTCGGCCAGCGACAGCGCGATCTTCACGTTGCCGTAGCCCATCTTGCCGGTGGCCGGCGTGAACGTGGTGCCCGTCGTGGTCGTGGTGCCATCGGCGTTCGTGGTCACGTCGTCGAGCGTGACCGCGGTGCCGTCGCGCAAGCCGGTGACCAGCGCCTGCGAATTGGTGTCCGAACCGGCGAAGTCGGCGAACTCGGTGCTCAGCCGGGTCGATTCGTTATGGGTGGAGACCGACGTATCCGGCGGCGTGGCGGTCTGCGCCATCACCGGTGCGACGGACAGTGCGCCGAGTACCGCGAGGCAGATCAGCGTGGATTTGAAATGAGGGGATTTCATGGGACGGCTCCGAAGGATGCAACGGTGGCGGAATGCCTGGCGAGACGACGCGATGTGTTTCTTCCATGCCCCTGTGTCCCTTCACATGCGGCGACGTCTCCGCGCGCATCTTTGCGTTACGCATGCACGGCACACAAGCGACGACGACGCGTCCATTCAGCATGCATTTCACGCGCTGAACGGTGGCCACCATGGTTTCGTTCGATTGTGTGAACGGCTCGACATTTGCGGCACGTCGTCGCCCGCATCCGGCAGAGATCGAAACTTCTTGCTCCGCGGTCTGCCTAGCGCTGCTCGCCGTACCGGAAACAGCCGACGAGGTGATCGTTGACCATGCCGGTCGCCTGCAGCAGCGAATAGCAGATGGTGGTGCCGACGAAGCGGAAGCCGCGCTTCTTCAGCGCCTTGCTCATGCGGTCGGACAGTTCGGTGCTGGCCGGCACGTCGGCTTGGCTGCGCCAGCGGTTGCGCAGCGGCTTGCCGTCGACGAACGACCATAGATAGCCGTCCAGACTGCCGCACTCCTCGATCACGCGGAGTGCGGCGATGGCGTTGTCGCGGGTGGACGCGACCTTCAGGCGGTTGCGGATGATGCCGGGATCGAGCAGCAGCTTTTCCAGCTCGCGATCGGTCATCGCGGCGACGCGGGCGATCTCGAAGTTATGGAAGGCCTTGCGGTAGTTGTCGCGCTTGGTCAGCACGGTGCGCCAGGACAGACCGGCCTGGGCGCCTTCGAGACACAGGAACTCGAACAGCGCGCGGTCGTCGTGCAGCGGCGTGCCCCACTCGGTGTCGTGGTAATCGCGCATCAGCGGGTCGCCGTTGGCGGCCCAATGGCAACGTGATGGTTCGGCAGTCTTGGTCATGATGGGCGAATGGTCGTACGGTGCCGCACAACGTAACCGACCCCGCTAGACTTGTCGCCCCACCCCGCTCCGGTTTCCCATGTCGCCCTCGCCATCACGCGGCGCGTTGTCCGCGCTGCTCGCCACCATCCTGATCTGGGCCTACAGCTGGGTGGTGATGAAACAGGTGCTGGCGTACGCCGGGCCGTTCCACTTCGCCGCGTTGCGCTACCTGCTCGGCGCCGCCGTGCTGTTCGCCGCACTGCTGCTGTCGCGGCAATCGCTGCGGCCGCCGCCGTTGCTGCCCACGCTGCTGATCGGCCTGTGCCAGACCGCCGCGTTCCAGGGACTGGAGCAATGGGCATTGCTCGACGGCGGCGCCGGCCACGTCGCGCTGCTGGCCTACACCATGCCGTTCTGGGCGGTACTGCTGGCGTGGCTGCTGCTGGGCGACCGCCCGACCGCGCGGCACTGGCTGGGGCTGGCGCTAGCCGCAGTCGGACTGCTGTGCATCATCGAGCCGTGGCATGACATGGGCAGCATCGTGAGCACCATCCTGGCGATCGCCGGCGGCGTCGCCTGGGCAGCCGGTACCGTGCTCAGCAAGCGCATGTTCCACCGGCATGCGCCCTCGGTGCTCAACCTCACCGCATGGCAGATGCTGCTGGGCGGCATGGCGCTCGGCCTCCTCGCGCTGGCGGTGCCGGAGCGCGCGATCGAATGGAACTGGGCGTTCATCGGCGGGCTGACCTACAGCGTGCTGCTGGCCTCCAGCCTGGCCTGGTGGCTGTGGTCGATCGTGCTGCAGCGGCTGTCCACCACCGTCGCCAGCGTATCCAGCCTCGGCGTGCCGATCGTCAGCGTGCTGCTGGCCTGGCTGATCCTGCACGAGCAGCCATCGGCGATGGAGCTGGTCGGCATCGTGTTCGTGCTGCTGGGATTGCTCGCGGTCACCGGCGTCGGCGCACGCCGCCGCCAGGGAGCACGCTGAACTATTCAGCATCCGGCTTCCGCGGCGGCGATATGATGAATCGTTGACGGATTCGCCGAGGCGTCGATGTTCGACCTGTCCCAGTGGTGGGCTCATCTGGTCGGCTGGCTGAGCGACCATGCCGTCGTGCCGCTGCTGGATGCGCTGCACCTGGACGGATTGAGCGGCAACCCCGACGACATCGCCGCCTCGCTGCTGATCGCCACGCTGCAGGTGGGCATCATCGGGCTGATCTTCCGTCCGCTGGAAACCTGGTTTCCCGCCGAGCGGTGGAGCGACCGCCGGCTGACCCGAGTCGACCGCAACTACACGCTACTGATGCTGCTGGGCATCTTCCCGCTGTTCACCTACCTGGTGCTCATGCCGTTCAGCCATCTGCTCGGCGGTGGCGGCGATGCCGTCGATACCGGCACCGGTTCGGCGCTGGCGCTGACGCACTGGGTGCCGTGGCTCGACCAGCATCCCTACGTGCTGTTCGCCGTCTACTACGTGATCTACGACTTCGTGTACTACTGGATGCACCGCACCCAGCACGCGATCCCGTGGTGGTGGGCGCTGCACAGCATGCACCACAGCACGCGCCAGATGAGCTGCTGGACCAACGACCGCGGCAGCCTGGTCGACGGCTTTCTGCAGTCGATGATCCTCGCCACGGTGGGCCTGGCGATCGGCGTGGACCCGGACGAGTTCGCCTGGCTGATGCTGATCGGCGAACTGGTGCAGAACTTCTCGCACACGAACGTGCGGCTAGGCTTCGGCCGCGTGTTCGACCGCATCTTCGTCGCCCCGAAGTTCCATCGCCTGCACCACATGCTGGTCGATCCCGAGCGGCCGACGCTGCACAACTGCAACTACGGTCAGGTCCTCGCGGTGTGGGACGTGCTGTTCGGCACGGCGCTGTACGGCGAGCCGCCGCGGCCGACCGGCGTGGGCGACCCGATCGTCGACGCCGACAACAACCACGGCCTGGTCGGGTTGCACTGGGCCGCGCTGAGACGTTTCTGGGTCGCCGTGCGCCAGCCCGCCGGCTGGCGGCCGGGCGAAGTGGCCTTCGGCGCGGATTACACGCCGATCCCGGTAGGCCAGCTCGACCTGCACACCCTCGCGCGGCATGCGCCGGCCGTCGCCCTCAACGCGCCGCCGGCCAGCGGCAGCGTTATGGCGGAATCCGCGCCGGGCTGATCCGCCCGCGGGTTCACCAGGGCAGCGCCTGCAGGTCCACGTTGCCGCCGGTGAGCACCACGCCGACGCGCCTGCCGGCAAAGCGCTGCGGCTGCTTGAGGATCGCCGCCAGCACGGTGGCGCTGGACACTTCCACCACCTGTTTCAGCTCCGACCACAGCAGTTTCATTGCGGCAATGGTCTCCGCGTCGCTGACCGTGATCAGCTCGACGCGGTGCGTGCGCAGTGCGTCGAGGTTGCGCTCGCCGACCAGTGCGCGCAGGCCGTCGCAGACCGTGTCGGGCACCACTGTGGTGACCCGCGTGCCGTGCGCCAGCGATTGCGCCGCGTCGTCGGCGCCCAGCGGCTCGGCACCGAACAGGCTCAAGGCCGGGTTCATCGCATGCGCGGCGATCGCCACGCCGCTGGCCAGGCCGCCGCCGCCGACCGGCGTGATCAGCGCATCCAGCCCGGGCGTCTGCTGCAGAAGTTCCAGCACCAGCGTGCCCTGCCCGGCCATCACCCGGGTATCGGCATACGGATGCACCAGCTCCGCGCCGGTGGCGCGCTGCACCTCGACGCACATCGCCTCGCGCGCGGCCTGGGTCGGCGCGCAGCGATGCAGGATCGCGCCGGCGCGTTCGATCGCCTCGAGCTTGGCGCGCACCGCGCCTTCCGGCACCACCACGTGCGCAGCGATGCCGCGCGTGGCGGCAGCCAGCGCCAGCGCGTTGCCGTGGTTGCCGGAGGAATGCGTGACCACGCCGCGCGCGGCCTGCTCGTCGCTGAGCGACCACACCGCGTTGCAGGCGCCGCGGAACTTGAACGCGCCGCCGCGCTGCAGGTGTTCCGCCTTGAAGTGCAGCTCGGCACCGGCCAGCGCATCCAGCGCCGCGCTGCGCAACACCGGGGTCACCCGCGCGTGCGGCGCGATGCGCGCGGCGGCGTCGCGGACCTGTTCGAAACTGGGCAATGCATTCATCACGATTCGATCTCCACACCACAACGGAAACGGCGTTCGGCACCGGGCTCCAGGCGCACCGCCTCGGCGCACTCGGGCCGGTTGAACGCATCGGCCATGCATTCCATCGGCTCCAGCGCGACCGCACGGCGCGCATCGCGGCTCACCGTGTCGGCGGTGAACGCGTGCATCACGCCGGATTCCTGCCAGACCGCGATGCCGAAACCGCTGGCCGGATCGCGCAGGCGGGTGCGGATGCGGCTGTCGGCGTCCGCCTCCAGGTCGGTGTAGCCCTGGTCGAGGATGCTGTCGCCGATCCGCCGCGGTTCGCGGAAATCCAGCGCCGGCGCATCGTCCAGTGCCACGTAGGCTTCCGGCCCAGCCAGCGCGATCAGGTCGGCGCCGGTGCGGATCAGGGTCTGCGCGGGAATCTGCAGCTGCCAGCCATCGACCTCGCCCGCCGCCACGCGGAAATACGGATGCCAGCCGAAGAAGCACGGCGCCGCGCTGTCGCCGACGTTGCGCATGCGCGCTTCCAGGGTGAGGCCGCCAGCGTCCAGGGTGTACGTCACGGCGAGGTCGATCGCGTGCGGATAACCCGGCTGCGGACGGATCGCGGACGTGGCCAGGGTGACTTGCGCGCTGCTGTCGTCGGCGCTCAAGGCGGCGATGTCGAAATCCGCGTCGCGCACGAAACCATGCCGGCTGGCGCGTGCGGCGCCGGTAACGCCTGGCTGCAGGTCCTGCGGCTGGCCGTCGAAGCGGTAACGCGCATCGGCGATCCGGCCGGCGAACGGCACCATGATCGCGAAGCGCGAACCGGAACGCGCAGCCACTTCGGCCGCGTCGCGATAACCATCGGCGAGGTCGCGCGCGGCGCCGGCGAAAACCACCTCGAAGCCGAGCAGGGCCGCACCATGCCGCGCGATGCGGATACGCCGACCGCCGTCGGCATCGGCCAGCACCACGATTTCCTGCCCGCCGAGGCGGCTGCGCCCGGCGGCATATCGCGTCGCACTCACGGGGGTTCTCCTGCCGTTGAAACACCCCATGTTAACCTGAACAGTCCCCATCCCCGTTGTCGTTCTCCCATGCACGCACTTCCTCAACAACCTTCATCGTCGATCCGCCTCAGCGACTACCGCGCGCCCGCCTGGCGGGTGGAGACCGTCGAGCTGGACTTCGACCTCGGCATCGACGCCAGCGAAGTGACCGCTGGCCTGCTGCTGCGGCGCGACCCCACGCAGGACGCGCCGCTGCGGCTGGACGGCGAGAACCTGCAGTTGCTGTCGATCAGGCTGGACGGCCGGCAGCTGCCCGCCACGGCATACCGCTACGCCGGCAACGTGCTGGAGGTTGACGGCGCCCGCGACGGCAGCGTGCTGGAAACCCGCGTGCGGCTGCGCCCGGCCGCGAACACCGCGCTGGAAGGCCTGTACCTGTCCGGCCCGCGCGAGACCGGCTTCCTGCTGACCCAGTGCGAGGCCGAAGGCTTCCGCCACATCACCTTCTTCCCCGACCGCCCCGACGTGCTGTCCAGCTACACGGTCACCCTGCGCGCCGACCGCGCGCGCTTTCCGGTGCTGCTGGCCGGCGGCAACCCGGACGGTGCCGGCGAGCTGGAGGGCGGCCGGCACTGGGCGCGCTTCATCGACCCGCATCCGAAGCCGAGCTATTTGTTCGCCCTGGTCGCCGGACGGCTGGAAAAGATCGAGCGCGACTACGTCACCGCCGACGGCCGCGCCGTGCAGCTGAAGATCTGGGCCGAGGCGGACGCGATCGACCGTTGCCACTACGCGATGGACGCGCTGGAACGTTCGATGCGCTGGGACGAACAGGCCTACGGCCGCAACTACGACCTGGATGTGTTCCACGTCGTCGCCACCCATGACTTCAACATGGGCGCGATGGAGAACAAGGGCCTCAACATCTTCAACGCGAAGTGCCTGCTGGCCGAACCGGACTCGACCACCGACGACGAGTACCGCCACGTCGAGGCGGTGGTGGCGCACGAGTACTTCCACAACTGGAGCGGCAACCGCGTCACCTGCCGCGACTGGTTCCAGCTGTCGCTGAAGGAAGGGCTGACCGTGTTCCGCGAGCAGAGCTTCTCGGCCGACATGAACTCGGCGCCGCTGAAGCGCATCGAGGACGTCGCCCTGCTGCGCCGCGCGCAGTTCCCCGAGGACGCCGGCCCGCTGGCGCATCCGGTGCGCCCGGCGCAGTACAGCGAGATCAACAATTTCTACACCGCCACCGTCTACGAGAAAGGCGCCGAGTTGGTGCGCATGCTGGCCGGCGCGCTGGGCCGGGACGGCTTTCGCCGCGGCATGGACCGTTACTTCGCGCGCAACGACGGTCGCGCCGCCACGATCGAGGATTTCCTCGCCGCGCTGGGCGAGGCGAACCGCACCGACCTCACGCCCTACCTCGCCTGGTACGCCCAGGCCGGCACGCCGCGGCTGAAGGCGCACGGCCATTACGATGCGGCCAGGCACGAGTACACCCTGACCCTGGCCCAGCACATGCCGGGCAGCCACGGCACGGAAGCCCGGCCACCGTTGCCGATCCCGGTCAAGCTGGCGCTGTTCACACCCCGCGGTGACATGCTGCCGCTGCATCTGGACGGCCAGACGTCCAAAACGGGCAACGAGCTCGTGGTGGTGCTGGCCCAGGCCGAGCAGAACTTCGTTTTCACCAACGTCGCTACTGCGCCGGTACCCTCGCTGCTGCGCGGGTTTTCCGCGCCGGTGATCCTGGAATGCGACTACACGCCGGACGAGCTGGCGTTGCTGCTGACCCACGACGTCGACGGCTTCAACCGCTGGGAGGCAGGCCAGCAACTCGCCGCGCGCGCCTACGAGGACTTGCGCGACGGCACCGCTGCCATCGCCCTGCGGGCCTGGTGCGATGCGCTGGCCAAGCTGTTCGACAACGCTGCCATCGACGACGCGCTGCTGGCCGACCTGCTGACGCCGCCGGGCGAGGTCGAACTGGCCGAGCGCGAAAGCGCGATCGATCCGCAGCGCATCCACAGCCTGCGCCAGACGCTGCAGCAGCGGCTGGCGGAGCGGCTGGGCGCCATCGCCCTGCGTCAGCGTTACGCGGCGCTGGTTGCGCATACCACGATCGAACTCGATGCGCTCAGCCAGGCACGTCGCCGGCTCAAGCGCCGCGTGCTGGAGTTGCTGGCGCTGCTCGACCACGACGGCGCCTGCGAACTGGCGGCCGGGCAGTACCGTGACGCGCCCGGCATGACCGACCGTCTCGCCGCGCTGGCCGTACTGGTGCGAAACGATGCCGCACAAGCTGGCGCGGCGCTGCACGACTATCGCGAACGCCACGCCGACAACGCGCTGGCGCTGGACAAGTGGTTCGCGGTGCAGGCGCAGCTGCCGGGCGAACCCGCGCTGGATCGCGTGCGCGCGCTGGAGCACGATGCCGCGTTCACGCTGAAGAACCCGAACCGGGTGCAGTCGCTACTGGGCGCCTTCGTGCGCAACAACCCCAGCGGTTTCCACCGCCTCGACGGCGCCGGCTACCGGCTGCTGGCCGAACGGCTGGTGGCGCTGGATGCGTTGAACCCGCAAGTCGCGGCGCGCCTGGCCACGGCATTCAACGGCTGGCAGCGCCTGGAACCGCAGCGGCGCGAGGCCGCGCGTGCGGCGATCGTGGAACTGGCCGGGCATCGCGGGCTTTCCCGCAACCTGGCCGAAATCATCGGCAGCGTGCTGAACCACTGATCGAACGCGGCGGCATCGAGCCTGTTCCGCGTAGTCGCCTGGTGTGCGTGGCGGTATCGCCACGCACACGGGCGGGGTGTTTCATTCAGACGGCCAAATGATCGAGTGCATCGAGCAGGCTCTGCATGCGCGACTCCAGGTTCGGCTGCAGCGTCTCGCGCTCGCTGTCTTCGCGCTCGCTCAAGCCGTCGATGGCCATCTCGACTTGGCCAAGTTCGACCAGCAGGTCATGATGCGGATAAACCGGTTGGAAATCGAAGCTCATGTCCATGGCGTATTCCTCTGGTCGGTAACGAAGGAGATGCAACCGCCATGCCAATGTGTGATGCCAATCACGGCTGATTCACGCTTTTCATCACACGACTGACGCTGCACGTCATCTGCTGCCGCGATCGGGCACAAAATCCCTTTTCAGTCACCCCATGTTCACGCATTTGCGGTGAATATCGACCTGCGTTTACGGCAGCAGCCGCTGCTCATCGCCAGATGGTTTCCGGTTTCTGGCGTCCGGCAATACGGTCATCCTGGATTCCCCCTGTTCCTGAGACCGCCGGACGCCAGATCTATCAGCACAAGGCCCCGCGGCCACCAAGCCGCGGGGCCTTGTCTTTGTGGGCTTCGGCGGACTTTCCTGGCGCACAAAAGGCGACGGCACCCCGAAGGGTGCCGTCTTGCTTCCTTTCCTGGTACGCGATCGAACCCCTGTCCGTCCGATCTCGGCGCGCGTGGTCGCGCAGCGTCTGCCCCTGAAAGTGCTGGTTCTTGGAAGCATGAAACGTGCCATCCGATCCGATCGGCTCGCAAGGCGTTGATGGCGTTACCATGGCGCCCCGTTTCGTCACTTTTTGCACGCTCAGGTCAGTTCGATGCGCCATCCGACCCACTACGACGTCATCGTGATCGGCGGCGGCCACGCCGGCACCGAGGCCGCGCTGGCCGCCGCGCGCGCCGGTGCGCGTACGCTGCTGCTCAGTCACAACATCGAGACGATCGGCCAGATGAGCTGCAATCCCGCCATCGGCGGTATCGGCAAGGGCCACCTGGTCAAGGAGATCGACGCGCTCGGTGGGGCGATGGCGCACGCCGCCGATCGCGCCGGCATCCAGTGGCGCACGCTGAACGCATCGAAGGGGCCGGCCGTGCGCGCCACCCGCTGCCAGGCCGACCGCGCGCTGTACAAGGCGGCGATCCGCCGCACGGTGGAAACCCAGCCGAACCTCGAGCTGTTCCAGCAGGCGGTGGACGACCTGATCATCGAGCACGGCCGCGTCACCGGCGTGGTCACCCAGATGGGCTTGTCGTTCGGCGCGGCGACCGTCGTACTCACCGCCGGCACCTTCCTCGCCGGCAAGATCCACATCGGTCAGGCGCAGTACGCCGGGGGCCGTGCCGGCGATCCGCCGGCCAGCACGCTGGCGACGAAGCTGCGCGAGTTGCCGGTCGCCGCCGACCGCCTGAAGACCGGCACGCCGCCGCGCATCGACCTGCGCAGCATCGACTTCAGCAGCCTGGAAGAGCAGCCCGGCGACGCGCCGGCGCCGATGTTCTCCTACCTCGGTTCGCGCGACGAGCACCCGCGCCAGGTCAGCTGCTGGATCACCCACACCAGCGAGCAGACGCACGAGATCATTCGCGGCGCGCTGGACCGCTCGCCGCTGTACACCGGCCAGATCGAGGGCGTCGGCCCGCGCTACTGCCCGTCGATCGAGGACAAGGTGGTGCGCTTCGCCGAGAAGTCGTCGCACCAGATCTTCATCGAGCCGGAAGGGCTGGACACGTTCGAGATCTATCCGAACGGCATCTCCACCTCGCTGCCATACGACGTGCAGCTGGCCCTGGTGCATTCGATCAAGGGCTTTGAACACGCCCACATCACCCGCCCCGGCTACGCGATCGAGTACGACTACTTCGATCCGCGCGGACTCCACCCGTGGCTGGAGACCAAGGCGATCCCCGGTCTGTACTTCGCCGGCCAGATCAACGGCACCACCGGCTACGAGGAAGCCGCCGCGCAGGGCCTGATCGCCGGCCTCAACGCTGCGCTCGCGGTGCAGGACAAGGCGCCGTGGTATCCGCGCCGCGACGAGGCGTACATCGGCGTGCTGATCGACGACCTCACCAGCAACGGCACGATCGAGCCGTACCGCATGTTCACCTCACGCGCCGAATACCGGCTGCACCTGCGCGAGGACAATGCCGACCTGCGCCTCACCGAGAAGGGTTTCGAACTCGGCGTGGTACCGCAGGTGCGCTTCGACGCACTGCGTACCAAGCGCGACGCGGTCGAGCACGAGCTGCAACGCCTGGGCGCACTGTGGGTGACCCCGGCGAACGCGCGCGGCGCGGCGGTCGAGCGCCAGCTCGGCATCGCGGTCAGCCGCGAGACCAGCGCCATCGACCTGCTGCGCCGGCCCGAACTCGATTACGCCACGCTCGCCGCCATTCCCGAACTGGGGCCGCCGGTGCAGCGCGCCGACGTCGCCGCACAGGTCGAGGTGCAGGTGAAATACGCCGGCTACCTCGAGCGCCAGCGCGAGGAAATCGAACGCCAGCGCCGCCACGAGCACCTGGCGATTCCCGCCGGCTTCGACTACGACAAGGTGCGCGGGCTGTCGGCCGAAGTGCTGCTGAAACTGAAGCGTTCGCTGCCGGCCACGGTCGGCCAGGCCGCGCGCGTCAGCGGCATCACCCCCGCGGCGATCTCGCTGCTGCTGGTGCACCTGAAGCGCCGCGACGCCGCCTGAGCCGTCCGCGCGGCAACCCGCTCATGGCATCATGCGCACCTTGACCAAGACGGGAGCGCAAGCATGGAGATCTGGATCGGCCGCGACGGCGAACGGCATGGCCCCTACCAGGAAGACGACGTGCGCCAGTGGCTGCTCAGCGGCCAGGTAAGCCCGCAGGATCTGGCCTGGTACGAGGGCCTCGCCGATTGGCAACCGTTGTCGGTGCTCTTTCCCAATGAAGCTCATAGCACACCGGCCGCTTCTGCCGCATCTCCCATGCCGCCATTGCTGTCAACCAACGTCGCAACCCTGGAAGATTGCGCCGGATTCTGGAAGCGATTCGCCGCCTGGGTGATCGATTACCTGATTCTGCTGGTGCCGATCTTCGTCATTGCGCTGTCAATGGGTGCCACCGCCGCGTTTGAGCATTTCATGGCGCAGATCCAGGGCGGCACCGTACCCACCCTCGCGATGGAGGAATACGCCAGGGCTGTTCGTCCGGCCACGATGTGGGCACTGCTGGTGGGCTATCTCTACTACGCCTTTTTCGAATGCTCCAGCTGGCAGGCTACGCCGGGCAAGCTGGCGCTGGGTCTGCGCGTCACCGACCTTGAGGGAAGACGGATCAGTCTCGGTCGCAGCCTGGCCCGCAACGCAGTTCGACTAACCAATGCGCTGACCGCTCTGATCCCCTTCGTCTGCTATCTGGCGGTGGCCTGGACCACCCGCAAGCAGGGTTTTCACGACCTGCTGGCCAAAACCCTGGTACTGAACGGCCGCGCCAGCGAGTTCAAGCCGACGCAGGCATCGTCCGGCAACCGCAACTCGTTCAGCGCCTGATCCGGCGTTGATTCCAACCACGGCGCCGCGGTCGATCCGCGGCGCCGTTCTCGTTTGCGCGACGGCGCGCCCGCAGCCACTTGTTATCATCGACAGCTTGACCCTCTTCACCCGGCGCCACGCGCCGTCGCAAGGAATTGAAAGCCGCTCATGCTCAGCATCGAACAACGCATCGCCAACGACATCGCCGCCAGGACCGAACAGGTGCAGGCGGCCGTCGACCTGCTCGACGGCGGCGCCACCGTGCCGTTCATCGCGCGCTACCGCAAGGAAGTCACCGGCGGCCTCGACGACACCCAGCTGCGCCTGCTGGAAGAACGCCTGCGCTACCTGCGCGAACTGGAAGAACGCCGCGCGGCGATCCTCGCCAGCGTCGAGGAACAGGGCAAGCTCGGCGATGCGTTGAAGGCCGACCTGCTCGCCGCCGATACCAAGGCACGGCTGGAAGACTTGTACCTGCCGTTCAAGCCGAAGCGCCGCACCAAGGCGCAGATCGCGCGCGAGGCCGGACTGGAGCCGTTGGCGCTGGGCCTGCGCGAGGATCCCACGCTGTCGCCGGAGACGTTCGCCGAAGCGTTCGTCGACGCGGACAAGGGCATCGCCGACGTGCGTGCCGCGCTGGACGGCGCGCGCGCAATCCTGATGGAGTCGATCGCCGAGGATGCTCACCTGGTCGGCGAGCTGCGCGACTGGCTGTGGTCGCAGGGGCAGATCCGCGCCAAGGTGGTCGAGGGCAAGGAGAACGAAGGCGCGAAGTTCCGCGACTACTTCGACCACGTCGAGCCGATTGCGAAGATCCCCTCGCACCGCCTGCTGGCGCTGATGCGCGCGCGCAACGAGGGCGTGATCGAACTCGAGCTCGCCCCCACCGCCGACAGCGAGCAGGGCCACGCCGAGGGCGAGGGCCGCGTCGCCGCCCACGCGGACATCCACAACCGCAGCCGCGCCGCCGATGCGTGGCTGCGCGAGACGGTGCGCCTGACCTGGCGCGTGAAGTTGCACCTGCACCTCACGCTCGATCTGTTCGGCCGCGTGCGCGAAGGCGCCGAGGACGAGGCGATCCGCGTGTTCGGCGACAACCTGAAGGATCTGATGCTAGCCGCCCCCGCCGGCGCGAAGACGGTGATGGGGCTGGACCCGGGCATCCGTACCGGCTGCAAGGTCGCGGTGGTCGACGCCACCGGCAAGCTGCTGGCCACCGACACGATCTACCCGCTGGAGCCGCGCCGGCAGTGGAACGAATCGCTGGTGTCGCTCGCGAAACTCTGCAAGCAGCACGGCGTCGACCTGATCGCGATCGGCAACGGCACCGGCTCGCGCGAGACCGACAAGCTGGCCGGCGAGTTGATCAAGAAACTGCCCGACGCGAAGCTGTCGAAGATCGTGGTGAGCGAGGCCGGCGCCTCGGTGTATTCCGCCTCGGAATTCGCCGCGAAGGAATTCCCCCAGCTCGACGTGAGCCTGCGCGGCGCCGTCTCGATCGCGCGCCGCCTGCAGGACCCGCTGGCCGAACTGGTGAAGATCGAGCCGAAGGCGATCGGCGTGGGCCAGTACCAGCACGACGTCAACCAGATCAAGCTGGCGCGCGCGCTGGACGCGCGGGTCGAGGACTGCGTCAACGCCGTCGGCGTGGACGTGAACACCGCTTCCGCCGCGCTGCTGTCGCGCGTGGCCGGGCTGTCGGCGTCGGTGGCCGAGAACGTGGTGAAGCACCGCGACGCGAACGGCCCGTTCCCGAACCGCAAGGCGCTGCTGAAGGTGCCGCGCCTCGGCGACAAGGCGTTCGAGCAGTGCGCCGGCTTCCTGCGCGTGTCCGGCGGCGACAATCCGCTGGATGCCAGCGCGGTGCATCCGGAAGCGTACCCGGTGGTCGAACGGATCATCGCGCAATGCGGCCGCGAGGTGCGCAACATCATCGGCGACAGCGGCTTCCTGCGCGGCCTCAAGCCCGAGCAGTTCACCGATGAAAAGTTCGGCGTGCCGACCGTGCGCGACATCCTGAAGGAACTGGAAAAGCCCGGTCGCGACCCGCGCCCGGAATTCGTCGCCCCGAGCTTCGCCGAAGGCGTCGAGGACGTGAAGGACCTCAAGCCCGGCATGATCCTGGAAGGCCGCGTCACCAACGTGGCCGCGTTCGGCGCGTTCGTCGACATCGGCGTGCACCAGGACGGCCTGGTGCACGTCTCGGCGCTGTCGCACACCTTCGTCAAGGATCCGCGCGACGCGGTGAAGGCCGGCGACATCGTCAAGGTCAAGGTGATGGAAGTCGACCTGCCGCGCCAGCGCATCGGCCTCAGCATGCGCCTGGACGACGAACCGGGCCAGGCGCGCGCCGGCCGCCCGGGTGGTGGCGGCGATGTCCGCGGCGGCCAGCGCGACACCCGCGGCCCGCGTCCGGGTGGCACTGCCCCGAAGCCCGCGCCCACTCCGGCCAACAGTGCGTTCGCCGATGCGCTGACGCGCGCGATCAAGCGCTGAACGCCCGTGCAGCCTCGCATGCGGCGGCGATGCACTGCAGCATGCGCTTCCGTATGGAATGCCGTAACGTAACATCCAGCTAACAGGGCCATCCCGGTCCAGGAGTGTCAGCATGCTTCGTATCCGCCATCTGGCAGGCGCCATCGCCACCACCTTGCTGTTCAGCACGGCCGCTGCAGCCACCGATTTCAGCAACGTCATCGTTTTCGGCGACAGTCTCAGCGACGGCGGCAACATCTCGCTGGCCACCGCGCCCGGCATCCAGCCGCCGCTGCGCTTCACCACCAATCCCGGCACCACCGCGGCGGAGAACGTGGCGGCTGGCCTCGGCTTCACGCTGGCCCCGTCGGTTGCCGGCGGTACCGACTTCGCCTGGGGCGGCGCGGGTTTCGTCAACAACGTGGCTGCCGTACCGACCATTCCGCAACAGCTGCAGATGTACCTGGGCGCGAACGGCGGCAAGGCCGATTCCCACGCCTTGTACCAGGTCTGGGGCGGCGCGAACGACATCTTCTACCTGAGCAGCGCACTGACCGATCCGAACGCGATCGCCGCCGGCGCCGTCAACGCGGCGCAGACCGAACTCGGCCTGCTCGGTGGCCTGCAGGCCGCCGGTGCCCGCTACGTGGTGGTGTACAACCTTCCCGACCTCGGCAAGACCCCTTCGGCTGCCGCCGGCGGCGCGGCCGCCCAGGCCGGTGCCAGCCAGCTCGCCGTGCTCTACAACGGCGTGCTCAGCAGCGGCCTCGGCCAGCTCAGCAACAACGGCCTGAACATCATCCCGGTGAACACCTACGCCCTGCTCAACGAGGTGATCGCCAACCCGTCCGCCTACGGTTTCAGCAACGTCACCGCCCCGGCCTGTGGCGCCGGCTCCAGCTCGGTGCAATGCGGCCCGCAGGGCTCGGGTTTGCCGTACACCTACGCGTCGGGCACCGACCAGACCTACCTGTTCGCCGACGGCGTGCACCCGACCACCGCCGCCCACGCGATGCTCAGCCAGTACGTGCTGTCGGTAATCCACGCGCCGGAACAGATTTCGCTGCTTGGCGAAGCGCCGCTGGCGGCCAGCACCGTGCAGAACCGCGTGATCCGCGACCAGATGCTGACCGAGGGCAAGGATGGCGATACCCGCGCCTTCGTCAACATTGATTACGGCCAGCAACGCTTCGACGCCAGTGACAGTTCCCCACGCACCACTAGCGACAATTTCAACTTCACGCTGGGCGCGAACCTCTTTGCCGGCGAGCATGTCACGGCGGGCGTGGCTCTCGGCATCGGCCAGCACAACGCCGATTTTTCCGGTGGCGGCGGCTACAAGCTGCAGGACATCAGCGGCCTGGGCTATCTCGGCTACCGCAACGGTGGCGGCTACGTGGGCGGCTACGTCAATTTCGGTCAATCCAACTTCAAGGACATCGAACGCCGCATGAGCATCGGCACCATGCAGCGTACCGAAACCGGCAAGGCCGACGGCTCGCATCTGGGCGGCGGGCTCACCGGCGGATGGTGGTTCGATCTCGCCGACAAGCTGCAGACCGGGCCCTTCGCCACCCTCGACTGGCAGACCGTGAAGATCAGCGGCTACAGCGAGAGCGGCGGCGACAGCAGCGCGATGTGGTTCGGCCGGCAGCAGCGCGACTCGCTGCTGTCCACGCTGGGCTGGCGCCTGCGCGGCCAGTGGCAGGTCAACAACCTGCTGATGTCGCCGTATGTCGAGCTGGGCTGGAACCATGACAGCAAGGCCGATCAACGCATGGTCAGCGCAGGCCTCACCAGCATGAACGGCACGTTCGCCCTGCCCGGCTTCAGTCCGGACAAGAGCTGGGGCACCGCTTCATTGGGCCTGTCCGCCCAGCTCACCCCGAGCGTGCAAAGCTGGATCGGCTATAGCGGTCGCTTCAGCGACAACAGCCAGAAGTACAACAGCGTCAATATGGGTGTACGGATCACCCTCTGATCCGGCAAGCCCGTGGCCCGGCCCCTTGGGCCGAGCCATAAAAAAAGCCGTCCGCTGATGCGGACGGCTTTTTTGTGGACCTCCCGCCGGACGCGGGAAGATGCGGACGCTACGGCGACTTACTTGTTCTTGCCGCCGGTCGCCATGCTGAGGATGGCCATGGCCTGCTTCTTCATCGTCGCCGCCGCAGCGGGATCGAGCGCCTGCACGTCGCTGCCGACCTGGTGCTGCTTCAGCACCAGCGTGCCGTCGTCGCTCCAGCCGGCACGGTCGACCGCACTCGGCTTGCCGTCGCGGTTCGCCTTGGTCTCCTGCACGATCGCCCACGGCTTGCCGTTCTTGTAGGCGTAATCGGTGCTGGTATAGCCCTTGTCACCGTAGTCGACTTCCTCGCGGATGAACTTCACTTCACCGGCCTGGCGGAACAGCTGCCAGCCACGCGAATCGTTGGCCTCCAGCTTGGTGCCGTGGCTGATCTTCATGCCGCCGATCTGCGCCTTGGCTTCGTCGAAATCGGCCAGGACCTTCTCGCTGGGGGTCTGCTCCGCCACCAGTTCGATCGCCACGCCATCGTTCTTGCTGCCCTTGGCCAGCACCGGCGCCTGGATCGGCATCGAATACTTGCGGTCGCCGTCGGTCAGATTCGCCTGGATCACGTACAGGTCGTTCGGCTTCACCTCGGCCGGATTGAAGGTCAGCGTGAACGACTGCGGGAACGAGCCGGCCGGCGCCGTCTTGCTGGCCAGCGGGGCGGAGCCCACGGCCGTGGACGACACGTCAACCAGGTTCAGCACCAGGGTGGCGTTCGCCGACGGCGCAGGCGTGCCGGCGCGCAGCGAGATCGTGCCGCTTACCTGGTTCGGGATCTGGGGAGCGGCAGCGGCCGTGTTCGCGGCGGCGGGCGCAGTGGAGTCCGTCTGCTGCGACGGATGGGAAGCGTTGTTGCAACCCGCCAGTGCCAGTGCCGCGACCGACATCAGCGACAAAACCGTCTTGCGCATGGGAAAACCTCATTAACGTGAAAACAAGCACGAGGTCGTTCAGGCGCTCTGCGCCACGACTCTACGCGGGGGAAGTTCCAAGCATAGCCCAAAAAAGGCGGCACGGAAAAGTCAAGCCATCCAATGGCCTACCATGCGCCGGCGTACGCTGCCCGGAACGGCGGCCGCATCAAGGGCGCCGCAGGGCCCGGTGCGCGATGTCGCGGCGGCAGAACGCGCCGTCGTAACGGATCCGGGCGACCGCGGCATAGGCGCTCTCGCGCGCCGCCGCGATGTCGTCACCCAGGGCGCAGACGGTCAGCACGCGGCCCCCAGCGGTGACCACGCGATCCGCCGCGTCGAGCCGGGTGCCGGCATGAAACACCTTCACGTCGGCACCCGCCGGCGCGTCGAGGCCGTCGACCACGTCGCCCAGGCGCACCCGGCCCGGATAACCCCCGGCCGCCATCACCACACCGATCGCCGGACGCGCATCCCAGCGCGCCCGGGCCTGCTCCAGCCGGCCGTCCAGCGCGGCGTCGATCAACTCGACCAGATCCGACTTCAGGCGCAGCATGATCGGCTGCGTTTCCGGATCGCCGAAGCGCACGTTGAACTCGATCACCTTCGGCGCACCCGACTTGTCGACCATCAGGCCCGCGTAGAGGAAGCCGATGAACGGCGCGCCCTCGGCCGCCATGCCGTGCAGGGTCGGCTCGATCACTTCCTTCAGGATGCGCTGCTCGACTTCCGGCGTGACCACCGGCGCCGGCGAATACGCGCCCATGCCGCCGGTGTTCGGGCCGAGGTCGCCCTCGTCGCGGCGCTTGTGGTCCTGGCTGGAAGCCATCGGCAGCGCGTGGCTGCCGTCGCTGATCACGATGTAGCTGGCTTCCTCGCCGTCGAGGAATTCCTCGATCACCACCCGCGCCGAGGCCTCGCCGAACGCGTGCGCGCCGAGCATGTCGTGCAGCGCCAGCTCCGCATCGGCCAGGGTCAGCGCCACCACCACGCCCTTGCCGGCGGCGAGGCCGTCGGCCTTGATCACGATCGGCGCGCCATGCTTGCGCACGTACGCCAGCGCCGGATTCAGTTCGGTGAACACCACATAGTGCGCGGTGGGAATGTTGTGCCGCTGCAGGAAATCCTTGGCGAACGCCTTGGAGCCTTCCAGCTGCGCGGCGATCGCACGCGGCCCGAAGATGCGCAGGCCGGCGGCGCGGAACTTGTCGACCACGCCGGCCACCAGCGGCACCTCGGGGCCAACCACGGTCAGGCCGATTTTTTCGCGCTTCGCCAGCTGCAGCAGGCCATCGAGATCATTCATCGCGACGTCGGCGTTGCGCACGCCCGGCTCGCGCGCGGTGCCGGCGTTGCCGGGCGCCACGATCACTTCGTCGACCTGCGAGGATTGCCTGAGCTTCCACGCCAGCGCGTGTTCGCGACCGCCGCCGCCGATGACGAGGACCTTCATTGCGCTGCTCCGTGTGAGGCGCGCCATCCGGCGCAGCGCGACATTGTACCGGCTACGCTGCCCGCAGACGGCCAGATTCATGTCCTTCCGCCGGCGGAATGGGCGGCTAGGCTCACCCGACGACGGCGGCTGCCCGCCGCACAAGGAGATTCCGATGGTCCACCGTTTGCCGCCCTGGCTGTTTCTCGCCCTCCTGGTGCTCAGCGCGCCGGGTCACGCCGCGGCCTGGCGCGAACATCCGTCCTGGCAGTCGAGCTTTGCCCAGGCCGGGGTGAAGGGCACCTTGCTGGTCTACGACGAGAAGGCCGATGTCTGGCACGTGTCCGACGCCGCACGCGCTCGCCAGGCCTTTCTTCCGGCATCCACCTTCAAGCTGTTCAACGCACTGGTGGCGCTGGACAGCGGCGCGGTCAGGGACGAGTTCGAAGTGATCCGCTGGGATGGCAAGGTACGCGGATTGAAGGACGCGCCGGTCGCCGAATGGAACCGCGACAACAGCCTGGCCAGCGGCATGCGCTATTCGACCGTCTGGTTCTACCAGGAAGTCGCGCGCCGTGCCGGCGAGCGGCGCATGCAGCAATGGATCGACCGGGCCGGCTACGGCAATCGCGATATCGGCGGCGGCATCGACACGTTCTGGCTGCACGGCGCGCTGCGCATCTCGGCCGAACAGCAGATCGATTTCCTGCGCCGCCTGGCCGACGACAGGCTACCGTTCTCGCCACGTGCGCAGGAAATCGTGCGCCGCATCAGCATCACCGAATCGGCGCTCGCCTATGTACTCCATGCGAAGACCGGCTGGGGCACGCATGCCGCGCAGAACGGCGCGAACGACGATCTGGGCTGGTATGTCGGCTGGGTCGAACACGCAGGGCGCCGCTGGTTCTTCGCGATGAACATCGACCTGCCTGCCCCGGGCGACGCGGCCAAACGGGTGCCACTGGCGAAGCAGCTGTTGGCGCAACTGGGCGCCTTGCCGCAAGGCAGCTAGAAACTCACCCGTCGTGCTGACCGAGCAGGGCCAGCAGCGCTGCGCGCGGCAGCTTGCCGGTTTCGTTGCGCGGTAACGCCTCGACCAGCTTCAACGGGCGCGGCAGGAACAGCGGGTCGATCGCGCGGCGCAGCGCGTCGACTATCGTGTGTCCATCCAGCCCCGGCGCCACCGCCAGCGCGGCAATGCGGTGCACGCCGAGCGCGTCGCCGTCGTCGAGCTGGAACACCACGCCGTCCTGTACGCCCGGTATGGCCAGCAGGCGCCGGCTGAGGTCGCCCAGCGAGGCGCGCTTGCCGGCGATTTCCAGCATGTCCGCATGGCGGCCGCGCAGGCGGAAACAGCGACCGCCGTGGGACAGGCTGACGATGTCGGCCAGGGTGACCGGCGCGTCCAGTTGCGGCGCTTCCACCGCGGTGCCGTCCGGCTGCGGGTGCAGGCTCACCGCCTCGTACAGCGACCAGTCCTCGTCCAAGGCGGGACGGCGGCTGGCGAACACGCAGGTCTCGGTGGAACCGAACACTTCCAGCAGCGGCGCGCCGAAACGCTGCTCGGCGGCCCGGGCCAGTTCGACCGGCAAGGGCGCGGTGGCCGACAGCATCGCCGCGACCGGCGGCAACGCGATGCCCGACTCGACCAGGGCGCGCAGGTGCACCGGCGTGGTCACCAGCACCCGCGGCGCCGGCACCTCGGCCAGCGCGGCGGCCACGTCGGCCGGGAAGAACGGCCGCCCGGCATGCACGCCGGCCCCGCCCAGCAGTGGCAGCAGCACCGACATCTCCATGCCGTACATGTGCTGCGGCGGCACCGTGGCGACGATCTCGAAGCGCGGCCCGACCACCGCGCGCAGCATCGCCAGGTTGCCGGCGTTGCTGGCGTGGAAGCTGCCCCAGGTCTTCAGGTTCGCGCTGGGCGTGCCGGTGGAACCGGAGGTATAGCCGATCGCCACCACCTGCCCGGCCGGAATCGATGGCCATGCCGCATCGAGTTCAAGCGGCGGTGCGGCATCCAGCGACGGCAGCTGCCGGTAGCCGCACGGCGCGGGATCGAGCGCCTGCTCGCCGAGCGCGTAGCAGCCCGGATGCGCCGCCATCACTTCGTCCACCGCCTGCGGCGCGCGCGACGACGGCAACAGGTTGGTCTGGCCGCGTAACGCGATCGCGCAGAACGCGACCAGGAACGCATAGCGGTCCTCGCACAGATTGACCGCGGCGGGAGCGGCGGGCAAACCGGCGGCCACCGCCTGCACCTGCGCCAGGAAGCGAGCCGCGTTCACTGGTTCGCCGTGGCGCCAGGCCACGATCCGTGCGGGGTCGGCCGCGTCCAGCAACGGCAGTCGCGGCGGCGCCTCACGCTGGTAGGTGTCGTAAACGATGGCCAAGCCGCAGTCTCCCTGATCTTCGATTCGTCATGCCCTCGCAGGATCGCGCCGCACCATGAACGGCGGCGTGAATGACGGCAGTTGGCATCCCGCGGCGGTTCAGCTGGTGCATGAGCCGGCGCGCTCCCCCGGACGCTCAGGCGCGAATGATAGCGCCCGACAGCGCGTCGCGGATCATCGTGGGACTGGACTGGCCCCCCAACGGAGCGTCCAGCAGGCCGTCCAGCGCATCGCCGAAGTACTCCGCCACGGTCGGCGCCGCCCGCGCCGGCGGTCGGCCATGCGGGTTTGCGCTGGTCGACACCAGCGCGCCGCCGAACGCCCGGCACAACGCGGCGGCGGGTTCGTGCGCGGTGACCCGCAGCGCGACGCCGGCATGTGCGCCGGCAACCCATGACGGCACGTCGGCCGAGCGCGGAAAGATCCAGGTATGCGGACCAGGCCAGCTCGCACGCACCTGCTGCAGCACCTCGCCCGGCACCGCAGCCAGCTCGACGTAGCGTTCGACCTGGGCGAAGTCCGCGGCGATCAGCAGCACGCCCTGGGTGGCCGGGCGCTGCTTCAACGCGAACAGCCGCTCGAACGCAGCCTGATCATGCGGATCGCAGCCGAGGCCGAACACCGCCTCGGTGGGATAGGCCAGCACGCCGCCGCCACGCAGCAGCGCGGCAGCGGCGTCGAGTTCGGCGAGGGTGAAGCGCTGCAGCACTCAGGCCCCGGCCTTGCTGCTCGCGGGCTTCTTTGCGGCCGCCTTCTTCGCCGTGGTCTTCTTTGCCGCCGTCTTCTTCGCCGTGGTCTTTTTCGTTGCGGTCTTCTTGCCCGCGGCCTTCTTCGTCGCCGTCTTTTTTGCCGGCGCCGCCTTCTTCACGGCCGCCTTCTTGGTCGCACCCTTCTTGCCGAAGCGGCCCGGCTTGCGTGCCGGCGCGGCCGCCAGCAGCTCCAGGCACTGCGCCTCGGTCAGCTCCTTCGGCTCCTGCTCCTTCGGGATGCGCGCGTTCTTCTCGCCGTCGGTGATGTACGCGCCGTAGCGGCCGTTGAGTACCTGCACGCCGTTGCCGAAGTCGAGGATCAGCCGGTTCGCCAGCATTTCGAGTTTTTCCTGCACGATCTGCAGGGCGCGCGGCAGCTCGATCGTGTATGGGTCGTCCTCGGGCTTCAGCGAGGCATAGGTGCTGCCCTGCTTCACGAACGGACCGAAGCGGCCGATCGCCACGCTGACCTCGTCGCCGTTCGGCGCGGTGCCCAGCTGGCGCGGCAGCTTGAACAGCTCCAGTGCCTCGGCCAGGGTGATCGTGTGCATGCTCTGACCGGGGCGCAACGAGGCAAAGGTCGGCTTTTCCTCGTCGTCCTTGGTGCCGATCGCCGCGTACGGCCCGAACCGGCCCAGGCGCACCGAGACCGGCTTGCCGGTCTTCGGGTCACTGCCGAGTTCGCGCGCGCCAGTCGCCTCGCTGCGGTCGACCGACTCGGTCTTCTCGTCCACCTGCTGCTTGAACGGCAGCCAGAAGCGCTCCATCAGCGGCACCCAGGCTTCCTCGCCGCGGCTGACCGCGTCCAGTTCGTCCTCCATCTTCGCGGTGAAGTCGTAGTCGACGTACCGGGTGAAGTGCTGGGTGAGGAACTTGCTGACCGCGCGACCGACGTCGCTGGGCTTGAAGCGGCGGTTGTCGAGGAACACGTACTCGCGGTTCTGCAGCACCTGGATGATGCTGGCGTAGGTCGACGGGCGGCCGATGCCGTGTTCTTCCAGCGCCTTGACCAGGCTCGCCTCGGAATAGCGCGGCGGTGGCTCGGTGAAGTGCTGGTCGGCCACGATCTCGTGCAGCGGCACCTGCTCGTCCACCGCCAGCCGCGGCAGGCGGCGGCCTTCGTCGTCGTCCTCGGCATTCTTCTGGTCGCGGCCTTCTTCATAAACGGCGAGGAAGCCCGGATCGACCACGGTGGTGCCGCTGGCGCGGAACGCGGCATCGCCGCCGGCCACGCCGCGCACGGCGAATTCCACGGTGACGGTATTCAGGGTGGCGTGGATCATCTGGCAGGCGACGGTGCGCTTCCAGATCAGCTCGTACAGCTTGCGCTGGTCGTCGTTGAGGAAGGCCGCCACCGATTTCGGCGTGTGCATCGCCGAGGTCGGGCGGATCGCCTCATGCGCTTCCTGCGCGTTCTTCGACTTGGTCTTGTACACCTGCGGCGCGTCCGGCAGCGCCTTGGCACCGAAGTCGCGGGCGATCAGCTGGCGCAGCTCGGCCATGGCATCGTCGCCGAGCATGGTGGAGTCGGTACGCATGTAGGTGATCAGGCCGACGTTGCCCTCGCTGCCCAGTGCGACGCCTTCATACAGGCCCTGCGCCACCTTCATCGTGCGGCTGGTGGTGAAGCCGAGCTTGCGCGCGGCCTCCTGCTGCAGAGTGGAGGTGGTGAACGGCGCGGCCGGGCGGCGCTTGCGTTCCTTCGAGCTGACCTCGCTGACCGTGAGGCGGCCACGCGCGGCCTGCTTCAAGGCGTCGCGGGCGGCCTGCGCGCCGGCCTCGTCGGTGAGGTCGAACTGCTCGAACTTCTTGCCGTTGAGCTTGGAGAGGCGTGCCGTGAAGTCGCCTTCGGCGTGCTTGAGCTGCGCCTCGATGGTCCAGTACTCGCGTGCCTTGAACGCCTCGATCTCGTCTTCGCGTTCGACGATCATGCGCAGCGCCGGCGATTGCACGCGGCCGGCCGAGAGGCCGCGCTGCACCTTGCGCCACAGCACCGGCGACAGGTTGAAGCCGACCAGGTAATCCAGCGCGCGACGGGCCTGCTGCGCGTCGACCAGGTCGTGCGACAGCTGGCGCGGCGCGGCCACCGCGGCCTTGATAGCCTTGGGCGTGATCTCGGAGAACACCACCCGGTGCATCTGCTTGCCCTTGGTCAGGCCGCGCTCCTTCAGGATCTCGCTGATGTGCCAGCTGATCGCCTCGCCTTCGCGATCCAAGTCGGTCGCCAGATAAATGTCGTCGGCCAGCTTGGCCGCCTTGGCGATCGCATCGACGTGCTTCTCGTTGCGCTCGATGACCTCGTAGGCCATGGCGAAACCGTGTTCGGTATCGACCGCGCCCTCCTTCGGCTTCAGGTCGCGCACGTGACCGTAGGAGGCGAGGACCTGGAAGTCCTTGCCGAGGTATTTGTTGATCGTCTTGGCCTTGGCCGGTGACTCGACGATGAGCAGGTTTTTTGCCATGAAGCTGGATATCCGAAAGTGAATCACCGGCGCTTCCGTGCCGGGCATATATATATAGTTGAAACCACGCCGCGCCAACGACTGTCAAGCCCGGCCACGCTGCAGACACCGCCCCGCAGCGGCTCAATCGTCAGGCAATCGCTGGTAGCGGTTGCCCGGCAGAGGTTCCACCCTGGCCTCCAGCTCCAGCATCAGCAGCATCGCGGAAAGGGCGGCAGCCGACTGCCCGGTACGTTGCACAAGTTCGTCCAACGTCGTTGGTGCATGGCCAAGTTCGGCCAAAAGTCGCCGGTATTCGGAATCACCCCACTCTCCGGAATGCGCGCAGGCCAGATTGGCGCCACCCTCGGCCTGCGCCGGCCCGAGCGTCTCGCCACCGACTGCATCCAGCCGGGCAGCCAGTTCGCCACCAAGCATGCGCGCTGCCGGCGTCAATGTCTCGACAATCTCCGCCGCGGTCTCGACCAGCCGGGCGCCGTCGCGGATCAATCGGTGGCAGCCGCGGGCCAGTGGGTTGTGGATGGAACCGGGCAGGGCGAACACCTCACGGCCCTGTTCGGCGGCCAGCCGGGCGGTGATCAGTGAGCCGGAACGCAGGCCCGCCTCGATCACCAGGGTGCCCAGCGCCAAACCAGAGATGATCCGGTTGCGGCGCGGAAAGTGGTCCGGGCGGGCGGGCGTACCGGGCGGAAACTCGCTGACCAGCACGCCGTGCGCGGCGATCCGCCGGGCCAGCGCATGATGCTTGCGCGGGTACACCCGATCCGCCCCGGTGCCGATCACCGCGAGGGTTTTCGCGCTGGCGTCCAGCGCGGCCGTATGGGCGGCGCCGTCGATGCCGTCGGCCATGCCGCTGGTGATCGCGAAACCAGCATCGACCAGCGCCCGCGCAAACGCCCGGGCATGCGCGAGGCCTGCCGCGCTGGCGCCGCGCGCACCCACGATCGCCACCTGCGGATACAGCAGCAGGCTGGCGTCGCCGACCACGAACAGCACGGCCGGCGGCTGCGGGATGTTTTCCAGCTGCGGCGGGAAATCCGCCTCGGTACAGCGCAGCAGCCGGTGCCCGGGTTCGGCCAGCCAGGCCAGGTCGGCGGCCAGCTGCACCTCGTCGGGCCGGGCCAGCCAGGCCTCGGCCAGCTCGCCGAGCGGCGCGGCGTGGCGGCGCAGTTGCGCCAGCGCCACCCGGATATCGCCACCGGTCGCATCCAGCCGCTCGCGCAGGCCGCCCGGGCCGAGGCCGGGCGTGCGCAAGGCGACCAGCCACGCGCGCAATTCATCCAGATCGTCCATGAGCATGGCCGCAGTTTACGCAGCAGGCACCCAAGGAAACGGCGCGGTGGGAGCCGCGCCGTCGTGTAGGCAGATGCCGCCGTAATGCCGCCGGCGGTTATTCCGGCATGGCCAGGCGGCCGCCGACGTGCACCGGGCGCAGGCCGTCCATCACCAGGCCGTAGCTGACCCGGTCGAAGGTGCGGAACACCATCACGTGACCGACGTATTCGTCCGGCAGCTTGACCGTCTCGCCGACGCCCCGGTTCCAGCTGTTGCTGGCCACGTCGTCGTGGATCGTCTCGCCCGGCTCGAAGATGGTGTAGGTCTGGCCGTTGTCGACGCCGTCCTTCGCACCGATCGACAGCATCACCACCTGGCGCGGACCGGCCGCGTCCATCGCGTCGGCGAAGCCGATCACCTTGGCGTTGGCCGGCACCGACTTCGGCGCATGCGGGTAGTAGTAAGCGTCGTACGGCGACTCGTCCAGCGGCATGATGCGATCGCCGCTGCGGATTTCCTGGGTGGCGTTGAGCAGCAGCAAGGTCGCCGGATCGCCCGTGCGCAGCGTCTCGGCGGTGCCGATCACGCTGACCTCGACGCCGAGGTCGTCACCCTTGCCGTAATGGCCGTCGTTGCGGGAATCCTCATGCCACGGCGCGTTGACCATCGCCGCGTTGCTGTCCAGATGGTGGGCGACCAGATCGGCACTGGCCGCATCGTCCTGATCGAAACCGCGGAACACGTGACTCGGCCGCACGATCGCCCAGCGCTGGCCCGGCTCGCCCTGCAGGCCGCGCACATAGATGTTCTGGCCGACGGCGCCGCGCAGGCGCGCTTCCTCGAGGCCGACCACGTACGGCGCCGAGCTGACCTCTTCCGAGTTCATCACGCGCATGTCCTTCAGGAACATCTTCAGCTCGGACAGCGGGATCGCCGGCACCGCCTCGCCTTCGCGATGCACGCTCGGCTGCAGGCCCACGCGCGGCCCATTGATGAAGGACAGGTTGAGCACGTCGCCGGGGTAGATCAGGTGCGGGTTGCGCACTTGCGGATTGGCCTGCCAGATCTCCGGCCACAGCCACGGCTTGGACAGGAACTTGGCGGAGATGTCCCAGAGCGTGTCGCCCCGGCGCACGGTATAGCTGTCGGGATGATCGGCCCGTAGTTGCGCACCGGCCGCATAGACGGCCACGGTGACCAGCATGCCGGCCAGCAACACGATAATTTTCTTGATCATTGGTGGGAATCCCCCTTCCCCAGATGCTCGGTCGAGTGTAACCGAATGGTTAACGCGCGCAACAGGCGCGAGTTGGCAAAAATCGTCTGTACTCGGACGCTTGCCGACGTACAATGAGACACATTCTAGATGGCGCCGAGGGTGGCTTTTTACCAAATCGCCCGCACTTTCGGCGCCGAGGTGATGCCATGTCCATTCTTTCCATCCTTGAATTCCCCGACCCCCGCCTGCGCACCCGCGCCGCGCCGGTGACCGTGTTCGACGCGAAGCTGGAGCGGTTCGTCGCCGACATGTTCGAGACCATGTACGCCGCCAACGGCGTTGGCCTCGCCGCCACCCAGGTCAACGTGCACCAGCGCGTGCTGGTCGCCGACATGAGCGACGAACGCAACCAGCCGCTGGCGCTGATCAACGCGCAGATCCTGGAAAAGGACGGCTCGCAGGTCTACCAGGAAGGCTGCCTGTCGTTCCCCGGCCTGTACGCCGACGTCACCCGCGCGCTGAAGGTGAAGGTGAAGGCGCAGGACGTGACCGGCAAGGAAACCATCGTCGAGGCCGAAGGCCCGCTGGCGGTATGCATCCAGCACGAGATGGACCACCTGGAAGGCAAGGTGTTCGTCGACTACCTGTCGCCGCTGAAGCGCAACCTGCTGCTGAAACGGCTGGAGAAACAGCGCAAGCAGGCGGTCGGTGCTTGAGCAAGGCCGGCTTGAGTAGCCCCGGCTTGCGGCTGGTCTTCGCCGGCACCCCGGAATTCTCCGTACCCTGCCTCGATGCCTGCCGCGCCAGCGGCGCCGAGGTGGTGGCCGTCTATACCCAGCCCGACCGCCCCGCCGGCCGCGGCCGCAAGCTCACGCCCAGCCCGGTCAAGCAGGCCGCGCTGGCTGCCGGCATCGCGGTCGAGCAACCCGAATCGCTGAAACCCGCCGACGTGCAGCAGGCGCTCGCCGATTACCGCCCCGACCTGCTGGTGGTGGTGGCCTATGGCCTGATCCTGCCGCGCAAGGTGCTGGCGATCCCTCGGCTCGGCTGCTGGAACGTGCATGCCAGCCTGCTGCCGCGCTGGCGCGGCGCCGCGCCGATCCAGCGTGCGATCCTGGCCGGCGACCGCGAAAGCGGAGTCGACCTGATGCGGATGGAAGCGGGCCTGGATACCGGTCCGGTGCTGCTCGAACGACGCACCCCAATCAGCCGCGACGACACCGGCGGCTCGCTGCACGACCGTCTCGCCATGCTGGGCGCAGAAGCGCTGGCCGAAGGCCTGCGGCGCACGCTGGCCGGCGAGGCGCTGGTCGCCACGCCGCAGCCGGAAGACGGCGTGACCTACGCGCACAAGCTGGACAAGGCCGAAGCGAAGCTCGACTTCAGCCGCTCCGCGCTCGAACTGGAACGCCAGGTGCTCGCGTTCGACCCGTGGCCGGTGGCCGAAGGCGAGATCGCAGGCGAGCCGTTGCGGATCTGGGCCGCCCACGCGATCGAACTCGATCACCATGCCGCGCCGGGCCGCGTGCTGGCCGCCGGCCGCGACGGCATCGACCTGGCCTGCGGCTCGGGCGCCCTGCGCGTCACCGCGGTGCAGCGCGCGGGCGGCAAGCGCATCGGCGCGATCGACTACCTCAACGCCCGCCCCGAATTGCGGCACAGCTGATGAAAGCCGATACCCGCGCCTTGGCTGCCAGGGGATTGGCCGAAGTCGCCCTGCGCGGCGCCTCGTTGCGCGACGTGATGGAACGCAACGCGCCGCGCCTGACCGATCCGCGTGACCGCGCCCTGCTGATGGCCCTGCTCAGTGAGGGCGCGCGCTGGTGGCTGCGCTTCGACGCGGCGGTCGACGGCCTGCTGGAAAAATCGCTGCGGCACAAGGACCCGGCCGTGCACGCTCTGCTGGTGCTCGGCTTGGTACAGCTGGAAATCCTCGAACTGCAGGACTACGCCGCGGTGGCCGCCACGGTCGAGGCGGTGCGTGTGCTGAAGCGCCCGCAACTGGCCGGGCTGGTGAATGCCGTATTGCGGCGCTGGCAACGTGAGCGCGAACGCCTGCTGGCGAAGCTCGATGCCAAGCCGCAGACCCGCCATGCGCATCCCGCCTGGCTGGCCACAGCGCTGCAACGCGACTGGCCGCAGCAGGCCGAAGCGGTGATGAGCGCCGACAATCGCGAGCCGCCGCTGATGCTGCGGGTCAATCGCCAACGCAGCGAACGCGCCACCCTGATCGATCGGCTGCAAGCCGCCGGCTATGCGGCGATGGCGCATCCGTGGCTGAGCGACGCGCTGGTGCTGCCGCACAGCGCCGACGTCACCCGCATGCCCGGCTTCGAGGACGGCCTGTTCGCGGTGCAGGACGGCGCTGCACAAGTGGCCGCCGACCTGACCGACCTGCATGACGGCCTGCGCGTGCTGGACGCCTGCGCCGCCCCTGGCGGCAAGGCCTGCCACCTGCTCGAGCGCGCCGATATCGACCTGACCGCGCTGGAGTTCGACGCCGCGCGCGCCGAACGCATCCGCCAGAACCTGATGCGGCTGCGCCTGAACGCCAAGGTGGTGATCGGCGACGCCGGCGCACCGAAGGGCTGGTGGAACGGCCAGCCGTTCGATCGCATCCTGATCGACGCGCCCTGCTCGGCCACCGGCGTGCTGCGCCGCCGGCCGGACGTGCGCCTGCATCGGCGCGAGAGCGACATCGCCGCGATGCACGCGCAGCAACGCCGCATCCTGTCCGCGCTGTGGCCGCTGCTGGCGCCGGGCGGACGGCTGGTCTACATCACCTGTTCGGTGCTGCGCGCGGAGAACGAGGCGATCGTGGGCGAATGGCTGGCGGCACAACCCGAGGCCCAGGCGCTGCCGTTCACCCTGCCGGTTGGACAGGCCGCCGCGATCGGCTGGCAGATTCTTCCCGGCGATGGCGATCTGGACGGTATGTACTACGCGGCGCTGCGGAAGCCGCGCTAAGCGAATACTCGGGCGCCCATGCCATCTTGCCGCGTCGCCGCGCACACCAGGACGTTCCGTTCGTCGGGCTATGATGCGCACCATCATTGATCGCTGCTGACGGGACATTCCCGACCGTGAAGCCTTGCGTACCTCTGTCCCAGGCCCGCCCGCTATGGCTGCGCAGCGCCCGCTGGGAGTTGCTGCTGTTTGGCGTGTTCGCGCTGCTGCTGCTCGGCCTGGGCATAGGGCTGCGCGATCCGTGGCCGTCCGACGAACCGCGCTTCGCGCTGGTGGCGCGGCTGATGGTCGAGCACGGCCAGTGGCTGTTTCCGCATCGCGGCCATGAGCTGTACCCGGACAAGCCGCCGGTGTTCATGTGGCTGCAGGCGCTCAGCTACTACCTCACCCACAACTGGCGCATCGCCTTCCTGCTGCCGTCGCTGGCCGCCGCGCTGGGTGCGCTGGCGTTGGTCTACGACTTGGCGCGCCGGCTGTGGAACCACCGCAGCGCGCTGCTGGCCGCGGCCACGCTGCTGGTGACCATCCACTTCACCTACCAGATGCGCAACGCGCAGATCGACCCGCTGCTGCTGGGCTGGATCACCCTGGCCAACTACGGCCTGTTGCGCCACCTGCTGCTGGGGCCGTCATGGCGCTGGTTCGCCGCGGGCTGCTTCTTCGCAGGCGTGGGCGTGGCGACCAAGGGCGTCGGCGTGCTGGCGCTGCTGATGCTGATGCCGTACCTGGTCGCACGCCGCGGCCACTGGCACCCGCTGGCGCTGCCCACCGGCGGCTGGCGCTGGGCCGGCGGCCTGGCGCTGTTCTTCGTGCCGATCCTGGGCTGGCTGCTGCCGATGCTGCTGGTCGCGCACGCCGACGGCGATCCGCAGCATGCCGAGTACGTGCAGAACATCCTGTTCGGGCAGACCGTGCACCGTTATGCCACGCCGACCGGGCACATCCACTCGCCGCTCTATTTCCTCGGCATCATCGTGGCCGACTGGCTGCCGCTGTCGCTGCTGCTGCCGTGGGCGCTGCCGGCATGGTGGCGTCGGCTGCAGCGGCGCGATGCGCGCTTCCTGCTGCCGCTGGGCTGGATCGTGCTGGTATTGCTGTTCTTCTCGTTCAGCCCGGGCAAGCGCGACGTCTACATCCTGCCGGCCCTGCCGATGACCGTGCTGGCGCTGGCGCCGCTGCTGCCCGGCCTGCTGCGCCGTCGCGGCGTGCGCATCGCGGTGTTCGCGCTGACCGTGGTGCTGGCCGGGGCGATTGCCGTCGCCGCCGCGCTGGCGCTGCATCGCCATCCGGCCTGGGCGGTGAAGATCGAGCAGAGCCTCGACCCGCGAATCTGGTGGATGCTGCTGGCCATCGGCGTGGCCGGCCTCGTCGTCGCCGCGCTGACCCGGGTGCGTCGCGCGCCGCTGGGCTGGCTGCTGTTCGCCACCGCGCTGTGGAGCGTGTACGGCCTGTGGGGCTACCCGATGCTCAACGGCGACCGTTCCGCGCACGACGTGATGGCGCAGGCGCGTGCCATCGCCGGGCCGGAGGCCGGCATCGGCCTGCTCGCCTGGAAGGAGCAGAACCTGCTGATGGCACAGGGGCCGGTCGCCGAATTCGGCTTCCTGAAACCATGGCCTCAGCAGTACGCCGACGCCATTGGCTGGCTCCGGCAAGATCCTGCGCATCGCTGGATCTTCAGCCTCGACGACGCAATGGGCCACTGTGTGGACCGCCGGCGCGCCACCTATGTCGGCCACGCCAATCGCCGCGAATGGTGGATGTTCCAGATCGGTGCGGTGGCGCCCGGCTGCACGCCCGGCGTGAGCGCGAACCAGCAGGCCGACGACGCGCCCTGAGCGGCGGCGAGTTCCATGTATGCATAGGCCCATGGAACGGCGCACCATAAAGGAGATGAACCTTCGCGTTACAATGCCCCGCACGCAAGCCATGTCGACGACGCTGGCCCGTTAGCATTGCCAGACAGGGATTACATGGTTCGACAGGCTCCTCACGTGCGTGAACACCCGGCTTCATGGCAGATCTGGACGGCTTCACTGCTGCTGGCGGTCATGCCCTTGTGTTTCGCCGTATCCGGACGGCTCAAGACCGTGCCGATGGTGCTGCTGTTCGTGGCTGGCCTGATCCTGCTGGTCACCCGCGCGGAAACCCGACACGCCTGCCGCCTGGTGTGGCCGGTGGCCGCCGCCTGCGCGCTGCGTCTGCTGTACGACATCGGCAACTTCCTCGGACACCGGCTCGACTGGACCACTCTCGACCTGCCGGCACAGACGCTGCTGTTCCTGGGTATCGCGGCCGTCTTCACCCTGCCGCTGAAGCCGCGCGTGATCGCGATCGGCTTCAGCCTGACCACCTTGCTGCTCGGTGCGGCCAGCTTGTACCAGCGCTACGTGCTGGGCGCCGACCGCCCGTACGGCTTGAACGGGGGCGACTGGGCCGCGGTCGAGTTTGCAATGTACCTGCTGGTGCTGGCGCTGCTGTCCATGCTGCAGGCGCTGCGTCCGGGCACCCGGCGCGGCGATCGTTGGCTGCATGTCGCGGCAGTGGTGGTCGGCCTGTATGGCGCGGTGCTGACCCAGAGCCGTGGCCCGCTGCTGTCGTTCGCCCCGATCTACTTCGGCCTGATGCTGTGGTACGCCATGCGTTCGCGGCGCTGGCGTCGCATGCTGGCCTTGTTCGCCGTGACCGTGCTCGGCATGCTGGCGATCACCGCCACCCTTCACCACGAAATGGTCGAGCGGCTGACCGATGTCCCGGCCGAGATCGCCAGCTTCAATACTGGGAACAGCGGCGACGCCGCCGGCGCCGTCGGCGCCGTCGGCGAACGCCTGGAAATGTGGCGCGCCGCGTGGCAGGCCTTCCTCGAACACCCGCTGGCCGGCGTCGGCCTGGACCAGTTCGGCGTCTACGTGCGCGAGCAGGTTGCCGTCGGCAACGCAAGCCCACTGATCGCCAAGTACGTGCACCCGCACAGCGAGTACCTCGAATCGCTGGTGGCCGGCGGACTGCCCGCGCTGCTGGTGCTGCTGCTGTTTCTCGCCGTACCGCTGGTCTTTTTTGCCCGCCACCTCAACCATGCGCAGGAGCCGGTCGCCACGGCCGCCGCGGCCGGACTGATGGTGATCGGCATGTATGGTCTATGTGCGTTCAGCGACAATGTGTTTTATCGGGCGATGCCGCAATCGCTCTACCTGTTCCTCGTGTTGGGCTTGGCCTTCAGCATCGGCCGTCTGCTGCACAACGCTCCGTCCCGCTGACGTCGATTCGCCATGGCCCGTATCAATCTGCTTGCGTGGGACAACCAGCGCGGTCTCAGCCACGATATCCGGCTGCTGTCCTCGACGCTGGTCGCGCTCGGCCACCAGGTCCACGTGACCACGCTCGGTCCGCACCGACATGACGGCCGCAGCAAGGCCTTGCTGCTGCATGCGCGCATGTGGTGGCAACGCCTGCGCCGCGCCGACCCACGCGCCAAGCCGTACGACATCAACATCGCGCTGGAGCACGTGCGCCCGGACTGGTTCGGGCTGGCCCGGCTGAACCTGCTGGTGCCGAATCCGGAGTGGTTGTCGCCGCGCAGCCAGCGCTACCTGGCCCGCTACGACGCGATCCTGTGCAAGACCCGTTACGCCACGGAGCTGTTCACCGCACGCGGCTGCCGCGCCCTGCACATCGGCTTCCGCAGCACCGACTGTCTTCTGCCGGAAGTCCCGCGGCAACCGACCTTTCTGCATCTGGCCGGCGCTAGCCGAATGAAGGGCACGCAGCAGCTGCTGGCGCTGTGGCAACGGCATCCGGAATGGCCGAAACTGCTGGTGCTGCAGTCGCCGCGCTCCGCGACCCGCCTGAGCGGACCCGCTCCCGCCAACATCGAGCACCGGGTGGGCTATTCCACCGACGTGCACGAGATCCGCCAGCTGCAGAACGCGCACCTGTTCCACCTGTGCCTGTCGGAAACCGAAGGCTGGGGCCACTACCTCGTCGAGGCGATGAGCTGCAAGGCGGTGGTGATCACCTGCGACGCGCCGCCGATGAACGAACTGGTCACCCCGGCACGCGGCGTCCTGGTCAAGGCCGATGATATCGGGCCGTTCAACCTGACCACCTTGCACCGCTTCGACGAGGCGGCGCTGGAAGCCGCCGTAGCGCGGCTGCTGGCGATGCCCGGGCACGAATGCGCAGGCCTGGGCGAACGGGCGCGGGCATGGTTCGAGTCGAACGAGGCGGCCTTCGCCGCACGGCTGGACGCCGCCCTGCGTCAGCTTTCCTGAGCGGGAAGCGCGCGCAAGTCGGCAGGCGGATGCACGAACTCGGCCAGGTGCTGGTCGACGCCACGCTCGCAACGAACCAGGCCGCGCGCCCGCGTGTCGTCCACGATACGGTCGTTCGGGTTGTCCACGACATGCTTGCGGGTGGGATGGTAAAGATGCGTCGCCAGCGCGCTGAAACGCAGTTCGCGTCGGAGCAGGCCGGTATGGAAGGCGCGCACGGCCAATTCGGTGTCCTCGCGGCCCCAGCCGGTCATCGCCTCGTTGAAGCCATTCAGGCGCAGCAGGTCGTCACGCCAGAACGCCATGTTGCAGCTCTTGATGCCACGCTGCTTGGTGCCGGGCCGGGCGTACCAGCGCGCCAGCAGCGGCAGGCGCAAGGTATGCCGGCGCCGCTCGATGCCGCGGCTGAAGAAACCCGGCGCCGCCATGCCTTCGTGCAGCATGCGCAAGGTCAGCGTGGCGTCGGTCAGCACGCGCGAACCCTGCACGAAGCAGCCGCTGCGCGCGAACGCGCGATGATCGGCGATGAAATGCCGCTCGGCCAGCATGTCGCCATCGAGCAGGATCACGTAATCGCCCTGCGCGGCGGCGATCGCGCGGTTGCGCGCGCGGCTCATGCGCGCGCCCTCGTCCGGCTGCCACAGGTGCACCAGACGCACCGGGTAGTCCACCGCCACGCGTTCCAGCAATTTACGCGTGGCCGGCCCCGAACCATCGTCGGTGACGATCACCTCATACGGAAGTTCGGTCTGCGCCGCCAAAGCGCGCAGCACCCGTTCCAGCGCCTCGGGCCAGTTGTAGGTGATCACGGCAACGCTGATCCGCATCACGGCGTTCTCGCTCAGTCTGTACTTCGTTGCGTTTTCGGCGCGCGTCGACGTCGTCGGATGGCCGACCACAGGATCGAAGCGGCACGCTGCTGGTTGCGCAACCACGAACCACGGCGCAACCGCGCCAGCTTCGCGTAGTGTCGAGCTTCGCGCCAGGAGGGATCCGGCTTGGTGCGGAACTCATGCTTGACGCTCTCCAGACAGCGCTCGTCAAGGCCAATGTTCCTGGCGTAGATCTCGATCAGGCAACGCGAGCGGAACCGATTGAGGTACTGAGTGGCTGGCGTCTGCCTGCCCCACCAGCCGTTGTTGCCGTGGATACGGTAATGCACCGCGCCGGTACGCAGGTAGTACTTGCGCGCACCCAGCACGCTGGCACCGAACACCAGACAGTTGTCGGCGGACAGCCGCCATGTATGACCCAGCTCCGCCGGCAGCTCCAGCGTGCGGCGCGCCCACAGCGCGCGCATCGACAACGCCGAGGTCGGCGCGCCGTACCAACGCATCGACATGTAAGTACTGATCGCGGTGAAGCCGAGGTCACATGACTGCTCGGCATAGCCCATCCAGCGCCGCTCGTCGCCGAACAGTTGGATGTCGGAGAACACGAAGTCGACGTCGCGGCGGCTGTCATAGAGCTCGCCGAGGCGTGCCAGGTAACCCGGTTCCCAACGGTCGTCGGCATCGAGGAAACAGATGACGTCGGCGCGGGCCTGTGCCACGCCACGCTGGAACGCCACCAGCTGGCCGCCGTTCTCGCCGTATACCAGGGTGACCCGCGGATCGTCGCCATAACGCTCGCGCAGGTAAGCCTGCGAGCCGTCGTTGGAGCCGTCGTCCACCACGATGACCTGCGCGGCCGCGCGGGCCTGCCCCAGCGCACTGTCGACCGCCGCGCCGACGAAGTCGCGGTAGTTGTAGTTGGTGACGACGACCGCGAAGCTGGTCATGCCGCCGCACCGTCCTGCAGGAGGCGACGGAAGTAGCCGATGGTTTCCTTCAGGCCGTCCTCCAGCGCCACCGTCGGCTGCCAGCCGAGTTGGTCACGGGCCACGGCGATGTCCGGCTGGCGCTGGCGCGGGTCGTCGGACGGCAGCGGCCGGTACACCAGCTTCGAGCGGCCACCGACCAGGGCCAGCACCTTCTCGGCCAATTCCAGCATGGTGTGCTCGACCGGATTGCCGATGTTCACCGGCCCGGTGAAGCCGCGCTCGGACTCCATCATCCGCACCATCGCCTCGATCAGGTCGTCGACGTAGCAGAAACTGCGGGTCTGGCTGCCGTCGCCGTAGATGGTGATGTCCTCGCCGTGCAGCGCCTGCATGATGAAGTTGCTCACCACCCGGCCGTCGTTCGGGTGCATGCGCGGGCCATAGGTGTTGAAGATGCGCACCACCTTGATGTCCAGCGCGTGCTGGCGGTAATAGTCGAAGAACAGCGTCTCGGCGCAGCGCTTGCCCTCGTCGTAGCAGCTGCGGATGCCGATCGGATTGACCCTGCCCCAGTAGCCTTCGGTCTGCGGATGGATTTCCGGATCGCCGTAGACCTCGCTGGTCGAGGCCTGCAGGATGCGTGCCTTCACCCGCTTGGCCAGACCCAGCATGTTGATCGCGCCATGCACCGAGGTCTTGGTGGTCTGCACCGGATCATGCTGGTAGTGCACCGGCGAGGCCGGGCAGGCGAGATTGAAGATGCGCTCCACCTCCACGTACAACGGGAAGGTGACGTCGTGCCGCATCAGCTCGAAGTACGGATGTGCCAGCAGATGCGCCACGTTGCGCTTGCTGCCGGTAAAGAAATTGTCCACGCACAGCACGTCGTGGCCGTCGTGGAGCAGGCGATCGCACAGGTGCGACCCGATGAAGCCGGCACCGCCGGTGACGAGGATGCGTTTCATGAGCTGCCGTTCGGTGCCATTGCAGGAAGGTGCGATGCACGCTTGACCGAGATCAACCGGCGCAGGTGGATTTTGTCATGGATTGCAGGGCAAAGCTGCGACCCATCCGGCTGAATGGACACGCGGTCCGCATGCGGGCGGGTCACGGGCTTCGGCTAGAATCCGCCCATGCCCACGTTCCCGCTGACCCTCGCCGTGATCACCCACAATGAGGCCGAGAGCATCGCGCGCTGCCTGGACAGCGTGCCGTTCGCGGCCGAGAAGCTGGTGGTCGACTCCGGCAGCGACGACGACACGGTGGCGATCGCGCAGGCGCACGGCGCGCGCGTGCTGCATCAGGACTGGCTCGGCTTCGGCGCGCAGCGCAATTTCGCCAGCAGCCAGTGCAGCCACGACTGGATCCTGGTGCTCGACGCCGACGAATACCTCAGCCCGGAACTCGCCGCGGAACTGCAGCAGCGCCTGCCGGCACTGATGGCCGGCGCCGCGCCGGCGGCGTACCTGCGCCGCAGCACGATCTACATGGGCCGGCCGATGCGCTGGTACCGCCCGGCCGTGGGCGAAAAGCTGGCGCGGCTGTACCACCGCGGACGGGCGCGCTGGAGCGACGCACGGGTGCACGAGTCGCTGCGCTTCGACGGCGCTGCGCCGACCCTGCGCGCGCCGTTCAACCACGTCAACAACCCGGCCCTGCCGCACAAGCAGCTGAAGGTGCTGCGCTACGCCGAACTGAAATGCCGCGACTGGCTGGACCGGCGCAAGCCGGTGCGGATGTGGCAGGCGCCGTTCGTGTACGCGCTGGCCTTTCTCAAGGACTATGTGTTCCGGCTGGCTTTCCTGGACGGCTGGCGCGGCTTCCTGATCGCGCAGACCGCCGCCAGCTACGCGCTGTACAAGCGCATGCGCTATTACGAGATGGTCAATAATCCCGAATCGGTCGCGTCCGCGAGCGATTTATTGAACAAACATCACATAGATCGCTGAACACAGGATCACCACGCGGCATGATCAGGCGAACCCGCACGGCACCTTTGCCTCCTCTCCCTCCGGGAGAGGATTGAAGTGAGGGTGTGGGGCTCGCCAGAACCTTTTTTGCAAACCGACAATTCCCGACCAAGCATGCCCACGAAAAAGCATTTCCTACTCTACGGCTCCGAACGCTACGCACTGGCCATTCTGCGTCCGCTGCAGGAAGCGATCCGCGCCCGCGGCGACGAGGCCGCCTGGTTCTTCGACGGCCCCGGCGCGGAAGATCTGGTCGCCGACGAGCGCCTGCTGACGGTGACCGAGGTGCGCGCGTGGCAGCCGATCGCGGTGATCACCTCGTCCAATGCGGTACCGCACTTCTTCCCCGGCGTGAAGGTCGAGACCTTTCACGGCTTCGACGCCGGCAAGCCGCGGCACATCTACGTGCGCGGCTTCTTCGACCTGTACTGCACCACCGGCCCGCGCGACACCGCGCAGTTCCAGGCGATCGCCGACAAGCTCGGCCACTTCAGCGTGACCGAAACCGGCTTCCCCAAGCTCGACCCCTTCATGCAGGAGATCACCGGCCCGCTGCCGCCGGTGCGCCAACCGCCGGTGATCCTGTACCACTCCACCTTCTCGCCTTCGTGGAGCGCCGCCGAAACGCTGTACGAGGAAGTGAAGCGGCTGTCGCGCGACGGCCGCTGGCGCTGGATCGTCACCTTCCACCCGAAGATGAACCCGGAAACCGCCGCGAAGTTCAAGGCGCTGCAGAACGAGTACCTCACCTTCGCCGAGAACGACAACATCCTGGAGCTGTTTCCGCAGGTCGACCTGATGTGCTCGGACACCTCCTCGGCGCTCAACGAGTTCCTGCTCACCGGCAAGCCGGTGGTCACGTTCAAGAATCGCCGGCCCGGCCCGCAGCTGATCGACATCGACGACCCAGCGCAGTTCGAGAGCGCGATCGCGCGCGCGCTGGCGCGGCCGCCGGAACTGCTGCAGGCGATCCGCGACTATGCCGACGCGATCCATCCGTACCGCGACGGCCGCTCCAGCGAACGCGTGCTGGATGCGATCGATGCCTTCATCGCCCGCGGCGCCAGGAATCGCCGGCGCAAGCCATTGAACCTGTGGCGCAAGTTGAAGATCCGCCGCCGCATCGGCTACTGGGGACGAGCCTAAGAGTGCGGCAGGTCGCCTTGCGCGCACATCGCGCAGGCTAGAATCCCCTCTGGCCTCCCAAGAGTCTGCCCGTGCCATCCAGCTCCTACCGCCGTTCCGAACACCTGCGCGCCACGTGGCCCTGGCTGCCGCTGTGGGCCGCCGTGGCCTTGCTGGCGATCTTCTCGCACGGGCCGATGCCGCTGTATTCCACCCGTACCCTGGCGGTCGCGTGGGAAATGTGGAACCAGGGCCATTGGCTGGTACCGCACATCAACGGCCAGCCTTACAGCGAGAAGGCGCCACTGTTGTTCTGGCTGATCCAGGGCGGCTGGTTCGCGTTCGGCGTCAACGACGTCTGGCCGCGCGTGCTCGAGGTGCTGTTCGGCGGCGTGCAACTGGTGCTGGTCTCGCTGCTGGCACGACGGCTGTTCCCGGACCGGCCGTGGATGGCCAAGGCCGCACCGTGGATGCTGCTGGCGTTCGGCTACGCGTTCCTGTTCGGCCTGCAGATCATGTACGACGTGCTGCTGGCGGTGTGGACGCTGGCGGCCCTGTTGTGCCTGACCCCGAAATCGCAACGCAGCGAACCGCGCTGGCTGTTGTTCGGCCTCTGCGTGGGTCTGGGCATGCTGACCAAGGGCCCGGTGATGCTGCTGCACATCATCTTCCCCTGGCTGCTCGGCCCGCTGTGGAACGACTGGGCCGGCCAGCACCGCGCGCGCTGGTATGGCCGCGGCGTGCTGGCGTTGCTGCTCGGCGGCGCGATGCTGCTGGCCTGGGCGCTGCCGGCCGGGTTCTCCGGCGGCGAGGCATACCGGCAACGGCTGTTCTTCACCCAGACCGCCGGCCGCGTGGTCGACAAGCTGGCCGAAGGCAAGGACCTGCAGAACCACGCCGAGCCGTTCTGGTTCTACCTGCTGTGGCTACCGGTGATGCTGTTCCCGTTCAGCGGCTGGCCGCGCATGTGGCTGGCCGTGGCCGGCCTGCGCCGGCCGCTGGAATCGGGCCTGCGCTTCGCGCTGTGCTGGCTGCTGCCCACCTTCATCGCGCTCTCGCTGATCAGCGGCAAGCAGCTGTACTACCCGCTGCCGGAACTCGGCGGCATCGCCTTGCTGATGGCCGGTGCGATCGCCGTGCTGCGCGAGCGCCGGCCGAACCTGGCCTACAACGGCTGGCTCGGCACCTGGCCGCTGGGCGTGGGCGGCATCGTGTTCGCCGCGGCGCTGTTCATGCTGCCGCTGCTGGTGGCCGGCAACCACCTGCATGGCGAATGGGCCGATGCCGCAGCGCCGTACAGCCGCTATTTCAGCGTGGTATTCCTGCTGCTGGGCGGCCTGTTGCTTCTGCGCGGCCGCGGCGAGCTGCGTCGCCTGGCCGTGGCCGGGCTGATCGGCGTGCTCGCACTCAATACCCTGTTCACGCTGACCCTGTGGCCACGCTACGACCTGCGTCCGACCGCCCACCTGCTCGGTGCCGCCGACCAGGCCAACCGGGCGATCGCCTTCATGGGCAATTACGAAGGCCAGTTCCACTTCGAAGGTCGGCTGACCCGGCCGATCGAGGAACTTCTCGGCAACCAGGCGGTGCAGGACCAGGCCCTGCAGGACTTTGCCCACGCCCACCCCGATGGCCTGGTCGTGGTGCGCGTGGACCAGCCGGATGCGAATGCCATGCGCTACGCCCTGCTGGTGCAGCCGTTCCGCTCGTCGTGGCTGGTGGTCTGGCCGGCCGTCTCGCTGGCCGACCTGCGTGCCGGACACACCCCGCCGGAACCGGCCCAGCCGACCCGGGTCTACCCGGCCGACGACTGGCGCTACCGCACCCAGCTATGAGCGCCGACCTGATCGCCAGCCTGCGCAAACAGTGCGGCGGCCCGCGCGATGGCGCGCTGCTGCGCTTCTCGCTGGGCAGTGCCTTGTTGGCCGAAGGCGACAACGGCGCGGCGATCGACGAGCTGCGGCGCGCGTTAGATTTCGATCCGACCTACTCGGCGGCGTGGAAACTGCTCGGCAAGGCCTGCCTGGCCAGCGGCGACGAGGCCGCTGCGGCCGATGCCTGGCGCAGCGGCATCGCCGCCGCCGCGCAACGCGGCGACAAGCAGGCCGAAAAGGAAATGGGCGTATTCCTGCGCCGGTTGGAAAAGCCCCAATCCTAGAAGCGCGGCCTACCCCTGCTCGCGATCGTACGGGCTGATCAGGCCGTCCGCCGAGTAGCGCTTGTACTGCCACTGATACTGCGCGAAGGCCAGCTCGACGCAATCCTGCACGCCCTGGTTGAGTGCCGTGCAAGCGACGGCGAGGTCACCATCGGCCAGCCCTTGCGGCGCCGGCAGCAAATGGATGCGATAACCGGCACCTTGCGGCAGGCGTTCGGCGAACGCGTACAGCACGGTGGCGCCGGTGCGCGCGGCCAGTCGCGGCAGCAACACCATGGTCAGCGCCTCGCGGCCGAAGAACGGTGCGATCTGGCCTTCGCCCGCGCGCGGCTTCTGGTCCGGCAGGATGCCGACCGTGCCGCCCGCGGCAAGCCGCTTGTACAGCGTGCGCACGCCAGCGCCGTCCGCACGCACCTGCTCCGGCGCCAGCGCGCCGCGCACCTTGCGCAGCAGGCCCTCGATCGCGGCGATCCGCGGCGGCCGGTACAGGATCGCCATCGGCGTCTTGCGGCACAGCCAGTAATTCAGCAGCTCCCAGCAACCTAGGTGCGGTGCGGCGATGATCACGCCCTTGCCCGCGGCCAGCGCAGCATCCAGCAGCGCCTCGCCACGCACCTCGCGCACCAGCCCCAACGCGCGCTCGGCGCCGGCGCCCCAGACCTTGACGATCTCGCTGGCCGACTTGCCGCCCTCGGCCATCACCTCGCGCAGCAGCGTCGCCTGCGCCGCCTCGTCCAGCTGCGGCCGCACGATGCGCAGGTTCACCGCGGTGTTGTGCACCGTGCGGCCGCCGCGCCACAGCAGCAGGCGGCCCAGCCCGCCGCCGATGCCGTGCAGCGCGCGCAACGGCAGCAGCGCCAGCAGGCGCAACAGGAGGTAGACGAGGTACATGTCGATACGCATCCGTGCAGTTTACGGGAGGCGGCCTCGCGGCACCGAGCCGTGTCGGCGGCCGGCCGTCTTTCACCGGCCGCGATGGCGCCGTAAGCTAGGCGCTTCGCCACCATCGTACGCCCATGATTGCCCTGATCCAGCGTGTATTGTCCGCCAGCGTCAGTGTCGGCGACGAAACGGTCGGCGCGATCGGCCCCGGCCTGCTGGCCCTGGTGGCGGTGCAGCCGGACGACGGCGAAGCGCAGACGAAGCGCATGCTGGAACGCCTGCTCGGCTATCGCGTGTTCGCCGATGCCAACGGCAAGATGAACCGCTCGCTCGCCGACACCGGCGGCGGCCTGCTGCTGGTCAGCCAGTTCACCCTCGCCGCCGACACCCGTTCCGGCATGCGCCCCAGCTTCACCAGCGCGGCACCGCCCGAGCACGGCCGGCGCTGGTTCGAACGGTTGCTGGAACTGGCGCGCGCCGCACACCCGCCGGGGGTGGAAACCGGACGCTTCGGCGCCCATATGGTGATCCAGCTGGTGAACGACGGCCCCGTGACTTTCTGGCTCGACACCGGATGAACGGACACATGGCGTGCGAGACGCGGCCGGCCAGCAAGGCGCGGCAACCCCGCGATCTGGCGCGATTTTTGCGTGTCCGGTCGAAACCTTTTCTCACTTGAAAACTGGTCAAAAAAGCAGCACATCGCTATAATGTCCGGTTCTTGAACCC
>Ga0070714_100000132_pt1 | contig 58639 bp, 53 predicted proteins | sample LARL83metaG_FD_65450 | JGI IMG/M metagenome (GOLD analysis project Ga0070714, IMG submission 65450) | Corn, switchgrass and miscanthus rhizosphere microbial communities from Kellogg Biological Station, Michigan, USA - LAR L8-3 metaG | ecosystem: Host-associated > Plants > Roots > Rhizosphere ... | reverse complement strand
CCCCCCTCGGATCGTCATAAAGGTCCTGGAGGCCAAAAGCATGCCCAATCTCATGTAGCATTACCTCACAAATCGGAACAGCGATCTGGGGCGGGAGAATTGTGCATTGTTGTGGGCATGTTGTAAAAACATAGCGGCTATTAAATGTGGATGAGTTATCCAAATAAATTTTTGGATGTTGTAATTCCATATTATCACCAGCTTGGCCGGGATCAGTAACCCCAACATCAATACTGGTAAGATTTCCGTTCTGATCGTCGACAGGATCAAAATCGTTTGCCTGAGCATCCCATTGCATGGAAATACCGTTGGCTCCAGCCGGGATACTGGTTGTTTGTATGATATTGAACAAGCCCGGACAGATACTTTCCCATGCGGCAAAACACTCAGCAATGCAATTATCCAAATCGGACTGTTTCACACAGTTATTATATGACGAGTGATCACTCATCTGCGGAGTCGTATAATAAATTGTAATGGGCGTAGTACCTTGCCATCGCTCCACTGCGTTCCCCGGAGCAAAATCGATGAAGTCTTGGATATTAGTCTCATCGAGCTCATAATAGTCCGGAAGCCCACTCGTCACGTTGATCACTTCGCATTCAAACGGAAGGGCTACTTCTGGACAAGGAGTCTGTGCCATTACTACCCTGGTAACTGATGTTATCAGGAATAAAACAAGGAAAGTGGTTAGAATTCTTTTCATACTAATACAAAGTAATTATGGGTTTTGGATTTTATAAATTGTATTCTTCAAACCTGATTCAAAGGCATCGAGATTGACACTCGTACCCATTCGCCAATGGTTTTTGGGATCCAAGACATTACCGCCCATTACAGGATAAATTCCGCCTTCTCCATCCATTATTGGTCGAACGATGAAGTAACAATTCGTCCCATCATAATCTTCGTAAAGCACGTTGAAGAACATAATATACTCGCTGTCAGAGTGGAGCGCGTCCCATCCGAGTGAATTTCCAGTAAAAACAACAGAATCATTGCTCGGATGGACAAATGAAACGCCTCCTCCTCCTTTGTTCGATGCCGGATCGTACTCGAAATGAAAGCAAGCACCTGTTGGTGTGCTATCATTAATGCCAGACCCGTTGTGTCCGTTTCCTATTCGGTAAAGCCATGAACAATCGCCAGTCAGAATGTGCTGTCCCTTTATGGTATCGAGAATGCTCGCCTCTACACATGCCTGTGGAGTCCCCTTACCGCCAACAATATGACCCAGTGTATCCCAATCTCGAAAAATATTTTTTACTTTTATGTGGAGGATATACGAGGCGGAAGTAAGATACATCATTTGCGTTGTATCACCCTTTGCATGTAGAACACGCCCTATCTTTTCCTCGATATAATTAACCATCGCGGCGGGCTTTCCGGTATAGGATGGGTTGATGAACGGCGCGTCATTGCCATATTCTTCGAATAAGACAGGATCATACGCAGTTATCGCATAGAGATATTTCAGGAAATATTTAAGCGAATCGAAAGAGTGAATCGAATCGAACGCGGCCCATTGTGCACTCGTAATATGAGAACGCATGACGCTATCGAGATATAGGTAACCGAGCAGTGTCGAAAGATTCATGTCGGAATGCAGCGGTGGTGCTTCCGTGAGCGGCGGCACTGCGAGCCGGTAGCATCCTGCTGACGTGGGGCCAGAGGAATCGGGAAACACCGATTGCGCGCGCACGGAAACTGGAATCAGGAACGCGAGAACGATTAGTATTTTCATAGGTTGAAAATTTAATTTAAAAAAATGGCTTGTCTTAATCCACACTTAAAGAGGAGCTTGGCATTCAAAAGTCGGCATGACTCCAAAATAATTTTTTGAAATTCATGCCGAGGGGCAATTTTATTCGTATTTTTGGCTCTGTTCCTTTGCTTGGTTTTCATTGGTCTATAATGCTCTATGGATTACGAAGCCCAACGCTCTTACCTGCTCGGCTCCCTTGACCGAGAGTTTCCGCATGACCCATTTGAATGGATCGAGGATGCCGTTGGTGAGGCGCTCGGTTTTACCGTCGCTCCTGCCGGCCTCTCGGCAGAACAGGAATACTATTACCTTCTTCAAGTCGCGCGGAGACTTCTTTACCGGGAGCACCGATTTCATCAGCGTTTGCCGCTTCTCGATCCCCAAATGGATCCAATGGATAATTGCATTCTCGTCGATCAACTAAATACCGAAGCGCGGGAGTTTATCGAATGGGGCCTATCCCAATTACCGAAACGAGCAGCAAATATTATCCGTCAAAAGCGATTCGATAAAATCCCACTTCGTTTAGTAGCAGGGGAACTTGGGATGAAGACCAAATCGGTCCAGTCGATTTATACTCGCAGTATGAAAGAACTCCGTGAAATATTGAGAACCGAGCTTGACGCGAGGGGGGGGGGGGATAAGTTCCCTTCATTGTTGAGCCGATTCTTCCTTGCATCCTCAATGTTTGAGAGCCCGTGAAACGCACTCACCTTATCATTTCTGGCCGCGTGCAGGGCGTCGGTTTTCGGTACTTCTGCATGGAACAAGCCGAGGGGTTGGGACTAACGGGCTATGCTCGGAATCAAACAGATGGAACGGTGGAAGTCGAAGCGCAAGGTGCGGAAGATAAACTGGAAGAGTTTATCCGTGCTTTACACGAAGGGCCTCGCCTCGCCCAGATAACGGAGATCCAGCGCGAGGACCGGCCGGCTGTTTCACGGGAAACCGAATTTGAAGTGCGGTAAAGGTTAACTGTCTTCCACTTTCACTCGCTCGATCGCCACCCCAATGCCTTCCAGCTTTTGTTGAATGTGTTCGTAACCGCGTTCGACATGGTGGATACCTGTGATGATTGATTCGCCTTCGGCGAGCGAGGCGGCAATGAGGTAGACGAATCCCGCCCGAAGATCGGGAATTACAATCGGGCTGCCTTTTAATTTGGTCGGACCAAGAATAACAACGGAGTGCGGATGGACCAGCGATTTGAACCGGCACGGGTTTCCGCCAAGGCACGATTTGTAAAGCTGAATTTGCGCGCCCATTTTTTGAAGTTCCCGTGTATAGCCAAACCGATTTTCGTACACCGTCTCGTGAACAACGGACATTCCATGCGCCTGCGTCATGAGGAGCACCCACGGCTGCTGCCAATCGGTCATAAAACCTGGATGGACATCGGTTTCGATGGCGAGCGGTTTGAGGCGGTCCTTATAAAAAAATCGAATGCCGCCGCCCACCACGTCGAAATCCGCGCCGGCGCGGCGGATGTTATTTAAGAACGTCATCATCGTGGACTGCATTGCGTTCTCGATAAAAACATCGCCTTTTGTCGCGATGGCGGCGCAGGCGAAAGAGGCGGCTTCGATGCGGTCCGGCATGATGCGCTGGTCCGCGCCTTTCAGGCGGTCGACTCCGTCGATGATGATGCGGCGATTCGTTTCAAGATTGATGATCGCGCCCATCTTTTGGAGATAGCGCATCAGTTCCACGATCTCCGGTTCGACGGCCGCATTCTCGATGATCGTCGTGCCGCGAGCGAGCACGGAGGACATGATAATATTTTCCGTCGCGCCGACGGAGGGGAATGGCAGCGAGAGGGAAGTTCCGGTAAGTTTATCGGCCGTGCAATGGAAATAATTATCGACGAATTCAATTTTCGCTCCCATTTTTTCGAGAGCGTCGATATGATAATTCACCGGTCGTTGCCCGATCTTATCTCCGCCGGGCATGGGGACCGAAGCGGTACCCGTTCGATGCAATAGCGGTCCGATCATCAGAATGGGGATGCGATTGAGGCCCGCGAACCGTTGCGGCACGACCGTCGTCGTGAACGAAGCCGTCTGCATGGTGAGCGTGCCGTTGGCTTCGCCGGACATCGCAATCTCACTGCCGAGCGAGCGGGCAATATCCGCCGTGATATCGACTTCTCCCAGCCGGATGGGCGCATTCGTAAACGTGCTCGCCTGATCGGAGAGCATCGAAGCAACCATCACTTTCGAAATGAGGTTTTTCGTCCCGCTCACGCGAACCGTGCCCGTAAGTGGCTTACCGCCAGTAACTCGAAATGCATCCATGAAGTTAGGTGATTCGGAGGAGTTCAAATAGTGCTTTCCAAATTTATCAAAAACGCACGAAATGCGCTTATCACGATTTGCCGATCTGCGACAGAGGCTGTACCAAGCACTCGCAAGACATTCGATTGGTGTGTTGTCGCTAATTTCAGAAGTCGTGCCGTCGAAGGAATGTTGAGACCTGCAGTCTTCCAGTCGATCAAGGAAACATCGGTCGAAAACTCAGCAGATTTGCTTGAAATACGCGCGACCAGAAGATCGCCATGCGGGTCTTGAGCGAGGACGAAACCAGGACGTCGTTTTTCTGCATTCCGATCAGAGAAAGGGAAATCGACCAAGACCACATCGCCAAACTGGTACGTGGTCATTAGCTAAAGGAGATCATAAGCGGAGTCTCCTTCCGCATCGTCCGCAAAAAAATTTTCGAGCCCTAAACGGATCCAATCCTCTTCGTCGAGAGATTCTCGAATATTATTAAAGGGCGTAACAACAACCGCAACTTTCTCGCCCTTTTGGAAAGGCAGAGAGAGCACGATCTTCCCTTCGTTGTTCACGGTCGCATGGGTACTATAGGTCTGCATATTTTAAGTAACGATGCTCGAATAGAGCAAGTGCCCCAACGTTTGTTTCCGAACAAACGGGAATTTCGGGCGTAAGTGTCGTTCGCACAGGGGCAAATCTACGCTGAACTTATTGCACCGAGATCAATTCCGTACTAGCTTTTTTTGTGATGTCGTAGAGATAAAGCTTAGTATCCATGATATACAGCATCATCGTCTCCTTCGGAGCAATGGCGATGGGGTTCGCGCCCTCAGGGAGTGGGAGCACCGCGCCCGTAGCTGCCTCACGGACCGACCATTTATTTCCTGCATTCACGATCTCATATTTTCCGCCTACGGAGAAGTCGATAGAAGTCATGTCTCCGGTAGCAATATCCTTCCATTCGCCGGAACCGATGGGATGCGAGCGTTCGATCGTCGATTCACCGCTCTTTTGGAGTACGATAAGATTTTGAGTGGTAGGGTCTATAAGTGCTTCGAGGACAGGCGTATTGCTCGGCATGGCGATCGGCTCCCGAGTAGTCGATTCTATATCGTAGAATGAAAGGGCGCCTGTTTCCGGGAATTCGAGAATTAATTTCGTTTGATCGCGCGTCCAACCGAGCGCTTTATAGTCCTTATCGTTGGGAAAAACAATATCGCTGGTATATTGCTGCGTATCGTAGCGATAGACGTCCGTTTTATCACGATTCACCTTATTGCTCGTGTAATAAACGTAGCGGCCATTGTAGGACGCTCCAATAATCTCATTGGTGACGCCCTCGGGACCTGGAGTAAGATCCTGAGGCACGCCCGAGCCATCGTCCGCGATTCGATAAATATGGAAATCCTTCCCATTCTCAGTTGCACGCATGTAAAGGATCTCGGGGCGAGTGAGCAGGTGGAAGAAACGGGCAACACCACGCTCCGTGAATTTCGTAATTTGCACGGGCGGATTTTTCGGCCCTGCGATAATGCCGCCCCATTTATCGGCGATAAGGACGCTCCAGATGTTTTTTACTGGGCCATCGCCGGTCGTATAGAAGACTTTTTTCTCATCGTTAGAAAACTGAGCTTCGGAAGAACCGGCGGTCTTCGAAATGGGCGGCAGCGCATGCCAAAGCTGTGCGCGGGCAGGGGGGATGGTGAAGGATGAATGTAAAAGGATGAAAGTGGCAGTGCAGACAAGAATAGTTTTGCGTTTCATCATTCTACAGTCATCATTCATCATTGGTTAGTGGAACATGCAGGCATCGAGCGATCCCTGGTCCTGGAATTCGAGCATCCGCAGCGTTCCATTGCCGAACGCGAGGAGATAATGGATATCGTCATTGTCCCAGATCCAATAGACCCAATCGTGGTTGCGAGCGCGGTCGCAATGCCCGAGTTTATCCTCGATTTGCTGCGCGATCGTTTCCGCGCGGGGGCGGCCGATCGGCATGTACGAGGACCAATCGACTTTGGTCAGCGTGTGGTCGACGGAATCGATATGGAAAAGCAGATGGCCTTCCAGATCCCAAAATTTCGCGCCCAAACAGACAGAATCGCCCGTGTTAACGTCACTCGGAACGACGGGCCACTTGGATAAACAGGAATCGACTAATGCATCGCGCGCGCCGATCGGAAGCGGCTGTGCTTGCACCGGCCGAATGGCGGCGCTGCTGAGCACAACGCAGATTCCGGCAAGCAATGCCAAACGTTTTGCGACTCTGGGTATCATTTCGAATGGATGAATGGAAACACGCGAGTAACCGGAGACGCGAGACGGAGATAATAGGTTCCGATTGGAAGTGTGGATACGTCGATGCGCAGAGGGGAAGCGTTTTCCAGCGCCGTGCCCGATAAAATATCCACTCCATCGACATTTGCGATAGTATAGGCGATGCGTTCGCCGGGGGTGACTCCCTTGAGGATAAGAATGTTCTGTGCTGGGTTCGGTGAAAGCTGAAAATCTTCTGAAGCTGGCGCCGTGGTTATCGACGAGGAAGGCGTCACGGAGAAAAAGAGGAGGCTCGTATCCGCGACCGCAGGATTGGCCACGTCAAAAGCTCGGACGAGCATATTGCTCGAAGTCGTGTTCGGAATTTTCCATGCATAAAAACCCTGCATCGCTGAAAGTGATCCACTGATCGGCGTCCAGAACGATCCGCCATTCGGCGAATATTCGAGCCGAATGGAGTCCAGATTCGCATAGGTCCATTGCACCGTGATTATTGTATCGGCTGGAAACGTCTCGCTTCCTCGAGGTGAGAGAAGAATGAGCGTCGGGTCCGGCGGCGGCTGAATGCACGAAGCAAGTTCGGCATTCCGGCGCAGCACACTATCGACTTTTGGTGAGAACGTCATCGCGAGTTTATATTGGCTAAAGTCATTGCCGGAAAGCGCATAATTCGCATTTGCGCAATAGCTCATGATCGTGCCCGCGCTTCGGCGTGGTGTAATAGGTAAACCGTAACAAGCATCGCCCAGCTTTAAGCCGAAGGTGGTATCGTCATTCGTATAGCAGGTATCGAGCGGCGGATCCCAGTAACACTGGTGCGAATGGACGAGACTAAAATTATGCCCGATCTCGTGCGCGACGATATACGCATCGTAAGTGAAGGCAAATGTCGGATATTGATGCCCCGTCTGTGGCGAGCTTACGCTATAGGAGGATTGCGGATCGCAGATGGAGTAGTATCCATATCCGCCGCCACCATAGCTGACCGAAGTCATCACATGAGCGAGATTGCGTGGGACGTTCGCATAATGAGCGCGCCAATAAATCGGCACGGTATCCTCGAGCGCATACGCATTGCCCTTCACATTATAGGGATCGCCGTTGGGCCAGAGCTTAATCCAGGTGAGATGCCATGTGATATTAACTTCGTCCTCATAAATCGAACTCGACATGGCAAAGAGTGAAGCGATATACCCGAGAACGGTATTCGTGTCGCCTCCGGCAGCCTGATAGAAGCAGCTATCGGCTTCCACCGCAATATCGGTCTGGAGCAGTTGCGAGTGTGAAACCTCACTGCGCGCGCCAATCTTGCCAGAACGATAATCGCGCAATAGCTCCGCAACCGGTGTAAGCGCATTTGGCTGCGGGATGTCATCCGTTATGCAGTTCAATGCATGAAACGGTCCATACGTAAAGAGACTATTTTCAGGAATGAGGATATGCGCACCGCGCTCATCCGAATTCTTCACGGGACCGAAATCGTACGTGATGTCAGACGCCCGCGTGATCGTAACGAGTAATTTGCCGGCAAACGTTGTAAGAAAAACGCTGGAACCTGGCTCGTTCAACACCGTGCCGCGAAACGCTAAAAACAAAGGGGGAGTGAAGCGCCGCGCTCCGGAGGGCGACCCGATCCAAAACTGCGTCGTCGAGTCGATCGGGGAACGGGAGGGTTTGAGATCGAGCGTAATGAGATCGCCAGCACCGCCGGGAAAATCCGTAATTTCCATAATTCCATTCGCGGAAATAGCTTTATTCAAAGCAAAGCTATCGACAAAGTACGATGCGCCTCTGTTAATGCTGGGAGTCGAAGAGGATTGCGAGCGATGAAGAAAGCTCGAGGCACGAATGATACGTGGGGCCGCTTGACTGGCACTCCACGGAAAGCCGAGAAGAAGAACGAGGAAGATTCGATGGTTCATTATCCTGCTATATCTAAGCTTATGAAGAAACATGATCCTGGGCGATAAGGATTCGGAAAGCCGGATTGTGCTTTTAAATGTTAGTCTTCATCATTCATCATTCATAATTCATCATTCATCATTGCCGAAAGGAACCCTACTCCCCATGCACGAATTCTACGCATCGACAATGAAGAAAGTCTATATTGAAACCTATGGCTGCCAGATGAACGTGGCGGACACGGAAGTCGTGCTTTCCGTGCTGCACAGAGCGGGTTATGAGCCAAGTCTCTCGCTCGAAGGCGCCGATCTCGCGTTTATGAATACCTGCGCCATTCGTGAGAATGCGGAGGAGAAAATATGGAATCGCCTCGGTCATTGGAAAAATTTGAAGAAGCGAAATCCCAAGGTTGTCATTGGCGTGCTCGGCTGCATGGCGGAGCACCTTCGGAAGGACCTCCTGAAGAATTCTGGCAGCATTGTCGATCTTGTCGTCGGGCCGGATGAATACCGAAAGCTGCCAGCATTAGTGGAATCCATTGGTGGTGTGGAGCGACTTGCCAATTCGCCTCATACGCCAGAGATTGCCGTAAAACTTTCCCGCACCGAGACCTACGACGATATTCTTCCCTTTCGGAGCGAGGGCATCAGCGCTTTCATCTCCGTCATGCGGGGGTGCGATAAGTTCTGCACGTTTTGCGTGGTCCCTTATACACGCGGGCGTGAGCGGTCGCGCAGCATTCGGTCCATTGTCGATGAATGCAAGGAATTAGAGCAGCAGGGATTCCGTGAAATTACATTGCTCGGTCAAAATGTCAATTCTTACAAAGACGAAGCAAACGTCGGCGCCGATTTCAGTGATTTATTAGCCGCCTGTGCCCGCGCGGTTCCCAATGTGCGCATTCGCTACACCACCAGCCACCCGCAGGATTTCGACCAAAAGCTAGTCGACACGATGGCCGAGCACGACAACATCTGCAAGTACATTCACTTGCCAATACAATCCGGTTCGGACCGCATCCTTAAGCTGATGAACCGTACTTACACGCGCGCGCACTATATGTCGATCATCGAGATGATCCAGAAAGCCGCCGAACAAATTCACCCTCCTATGCAGCGAAGCGGAATAGGAGGGGGCTGGGGGGTGATTCCCCCGGCTGCGGGTAATGTGGGGTGGTCCCTTTCGACCGACATCATCGTCGGATTCTGCACCGAGACGCTCGAAGACCACGAAATGACGAAGCAGGTGATGCGCGATGTGGAATACGATGGCGCCTACACCTTTAACTACTCCCCGCGCCCGAACACGCGCGCATGGAGCACGCTTGCGGATGATGTTCCTTTAGAAGAAAAAACTCGCCGCTTGCAGGAGATCATCGCCCTGCAAAACGAGATTTCCAAGCGCCGGAATCTTGATGAGATTGGCCGCGAGCACACGGTCCTCGTCGAAGGCCGCTCGAAAAAGAATGCGGACGAATGGAAAGGCCGCACCGACACGAACAAAACGGTCGTCTTCTCGCGCCAGGATGCGGAAGTAGGGGAGTATCGCAACGTAAAGATTATCCGCTCGAATAGTGCGACCCTATTCGGAGAGTTGAGCGATCTCAAAACCCCCGCTTTTTCAAGGCGGGGGCAGGGGGTGGTTGAGCGCGGGGAGGTGCTATACGATCTTTCGCCCCTCGTTATCTCGACCATCGAGCACCGCGAGAGCGTGGGTATGATGGAACTGCCAGTGGTGAACTGGGCCAAATGAACTTAGAATACTCAAGTCATGCACGAGATGCAAACATCGAGCGGGCAATCGATCCCGATTGGGTCGTTCGCACTATCAACAGTCCGATGCGCACAGAAACCGATAAGGAAGACACGAAGCTGCCGCATTTCCTGGCTCGAATTCCCGAAAACGGGAATAGGGTTCTGAGGGTTGTATTGAACGATACTATGACGCCTCCCGCGTTGTTTCCATGTTTTTCGATAGCTCTGTAACTTTCACCCTGCTCGCGTGTTCTTACGGCAATGAGACGCATCCTGCTCGCGCTTCCGTTCTTGGTTCTTGCTTCGGGGGCGTGGGGGCAGCATTGGACCCGAGTTGCGACGCCTTTCGGCGACCCGGACAACTATATTGTTCCTTACTTTCTGAATCCGCAATATGGGTTTATCTTTGATAATGCTTATCCGGATTGGGCAGGCTCCCATCAACAGCCTGAAGCAAGGTTATATAGAACAACGAACGGAGGTAACTCCTGGATGAAAATTAATTTTCTCACGAACTTACCATCGAGAATTTTCCAGATTGTTTTCTTAGACCCTGCACATGGATACTTAACAGCATACACGTACGCTGGAAATTTTGGCAATGTCTATGAAACTGACGATTCCGGTTACAATTGGCATCAGCTTTTTCCATATAATTTTCATGCACTTTCAGTATACACTAGCAAGCATATTCTTTTTGTGACCGCGGATACATCTAATAGCCGAGGATATTATCCTATTCCAACAAACTTTTATTTCACGCACGATGACGGGCTGACTTGGGATTCCATTACTACTGTTCCGTTGCTTCCGAAAAATGCACAACCAACGTTCGGGAACCTGTCTGGAAACAAAGATAGCTTGATCATTACGGTTTGGAGAATTCCAGATTCGCTATATTTAATATACTCAACCAATTTAGGAAACTCCTGGGATTGGGTTAGCCTTGGCCAGTCATCGGAATGGTACAAAGTTGGTGCGTCGGGCGGGGCGCCGGTCTCAGATTTCTTCAGCTTTTCTCATGAGTGCAACGCCCTTCGTCTTCAAAGGGGGTGGCGAGAGGCGCTTGACGATGTATATTCGATCATGTCCTCTTCGCTTCCATTCACGAAATATGACAGCCTCTTACGAGCTGAAACTGGGGGTTGGATAGCCGGAAATGCTTGTGCACAATACATCAGCAGTGCCAGCGATATTTCCTTGGGTAACGGTTTAATGCGCTCGACTACGCAAGGAATTGAGTGGACAGCAATTGGAGGCCCAGATTGTTTCGAGATTGATGACCTTGATTATACGAATATTTCTGTTGTTGGGTATGGTGCGATTGTATATGCGTCAGGGCCAAACGGAGATCTTTGGAAAACAACCGATGGCGGCGATGGCACCCTTAGCGCCACCGCACTTGCCCCACAAATGGCGCTGGCACATGCGGCATTCCCAAGCGGAACCGATACGCTGCAAGTTATGAATTGCGAGCAATCCCAAATGCTGGTAACCAATTTCAACATCGGTTGCTCCTGGGCTACATTCGATAGCGTGACGCTTGCCGGTATCGATCCAAGCGAGTATTCCGTTACCTCTACGCATTATTGCGGTTGCACACATGTGCCAGATACTTCCTTCATTACGCTTGCGCCAAAGCAAATAGGCATTCGATACGTTACCGTGCATTTTCACTACACCGATGACGAATTCAATCACATCGATACAACGCTCTCTGTAACGCTCGATGTACAGTCCGGCGGTGTGGCAGTGCCGATGAGCCTTTCGCTTGGTTCGGGAGCGATGGTTGCACACGCGGGGGATACGATCGAGATTCCGGTTTATCTTTCTTCCGATTCCAGCATCACGCTTTCCGGTATAGCCTCAATCATACTTCCTTTCGCACTGGATACGAATGTACTTAAAGTTCTTTCCTTCGATCCCGCGGTTGCTGGCACTACGATCGGCGGGATAACGTATGGGGAAAGCGCCGGGAGCGTGCCGCTACAGGTTCCGAATTTAACGATTCGTGGAAGAACCTTGATTGGTTCATTGCGCTGCGTCGTCTATCTTGCGGATACTCTCGCGACGAGCGTTTCACTTGCGGGCGCGAGTATCAATGTGACGGGCGTGGGATGCATTGCGCTTTCAACGCAGGAGGGCGCGGTGAATATCGCGATCACCGGCTGCGGAGATTCGACGCTTTTGCATTTTATGCAGGATGGGAAGATTCCACTGGGCATTCGAAGCATTTCTCCCAACCCGACGAGCGGTAGTGTCACAGTCATCTTCGAGAATCCAACTTCCGAGGCGATTTCGTATCGTGTCTTCGATGTACTCGGAATAGTGTGCGCGGAAGGAATGGCTTCGAATAGGGAATTGATGCTCGATGTTCGCTCACTTCCGGCAGGCTTGTACTATCTCCGCGCAAGCTGCGGAAGAGGGGCTGTCGCGTCGGGGCGATTTATCGTTGAACGATAAGAATACAAATGATGAATATAGAATGTTGAATCTTCGTTTAACAAAATATTCATCATTCAACATTCATCATTCATCATTGCCCAAAATCCAACTCCTCATCCTCCCCGGCCTGGGCGGGGATCATCGGATGGCACATTCGCAGCTTTCGCTGCCCTATGAGTCTATCACGCCGGATTACATCCCCTTCGAGAAAGGGGAATCGCTCGTTGATTATTCCTACCGCTTTTACGCTCATATCCTGAATGTGCATACGATCGACCTCGACCGCCCATTTTTTATCGCGGGCTATTCGCTTGGCTCGGCCATAGGGCAGGAGCTGGCGAAATATCTGCCTGTGCGCGGCCTTATTCTAATCGGCGGCCCGATGAGTGGAAGAGATATACGTCTTATTCCGTGGCTCTTCGGAAAATATTTCTGCTGGTGGCTTCCCTTGTGGGTCTATCGCGCGGCGGAAATGTTTGTCGCGCCGGTGATGCGCATTGTTTCCGGCATCTCGGAACATGAGATCAAGCTCGCGGGCGTCATGTATCATGAATTGGCGCGCGGTCTGTTTCGCGAAGGCTATCGAGCGTTAGTGGAATGGAAAGGGTGCGATGTGCAAGTCCCATTCATTCGCATTCATGGCGAGTCCGATCAAATCATAAAATGCCCCAAGCCCGGAGAGCATGTGATTATTATTCCTCGCACCAAACATCTCGTTGGACAAGCTCGGCCGGGACCGGTGAATGCAGCTATGGAGAAATTTATCCTCCATGTAATGACCGGAAACGATTAAAAATTGGTCATGGAAGGATACGAAAACATTGATAGGACGCGGCCAGAGTGCGCGGCGTTTCGTGAAGGACTTGATACTAATGCATGAGCCTTACATTTCCACATGATTAAGTGCGATAATAAAGGGCAAATAATTGATTGCAAGAATTTATGCCATTCTGTGTCGATAATTCGGTGCATATCTCAAGAATTACGAACAGCCATGTTTGCAACTGAAGGAGAACAAGTGGATAACATAGGAAACCGCTATATTTGCGCGAATTAGCGGGAATGCCAAAGAGATTAGTTCACACCCGCTTTAGTGCCCCATAAGGTTCCAAGCGCGGCAATTTGTTGGATAATGAGTGGACAACTTGCATTTTCGCTCATTAATGACGCTTCGCTTTTTGCCAATAAAAGGGCCAAAAAGGACAGCGCTGCGGTTCTATTTGACGTAGTTGATTCTCACGACTTCCGATGCTGAACTGCCTTGATTGACACGGATAATATACTCGCCGCTTGACAAGGGCGGTATCGAAAGCTGCAACTCGTTCGTCCCTTCCTGCAACATACCGAGATCAAGCGTTCCTTTTTGGGCGCCTGTTAAGTCGTAAATGACTCCGTTGGCTTGGCCGGCCCGATCCGTCAGAATTTCCAGATGGAGAGAGCCGGAGCTATGGAGCGGATTCGGCCAGGCGTTCGTCACCGCAAGGCCTGCGCGGTCATCCAGCTCACCCGCCACATTGCTTTGGGGTCGGACAATCATCACAAACCGGTAGTTGCCCGAATCGGCGGGATTGCTTGTTAAGGGATGGACGCTAAGATGAATCACGGCAGAATCTTCTTTCGTGACCGTCGGTGCATTTAGAGTAAATTTAATGCGCTGTCGGTAGGTCGAATCGAAGGCCTTTGAAAAGTTTGCGATCAGGCTGTCCCCGGAAGCGCAGACATCTTCATAATCCCCAAAACCGGTACTGGGGTTTTGGCGGTCGCAAAACGTGAGGCTCCAGCCGGCCGGGACTGAATCTTGAATCGAGAGGGAATAAGAGAGTGGTTTACCTGCATGATTCTCCAAAAAGTTAGAGAGCGACCATACTCCAGGCCCCTCATACGATCGGCTATTTACCGTTGTGACGGGCCACTGAAAGACGAGAGGTGGGTTGGGCGGTACATAACTCGCATAAAAAGGTAAAAGCATGGTGTCGGAAGTAGCGCTGCCGATGACGCCGAGGCGAAGCCAAACAACGGAGCTATCTGGCGCATCACTCAGTGCCGGCGTTAGGTCGAGCGAGAGCACGGCAATGGAATCGGGCGGGACGGTCGCTAATTCACTGTCATCTGCATCGGAATAGCAAGTTGGGCCCCAGCATACGCTCGATTTCCAGCCCGCGGGCAATTGTTGATTCCGGCTAAAGTAAATCGCGAGCGTGTCGGGGGATGAGTTGTGGACATTCACTACGAAGGCATGCTCCACGCCGTCACTGACGTTCTGCCAGTTGGTATCGCGGGTAATGCTAAAGTCGAGCCCCGCAGTATGCATCGTCGTGTGTGGCAGCGGGCGCGGAAGGCCCATGGGCCACACGTATAACTCACCGGCATTGGCAATACGAGGCTCAGCGCTTTGCGATTGCGCCAGCAAATTCGAAGCGAGCAGGAGGCCGGCAAATAGAAAGAAGAGAATACGCGCGATCTTCATTTTAAAATTTTTTCAATGCGGACGAAGCCTTTGATAAAGATGGCAATGGGGGTTAATAAAAAGTCAGCATTGGGGTAATAGGTTCTTTCTATTTATTGGGCTGATGACCCACTTTATGCACTTCATTACCCACTCTATTTTTATGTTCAAAAAACTTAGTAGTGACTCAATTTGATTTTTACCTTCGTAATGTTTGAATGTCATTCCCGCGAATGCGGGAATCCAGTATTCAAGAACGCCAGAATGTGAATATTTAACGAAGCCTGGATTCCCGCAAGCATCGCCGACGATGCTTTTCGCGGGAATGACACGTAACACTTTGAGAATTAATCCAAATTGAGTCACTACTAAAAACAAGCAACAAATAAAAACCCCCGGGTCGGGCCGGGGATTAAAAACTGCCACATCGAATGGAACTAAAAAATCATACCGCTACAGCCGCATGCCCATTCTTCGCGTAGGTATGCGAAACAGCTTTCTTGAATTCTTCGACGAGATCGAGCTTCTCCCACGAGAATTCATCGCGGCCAAAGTGGCCATAGGCCGCAGTAGCCTGGTAGATTGGACGCTTGAGGTCCAGGCGCGTGATAATTCCGCGCGGCGTGAGATCGACGGTGCGCTTAATGAGGTCGGCAAGCTCGGCGTCCGGAAGCTTTCCGGTTCCCAGCGTATCGACGTTTATCGAAACCGGCTCGGCCACGCCGATCGCATAGGCAAGTTGCACGGTGCATTCATGCGCGAGCCCTGCCGCGACAATATTTTTCGCAACGTGTCGCGCCGCATACGCCGCCGAGCGATCGACTTTCGATGGATCTTTTCCGGAAAACGCTCCGCCGCCGTGGGGTGCGCGGCCGCCGTAAGTATCGACAATAATTTTGCGTCCGGTGAGTCCGGTATCGCCATGCGGTCCGCCAATTTCGAAATTCCCCGTCGGGTTGACGTGCACGATCATATCCTTATCGCGCATGGATGCGGGAATCACATGATTAATCACGTGCTCGATAACATCGGAGCGAATTTGCGCTTGCGTTACATTTGGGTCGTGTTGTGTGGATACAACAACAGTATGCACGCGGACGGGCGTGCGGCCTTCATATTCAACCGTAACCTGACTCTTCGCATCGGGGCGAAGGTAGGGCATGAGGTCCGGCTTGTTCTTACGCGCCCAGGCGAGGGCCCGAACGAGCAAGTGTGCATAGTGCAGCGCGGCCGGCATGTATTCCGGCGTTTCGTCGGTTGCATAGCCGAACATCATTCCCTGATCGCCCGCGCCGCCCGTATCGACGCCCATGGCAATGTCCGGGGACTGGGAATGAATTGAGGTAAGCACTCCGCACGAGGCATAATCGAAGCGGTATTCGGCCTTCGTATAACCAATGCGCCGGATCACTTCGCGAGCAACTTCCTCGACATTCACATAAGCGTTCGTTGTCACTTCTCCGCCGACGACGACGAGGCCGGTCGTGACAAATGTTTCACAGGCGACGCGAGAGTTAGGGTCCTGCGCGAGGATCGCGTCCAAGACGGCATCGGAAATTTGATCGGCTACTTTATCGGGGTGGCCTTCGGAAACGGATTCGGAAGTAAAAAGATATGACATCGGGCGGTTACGAATTTGTTAAATGAATAAAAAGTCTGGGCATGATCCAGGCATCAAAAGCACAACCGCAAATGGCAAAACTCGGTTCGTTTTGCCAAAAGAGATTTCCAATTGGGAAGGAAGTTAGTGCGTAACCATTACCGGCCGGACTACCGTGCCCTCGGCGGAGCGAAGGACGCAGAAATATACTCCGGAGGCAAGCGAACGCGTGGAAATTCCAATGTGCTGGGTTCCCGAGACTATTTCGCTATGGAAAATATTTTGCACGGTCCTGCCGGCGGCATCGCACATCGTTATCGTGGCCGAAGAAGGCTGTGCTGCCGTGATGGCAAGATCGATTCCCTCCGGAACCGATGCCGCCACGAGCGATAGGCCCGATGGCTGCGGATTGGTTGAAGAGACGAGCGCGGAAACGGCCGTCGGATATTTGAGGGCACGATAGGTAAGCAACTGGTATTGGCTCGATAAATCGAAGGCCACCTGACCATCGGGGGTAACTTCGGTCGCTATCGTTTGAAAATTGAGTCCCCAACCGATGAAGGTATTGCCATTCGGAAGCCGCTGAACGGAACCCATCGCTTGAGAATAAACTGCGGGAGTGTGATAAAACTGCCACACGCGCGTTGCGGTAAAGTTCGTTTCGTCCATCGCGTATTCGACGGCACGGCTCTGGCCATCCGGATGGAAGTTGCCATTATCGAACATCAGCATATGTCCATTCGGGAGCCATCGCGCATAATGCTGGCAACTGAATCCGAGCGAGTCATTGACAAGCGTATATTGGTTATGCAGTCCGCCGAATCGCCAAATAATATCGCCCGTAGCGCCGTTGATTTTCGTGATTTCGCTCAGTGAGCGATTGGAAAGAAGATAGTTACCATTGGAATCGATGTCGATCGAATTGGCGTGTTGGAAATCCAGAGCCTGTCCCGCAACGTAGAATGCCACACCATCGAGAATGTCATAATGGTCGACCCCTCTCCATTCGAAGATAAGATTGCCCGCTGCGTCGAACCTTTGAATTACCCCGCCATCAACGGGCAGACTGCCGGGCACACCTGGGACGATATCCGATAACGGAATGGTGGAATGGGTAATCCCGAGTAGAGTATAGCTGCCGTCCTTAAAGATTCGCAATTCGTGTTCATCGGTCGGATACCCATTCGCCGTTCGGAAGGTATCGATGGTTCGCAGATTGGAATCGAGGCCATAGTAAACGCTGTCGGAAGTGCTGTAGTAAGTCCTCTCGCCATTCTCCTGCAATTCAAAGTCGAAACTGTTATTCCTAAATGCAGAGTTCGTAAGTTTTGCGTCCTGATTGAGGACAAGCAGGTGACTGCCGGCTTGAGGGAGCGGCGACCCTGGCGCGATATAGATATTGCCCGGAGTCGGACTAGAGTATGAACCTACATTAAATACCTCGATCCAGGGGACCGAATCACCGGGCGGCGGCGGAGGCGGCGGCGGTGGTGGCGGAATAGTGTCGAGAGCGTTTTCGACACTCAGTTTTCCATTTCTATGGGAAGAAACAGTCCATGGATCGATTTGAACTGTTATGAACGAGAATGTATCGCGAATGAGGATTCCTTCCGAAAGGGTGGCCGATAGCTCCACCCGAACCGATTCATTGAGATCGAATGGTACAGCGGGCGCGAAAATGATCGTCCCATGATCGAGTGAAATATGGACCCGTCCCTCATGGTTACCGGAATGAGAACCCGTCACTTTAAAAGCGCTACTTGGCACGTCTGAAGGAAAGGCACCGGCAGTCGTAATACCGATTTGGGTGCGCGGAGAAACCTCAAGCGCACCCGCGAGGGGATAATGGCGCAAAACGCCGGATGCAGGCTCGTGGCCGGCCTTCGCATGAAGGAGTGGCGTTGAAACCGCAAAAAACAGAAGAAAAAACGACCTGCGAACGAGAGTTTGAAAGAGCATCGGGGAAAAAGATAAAATATCTAGTTCTACGAAGACCAAAGAACAGCATGAGTATAACCCCCCAAAATGGCGGGCATAACAAAGAAAAAGATTCGAAAGAAAAGATTCGAGAAAGGGACCCGGATATTTAGTGATAACTCACCGATATTTTCCCCGCTCCGCTCGAAAGATGGAGGGTAAGAATGGGGGCTGTCGAATGGTCGAAACCAGGGCTTGTGGCATATCCATCCCGCTCTTTGGCGAGACCGGAGAAGGAAAACGAACTAAGAAGGCCATCATCATAGAATACTTGCACGCGGCATGAAGTCGGAGGAATGGAGAGGCTGCACATACCAAGACCGATTTCAACGATAGCATCGAGATTGTGCGTCAGCCGCCCCTCAAAGCCAAGATGGTAACTTCCGACCGCGCCATGAAATGTAAAATGGTCCGCATTCAAATTCGATATTCCGAGGAATGTACATGGCCCAATTCCAGCGCGGACCGAGCAAAAGTGTAACACCTGCGGATTCGGCTCGCGACTATAAATAAAGGCCTGAGAAGCGCCGGTCTCAATCGACGCACTGGTAATCGAAAGCCCGCTCAGATCGAGTTTGGATTGGCCAAATCCAAGATCGGAAGAAAAGACAATGGGTAGATTTTTCGTCAGGTAAATGCGTGTACCAGGCGAGGACGCAACCTCTACTTTGTTACCCGCGTCTGTAGAAATGATGTGAAATTTCGCACTCCGGGGAGGCGCAAGACCGAAACTACTCTCGAGAGGATTGCTCCCACGCATGGGCCGTGGGTCGTCCGACATTGAAGATCGGTCCGCCAACATATAGGATGGACCCGCGTTGGAAAACTGCATGGCACGCGGCATTGAAAAGAAAAAAAAACGAGAGGGGCGCATCGGTATGCCCATGTCGGACTCCGGGGCCGTTGAAGACGCGAGGGAAAAATCGGAATTCGTATGCCACATTGCGATCGGTGGCGTGCTTTTCATGCCTTCATCGGTGCCAATTCCAATCCGAAGCACGCCGACGGAGCCATTTCGAATGCCATAGCTCCATTGAGCATTGTGAGCGTCCGAATCTTCCGCTAAGGTTTCGATCGCCGCAACATCATTAGGATCGCTTCCGGGCCGAAGATCGACCGAGCCATACGGCGCATCGAGTTGAAAGACGAGGGTTTGCTCCGATCCATGACGGGTAATGTGTTCGGTGAAATACCGTTCGAGAGCAGCGGCGATCCCGGCGAGAAGTCCAAGCCCCAGAATCGAAAGGGCCGCCGAACGAAGATAGGGACGTAAAATCCTGCCTCGCGCATTGCGGCGAGGGTGCGGTCCATAAGTCGGCTCCTGAAGGTCCGGCGTCACAAGGGCTTCTTGTTAAAATGCACTTTGGATATACCTCCATGCTCAAAGAACCAAGCATGAAGATCAAAATTGGCTGGAAAATGCAGCCACTTCGGTTACGTGAGCCGTTAGGGGGATGTTTCGCAATGGAAGATGAAGTTGCCCAAAAACAATCGGAGTTTGAGCGGGAAGGAGATAGGACCTTACAAAACCATTTGTGCAAGTGGGAGTGCCACGGCGTATAATGCCCATTGCAATATCATCAATAGAAAACAAATCGTCACAACAAAACTTACTTTTTTTAGTGGTGGAATGGCTAAGGCATCGCCCGCGTATTTCCACAATAAGTAGATACTATAGATTGAACCGCTCAGTATTCCGAACCAGCCAAAAATCATCCCAACCCATGCGGGGGTCAGCGCGAAGACATAGAGTTTCAGTGCATTTAAGGAATCCCGCGTTCCTCGAAAGGATGGGGCGAGTTCCGCGATCAATGGAGGAAGGACAAAGAGACATGCCAGGTTCAATGCAAATCGAAAAAAAATGGCCACACTCCAATAAAGCGGCCCGTAGGATGAATGCGAAGATGGAACTCGGTTCAATGCGTAAACAAAGATCCAAAGAAGAAGCAACGCATGGGATATTACGATACATGTTATGCCATACCGCTGAAGATTTATCCGGGCCGTTTCTTCTTCCTCCATCCGAACCCACTCGTTTTCGGGATGGACAATAATAGCGAGGGCGGTACGAAGTCGGCTGATTGAATTTTCCATTTGAATGGAAGAGTTGCTTACTCTTTCTTTGCCGCTGGAGCATTATTGGCTCCCAGGGTTGAGGGATCGGAGGCTTGACGCCAGTTTACAACAAAATTTTGGTCGATGGTAAGTGGCTTCTCCGTATTGGGCAGTTGGATGAGTGTGTCGATCGACTGGACGAACGTCCCCTCGATATGGACCCAATATTTGGTTGCTGGCTTTAGGACTAAAAGGTAGCGCCCCGATTCGGAATTGGCACGCCCCGCGGTAATTTCCTGAATACCGCAAGTGGTAATTTCTCCGGAAGTATCGTTATCGTCCGACTCACCGGCCTGATGAATGGAAAGCCGAACCGTCGCAGGTTTTTGATCGGCCGTAAGAACACAGCCCTTCATTACGACGACCGGGCGCGAAAATTGTGCGTGTGCGGCGGAGGAGACGAGCAGTGCGAAACCGCACGCAAGCAGAAAAATGGAGAAATTGCTAAAGGGGTTTTTCATGGATTGACGAGACTTGATTCGATGAAGGAACGTTAACCCCAAGCGGGCACTCGGAGTTCGCTGGAAATCAAAGTCGAGTAGGAAGGCAGTTACTTCGTATTATTCTTTACTATATTTTTGTTCAGACCTTAGCACTTAGTACTTTGAGAACATGAAAGCAATCATCATGGCGGGCGGATTTGGGACACGGCTGAGGCCGCTCACGATGAATTTGCCCAAACCGATGGTCCCGATGATGAATCGGCCCATGATGGAGCACATCGTCCGGCTGCTGATAAAGCATGGGATGACCGAACTCACCTCGTTGCTCTATTATCATCCCGATGCGATCACCGCTTATTTCGGCGATGGCTCCGCCTTCGGTTGCGCGATGAATTACATTCGCGCCGAAGCAGATTTCGGCACCGCCGGCAGCGTTCGCAATGCTACGGAGCAACTCGAAATGAACGATCGGCTCCTTATCATTTCGGGTGACATTCTGACCGATTTCGATCTCTCCGCCGCGATTAAATTTCACGAAAAGAAAAAAGCGCTCGCCACGATCGTGCTGACCCATGCAAAAAATCCATTGCAATTCGGCATTGTGATGACGAATCCCGATTCGGAGATCACCCGCTTCCTCGAAAAGCCATCGTGGGGCGAAGTGTTTTCGGATACGATCAATACGGGAATTTATATTTTGGAGCCCGAAGCCTATTCCGAAATTCCCTACAAACGCGAATTCGATTTCAGTAAAGATTTATTCCCCTTGCTCCTAAAGAAGCCGGGCGCGCTCGCGGGCTATATCGCCGATGGATATTGGAGGGATGTCGGCAATCTCTCCGAATATCACGAGGCCCATATCGACGCGCTGATGGGCTTGGTCGATATGGAAATCGGCGGTGAGCGGCGCAATGGTGTTATTCTTGAAAAAGAATGCGAAGTCGATGGCGTCCGCTTCCGCGGTGAGAATGTCGTTGCCCATTCGACGAGGATTGAAGAAGGCGCGATGATCACTAATTCGATCATCGGTGCGGGATGCCATATCGAGGCCGGATCGATCGTCGAAAATTCGATCCTTTGGAACGGCACGCGCATCGGGCGCAATGCAAGCGTGAGCCACGCAGTCGCGTGCTTTAATGTTTTTATCGGCGACCGCACGACGATCGACGAAAATGTATTTATTGGCGAAGGCTCGCAGGTCGCGGATGGCGCTCATATTCTACCGAACGTAAAACTTTGGCCCGGCAAGCGTGTTGAAGCGGGTGCGACGCTGCAAAAGAGCCTCGTCTGGGAAGACCGATGGAACCGCGAGCTATTTACGAACTCCCGCATTTCGGGCACCTCGAATATCGAGCTCATTCCCGAATTCGCGGCGAAGGTGGGTGCGTCGCTCGGAGCGCAAGTGGGGATGGGGCAGCGTATCGTGATCAGCCGCGATAGCGATCCTGGCTCGCGCGTGCTATCGCGCGCGCTCGTGAGCGGACTTATGAGCGCGGGCGTGAATGCCGTCGATATGCAGCAGACTCCGATTCCGCTCACGCGGCATCATCTGCGCGATGCGCGGCATTCGGGTGGCGTGCATATTCGTAAGAATCCGATCGACCGGCGGCGCTCCGACATGATTTTTTTCGACTCGGGCGGGTACGATCTCTCGGCGAGCAAGGGCAAAGCCATCGAGCGATATTTCTTTGGCGAGGATTTTCCGCGCGCGCCGTTCGACAACGTTGGCACCATTGAATTTCCCGCGCATACGGGGGAGATTTATACAACGCGCTTCACGCAAGCGCTCGATGTGGAACTCATCACCCGCTCGCATTTCAAAATCGCCATTGATTATGCGAATGGTATTGCCTCGACGATTTTTCCGAATATCCTCGGCGCCTTTGGAAGCGAAGTGGTTTCGATCAATGCGTATCTTGAACCTTCGCGCCTTACCCGCGGCCGCGAGGAGTTCGACCGCTCCACCCGGCATTTGGCCAACGTGGTGAAGTCGCTGGGCTATCAAATCGGATTTATATTGGATGCCGGCGGCGAGCGCGTTGGAATGGTCGATGAGAGCGGAAGCATCTATCTGAATAATAGCTTGCTTACATTGCTCACGAAGCTCTTTCTTGAAAGTTCTCAGAAGCGCGGAAAAACGGTGCGAAAAATTGCGGTGCCGGTTTCGGCTACGAGTGAAGTGGAAGAGCTGGTTCGCGAGTATGGTGTGGAACTCGTTTATACGAAGAATACGCATGCCGATATGATGCGCGCCGCGAGCGAAGAAGATATTTCGTTCGTCGGCGGTACACTGGGCGGCGCCATTTTCCCCGATTATTTCTTTGCCGTCGATGGCTTGTTCACCGTTGCGAAGACACTCGAAATGCTCGCAGTGATGGAAAAGAATTTAGGCGAAGTTGCGCGCGATATTCCTCACCACGCGCAGTCCCGCAAGCAAGTGTTTTGCCCGACCGAAGAGCTGGGGAAGGTCATGCGCCATGCGATGGACCATTCGCGCGATATGAAAAAAATCCTGATCGACGGCATAAAATTTTATCCCGATGGCGATCGTGCATGGGTCCTCGTGCTGCCCGAAAAAGAACGGCCCTATTGCACTGTACTTACCGATGCCGCCACGCAGCCCGAAGCAGAATCGCTCTCGAAAGAATATGCGGGGCTGGTGGAGGAGTGGAGGACGGCAGGGGAATGAGGGAATAGTGAGTAATAAGAAGACGATTTCCATTTTCATCCGGTTTTCTGCTGAGTTATTATGAGGTTTGCTTTTCTCGATTTCTCCATTTCTCCGCAGCTTCCCTCCATGCTGGAAGGTATTCATCCCAATAGTAGAGCGTCTCGGGATCGAAGTCCGCGCCGTTAGGCCAGACGATTGTTGGAACTTCGGGATCGACATGCACTTTCCGAAACAATTCCGGATTTCGCAGTGGCTCATAAATCTCACCGAATAAGACGCCATCAAGATCGACTACATTGACTTTGCCATCTTCATACGTAAGACGCAAGGCGTAAGGACCGACAATTTTGACATCCCGGACTTTATGGATTTCATGTCTTTCCTTCATTTCCTCTTGGCGAGCGGGTATCGAACTTTCGAGAATCTCGATCGGGTCGAGAGCGATTACCGCGGAATCATCCTGTGCGTACGCATGGAAGTGAGGCCGATGATGCGTCACTTCGCGCTCATAATACATTCGAAGATGATTCCAAAAAGCGGCTGATTTTCGGCATAGATTATCTTACCCCTCGCTTTCCTGCTACGCTAGCTTTTCTTTCAGGGCGGAGAGGGAATCGGCGAGGGAGTAGCGCGAGGCTTTGCTGGTTGCTCCGGGATTCTATCAATGTGAAGATTCTGCATTTGCATTCTTCGCATTCAGGAGGAATTTCATAAGTGAATCAATGACAGCTCCAAATTTATCGTTCCGAAGCGTACCGGTTACTCGTGTGATCAAAATTGGGCTTGCCGTAAATATTTTGGTTACTCGAACGAAGCTCATTCTATCCAATGAACCACCACTTATGTCAGAGGGCAAAATTTCGATGGCGGTCGGGTCGGACGATTGCTGGCCGGTAATTTGGCAGAGCATCGGATCATCCCACGCTGCCGTGGCAAGAACGAGCGCAGGCCGTTTCTTGGAACCGGAAAGGTCTGAGAACGGGAACTTGACAAGGACAATTGATCCTATTGCAGGTGTTTCCACGCTTCCTCTTCTTCGGGACTCAGCCACTCTTTCGCAAGCGATTCCTCGCTCAGAAGAGAATTCTCGATACTCTCGCGGTCGGGCATCGTTTCATCGAGGATGGTGACAATAACCCGTACGCGTCGTGGCATCGCTACACGCTCCAGCAAATGTAGCTGCCCGTGATCATCCAATATGGCCTTAAATGACTGTAACATTTACTTTTGTAACAGTTTCATGAGGTGCTTTCAATCCCAAGCACAATCGCTCGATGTGTTCAGGTCTTTTATTTTACCCTCCGCTTTCCTGCTGCGCCAACTTTTCTTTCAAGGCGGAGAGGGAATCGGCGAGCGAGTAGCGCGAGGCTTTGCTCGTGGCACGATATTCTTTCAGCGTGGTGCGCTGCGCTTCGCGCTCGGCGGCGATGAGCGAGAGGGTAATCTGCGGCGTTGAGCGGCTTTCATTGTAGCGTCCGCCGCGATTGAATTCGATCACGCGGAGCCCTTCGAGCGGTTTGCCAATCTTGAACGTGTCTTCCAGTCGCTCGATGCGGTCGTGCGACAACTCGCGGCGCGGCACAAAGCCTTCGGCATTGTGCTCCAGCGTAACCACAATTCCGCCGCGGTTTATTTCTTTAATCGTTCCATTATGATCGGTGCCGGGCTTGAACGTGCTTTCAATTAGCCGCGCGGGATCTTCGATTAGCTGCTTGCGGCTCACGGTAATACGGCGGTCGTCGGTATCGACGGTGAGCAGCTTTACTTCCATTTCGTCGCCGGGGGAAACCGCTTCGGAGACCGCGCCAATGCGGTGCCACGCAATTTCCGAAATGGGAAGGAATCCGAGAAGCCCATTCGGCAACTCAATTTCCGCGCCGAAATTTCCGACGGTCGCAATGCGACCTTTGTGAATCTGTCCCGGCTGATACGCTTGATATTTCGCAAGTTCGGGGTCTTCCGTAAGCTGTTTTATTCCGAGGCGCACCTGCCTGCGGCCCCGATCGAGCGCGAGCACTTTTGCCGAGACTGTTTCGCCGCGCTTCACGACTTCATACGGATGCTCCACATGCTGCCAGGCAAGATCCCGCAAGCGAATGACGGCCTCGACGCCCGGTCCCAGATCGACGATGACGGTATCGCGGTCGAAGGCCTTCACTTTTACTTCGATAACATCGCCAACTTTTAAAATCTTCACGGCCTCATGGCCTGCCTGCCGCGCTTCTTCATCGAGGACAGCACGATGGCTCACGACAATCTCCGGCGCCTTCGCACCTGGCGCAGCTTTCACGCTCGTCAGCTTTACTGGAAGTGTTTTTCCGAAATAATTGGCGATATTCCGGTTCGGATCGTGGTCAATATTGTCGTTCGGCATGAAAGCCTTGAGAACGGGGTGTCCCGCGATCACTTCGTCCGCAAGTTCCATTTCGAGGCCGTTGCGCTGCCATTTTACTACGCGGGCTTGTACCGTTTCCTTCTCTCGTGCTTTCGCGCGGAGCGGCTCCCATTGGTCTAGCTGCCGCTCGCGGGGTGCGTGCGCTTTCGATTGTTCGGAAGGAGGAACGGCGTGGTCAGGAGACTCATTGGACGAATCGGAAGAAAGATTCTCCGCTGGCTGAACCGCATTGTCCATTGTGCCGGCTTCCTTTGCACTCACTTCTTTCAATTCTGCGGAGATATTCTCGTTCAATGAATTAGGGTGTTCCGTTGGAACAGATTGGAGGTTTTGTTCTTCGATTGTTGGTTCAGCGATCATAACAGTATTGCAGCAAATGACCAGCGCTCTTTCATTCTGTGCCCCCAACGTATGGAGATTGGGCGAAGCGTCTTGGCGATAATGCAAAAGCTTCTTCGGGCGAAGGCAGTTCCACTCCACTCTATTTGCGGAAACGTCTTAAATGGTGTTCACGGAAGTACTCGCTTTCCGAAAAAGAAATTAAGAGAGTAGAATTGGCGTTGTTACTTATTCTATGGCAGAACAGCGACATATTCCGAAAAACTTCACTGCGGGCGGTGGCGATTCAACGTCCACGCTACGCCCTGTCTATTGCTCTTTTTGCGGCCGCGCTTCAGAAGAAGTTCAGACGCTTATTTCCGCGCCATTTGGCAGCGCATTTATTTGCGATGTCTGCACGGCAAATCACGTCGATCTTCTCCGCGCACATCTCCCGCAGTTTGCGAAGAAAAGCAACGTCCGCCGCGCGGGACTTGCCACCTTTACTCCACGCTCGATCGAAAAAGCGCTTTCGGAGCATGTGATCGAGCAAGACCGCGCCAAGCGCATCCTCGCCGTTTCCGTTTATAACCATTACAAACGGATCGATGCAGAGATGCTCATTGGGGTCGAAGGCTTTGAAGACACCGAGATCGAGAAATCGAACATTCTGCTACTCGGTCCGACCGGCACGGGCAAAACGTTGCTTGCACAAACGCTCGCGAAAATTTTGGATGCGCCTTTTGCTATTGCGGATGCGACTACGCTCACCGAAGCCGGTTACGTCGGTGACGATGTCGAATCAATTTTAAGCGCGCTCCTGCAGGCCGCCGATTTCGACGTAGCGCGTGCCGAACGGGGAATCGTCTATCTCGATGAAGTCGATAAAATCGCTCGCAAGTCGGATTCGGCTTCGATCACACGCGATGTTTCCGGCGAAGGCGTGCAGCAGGGGCTGCTCAAATTGCTCGAAGGAACGATTGCCGGCGTGCCACCTAAGGGAGGCCGCAAGCATCCCGAACAGCCGCTCATTCATATCAATACGAAGCATATTCTTTTTATCGCCGGCGGCGCGTTCGAAGGATTAGATAAGATTATTTTGAAGCGTTTGCATCAGACTCCTATCGGATTCGGAGCAAAGATTCCTTCGCGTGTCGATGAGAAGGCGGTCGACCTCTTTCAATTTGTCGAGCCGGAAGATTTGCTGAAATATGGATTCATCCCCGAACTGATTGGCCGCCTTCCTGTGATTGCTCCACTGAATGGTCTTTCGCGCGAGGCACTCTATCGTGTACTGACGGAGCCGAAGAACGCGCTCGTCAAGCAATATCGCAAGCTCTTCGCAATGGAGGGAGTAGAACTCGAATTCGAGCGCGCCGCGCTCGATCTTATGATTGACAAAGCCATGGAGCGAGGGTCCGGCGCTCGCTCGCTACGATCGCTCATGGAGGAAACGCTGATGAGCATTATGTTCCAACTTCCCGAAATGGAACGCGCCGAGAAGGTTGTCATCACTCGCGAAACGGTGATGGGCGGGGAGCCGATGGTGATCAATTCGGAGCGGATGGCGGCATGAAAACAGAGCAAGCCTGTAACTTTCGTCCTTGCTGCGTGTTTTACTCACAGTTATGAGTATTGCTTCTCCCGGTCTTCGGTTCGGCTGCGGATTCGCGACTGTACTGATTTCACTCGCGGGCTATGCGTTGCCTACCATTGCTCAATCCGGCACTCCAAGTTCCGTCGGAGTGCCTCCCGTCAAGACGGGACTACCGTTGGATTTTGAGCATAGCATGGTCGGCGTTCAATTCGGCGTCGGGCAAAACATGCAACAAGAAGCATTTACCTGCCCTTGTGGCGCCACGTTCAATAACGGAAAGGGTATGGGATGGAACGCTGCCGCCTTTTTCGAACTCCCCGTTACTGCGTATCTCTTCGCCGGAATCAAAGCGGGATTGGACCGGATGAATACAAACAGTAGCTACCTTGCAAGTGAAATAGTAACGTTGGAGACATCTTCGGGGCAACTGGATACTGTTGCGCTTATTCTGAATCGAAAAGGTAGTCTTGACCTGTCTTTATTAAGCTTCGAGCCATTCATTCAATATCAAGTATTCCGTTCGAATTTCTTTGTACAATTAGGCGCGGGAATTTCCGATCTCACGAGAAGTAATTTTTCGCAAACGCGCACGATGACGAGCAGGAGTGCTACACTCTCGGACGGGACAACGATCAATAACCTCACCTTCACTAATGGTTCCAATACCGAGGAACTTCAATCTGGGAGCCTAACAGGCGCAAATAGTTTGCTGTTTTCCGGCATACTTTCCGTAGGATATAATTTTAATGCTCGCCGGATGACGCTTGCTCCTACGGTGACGTATAATTATCCTTTTTCTTCGCCACAAAGCGGTGGAATTTGGAAGATCGCATCGCTCTATGCGTCGGTAAATGTGGGATATTTCTTGAATTAAATCCAGATTTCCCACAAACATCTTATTAAGAAACTGTTCCTAAGCCGATGTCCTTTTAATAACGGAGGAAAATCTGTTTGACATAAATGAAATACACTCTACTCTTATTAATCATTATTGTATCTATCGCAGGGAATGCTCGCGCGCAATTTGGGATTGAAGTGGGCGGAAGTTATAATATTCAAAGCGGAACCTTCACCGCTCCGTGTGGCTGCACGATGGCCAATGGCAATGGCTTTGGATATTTTGCGGGGGCACAATTCAATCTGATTTCACTCGCGGGATTTTCGGTCGGAGTTGAACCGGCGTATGAGGTGCAGCAGTTCACGTCCGAAGAAGTTACTCCCGATTCGCTCCAGCCTGTCGCCAATGGCGACAATGAACAGGTGACGCTGCCGTACCTAACTCTTTCTCCCTATTTGCGCTACACATTTCCAGTCGGCTTTTTTTTACAAGTCGCTCCTGGTTTTAAATATTTGCTCACGCCGAGCTTTGAGCATACCGGAGCGGATGATGGGAACATTTCGCCCACAGCGTCGATGAACGTCCGCGCGCAACGCTACGATGGAAAAATTTCGATTGGATATACGATTGGGTTAGGATCGTTATCCCTTTCCCCGACTATTTCCGCCGCATTCCCGTTTACCAGCGTGAGCGAAATCGAAGCGAATGGCTGGCACGTGACAACCATTTACGGATCGGTCATCGTTGGACTTTAGCAGGAAAAGATGGGCCCCCGTACCCTTCGTCCCAGCCGCTTGAGCGAGACGCCTTTCGCCGATCGACTGCTATTTCATCATCTTCATCATGTGCATTCCATGCGTGCGGAAAAAACGAAAGACCAGCAGAGCCGCAAGGAGCAGAAAGGCGATATCGAGAAATGTGGTGTAATTCCAGGTTATACCTTCCGATCCAACAATAGCCTGACGCGACGCTGGAATTAGCCCGAACAGACTAAAACAACCCTCGATGAGCAAGCCGGCGACGACCATTGCCGCATACGAAGTCACGAAGAGGAACAGCATCATCTTCACGCCATAATACTTCCGGTAAATATTCAGGATGGGAAGAATTATAAGATCGGCGAAGATAAAGGAGATCACGCCACCAAAGCTGATTCCACCGTTCCACAAGACCGCTGCAAGTGGCACATTCCCGATCGAACAGACAAACGAGAACATCGAAACAATTGGGCCAAGGAAGGCTCCCCAAACGCTCGATGCAGCGCCATGGCCGGAATAAAAAAATGTCCTCCAAAATCCGGCAGGAACCCAAACCGCAAGGATTCCAGAAAGAAGAAGTCCGAGCGCAATATCTTTCCATAGGCTGATCCAGTCCATTACGAAGAAATGGCTGATGGCGGTGAAGCCTTTGGCCGAAGTCATTCTCTGCCAAATGGAGCCTTCCCCTTTCACGCTCATGTCCATTCCGGCATGGCCTTCCATTACACCTTTGAGGCCGCGCTCTGCTTGCGCGCGAGCCGCCTCGATGTGGCGAGTCCGCAAGAAGAGCCGAAACAGCACTGCGAGCATAACGATCATCACCATGCCTCCGATAAACTCCGCGGCGGCGAATTGCCAGCCGAGCAGAAGAATAAGGAGGATTCCGAGTTCGATGACAAGGTTCGTCGATGCGAATTCAAAGGCGATCGAAGCAGTAAAATTAGCGCCCTTGCGGAACAGCGACCGTGCGATAGCGACCGCGGCGTAAGAACAGGAGGAGGAGGCGGCGCCAAATGCGCTTGCGATCGCGAGCGATTTCGGCGATGCATCCGGCAAGAGTTTGGTCACTTCACGCTTGGATACTACCGCCTGGACTGCGGCGGAAATCAGAAAGCCCAGTCCAAGCGCCCAAAAGATTTCCCAAAACATAGAAAAGACCATCGCGAACGATGCGACGATTTTATGGAGAACGTTTGTATCCACGGGAATCTAGTATAATTTAGTGAAATCGAATTCCTGCTGGGGGGCTACATCTTCCGATCTTATCGCGAAACCCACGCGCAGTGCCCGGTGTTGTCGCGCCCCGGATGCAGAAGTGATGCTGGAGAGATCATTCATCCCTTTTCCGATTTTGCCTCGTGGCCTAATGGTATGGCGGCTGACTCTGGATCAGTAGGTTCCAGGTTCGAGTCCTGGCGAGGCAGCAAAGCCGTTAAGTGCAATAACTTAGCGGCTTTTTTATTGCGAGGTAAATAATATCACTTTTCTACCGCCATCTCGTTCATCTCCGGCGTGAACTCCCGTTTGCAGTTTGGGCATTTCAGGAATTCACCGCGGTCGCGCGTCCATTTCGTGGCCAGCCAATTGTTATTGCAGACCGGGCAGGGCTTGTTCACCGGCTTGTCATTGGAGAGGAAATCGCAATCGGGATAGCGGGAGCATCCCCAGAATTTCCGCTTGCCTTTGCCGCCACGACGCTCGCCAATATCGCCCACGAGGCATTTGGGGCATTTAATTCCAGTCGGCATTTGCCGTGTATATTTGCATTTTGGATAGCGGGAGCACCCGATAAACTTTCCATACCGACTTGACCGAATGAGCAGCTCTCCGACCTCGCCATCGTTGCGCGAAATACATTCGGGACATGCTTCGCCGGTTTTTTCGGGCGCGGCTTTACCTTCGTTTTTGAGTGAAGTCTTTTTGCCGCAGTCCGGGCAGTCGAGATACATACCAAACCAGCCAGACTTTACCTCGGTATTTTTTGAACCGCAACTCGGGCAGGGGCGCACCGGCATGTCTTCGGCGAGCCGTTCTTCGACTTGCGCCAGCACGTCTTTGAATGGAATGTAAAAGTCGGTCATTACCGATTCGTAGGTCCGTTCTCTTGCCGCAATGGTGTCGAGTTCCTCTTCCATCCGCGCCGTAAAATCGACGTTGAAGATTTCTGGGAAGGATTTTACCAGAATCCGGTTCACTTCGAGGCCGAGCGTGGTCGGATACAGCCGCCGTTCCTCTTGCTCGACGTATCCCCGCTCTTGCACCGTGCCGACAATCGAAGCATACGTCGATGGCCTCCCAATGCCGAGCGATTCCAGCTCTTTCACCAGCGTGCTTTCCGAAAATCGTGGCGGCGGCTTCGTGGCGCTATCTGTGAGATCGACGTGCTCGATGTTCGCCGGATTACCTTCTTCGATCCCATTCGGAAGCCGCTTGCCTTCGTCTTCCTGGCTCTTTTCGCGCGTCTCTTCGGCCTCTTCCATAAGCTGCATGTAGCCATCGAACTTCACGACAGAACCGCTCGCTCGGAACTTATATTGGCTGCCTTCTTGCTCGCGCGATTCGATTTCAACGGTCGTTTGATCGAGCAATGCCGGCGCCATCTGGCTCGCAATGAAGCGTTTCCAAATCAACTCATAGAGCGCATAAAGATTCTTATCTTCCGCTTCCAAATATTTTCGAACAGTCTTCGGGTCCTGCATTGCCGAAGTCGGACGAATAGCTTCGTGTGCTTCCTGCGCGTTCTTGCCTTGCTTCGTCTTTCGCTCCGGGCCGACATAACTCGGGGCGAAATTCTTTGTGATGTACGAAACCGCTTCGTCCCGTGCCTCTTGCGAAATCCGCGTCGAATCGGTTCGCATGTAGGTGATAAGTCCCGTCAGCTCATCGCCAAGCTGAACGCCCTCGTAGAGCCGCTGCGCGAGGCCCATCGTCTTGCGCGGATTGAACCGAAGCTTGCTCGATGCCGCGGCCTGAAGCGAACTCGTGATAAACGGCTGCGGTGGATTTTTCTTTACTTCCCGCTTCGTGAGCGAGGCAATCCGGTAAGTTTTCGATCGTGCATCGCTCGCATAACCGCGAGCGATCTTTTCATCGCTGATGAAGTTCGCGCGATCCAAATCGGACAAATCCTGCGCGCTGCCTTCGGGATTTTGAATGGGCGTTCCATCGACCGAAGTGAGCCGAGCATGAATGGGGAACTCCGTCGTCTCCGTCGAAAAATCGGCCCAGAGGTTCCAATAGGCGATCGGCTGGAACCGGGTGATCGCCGCCTCGCGCTCGCAAATGAGACGCAACGCAACGGATTGCACACGGCCCGCCGATAACGCCTCGGAGGTCTTTCCCACGAATGCTTTCCAAAGCACCGGCGAAACCTGATAGCCGATGATCCGGTCCATCACGCGCCGGGCCTGTTGCGCGTCGAAGAGTGCCACATCGACTTCGCGCGGATGCAACATCGCCTCGGTAATGCCGCTCTTGGTGATCTCCGAAAACAGCACGCGCTTGATCGGCTTCTTGCCACCCGCGCCATCGACAATGCCGGCGAGGTGGTAGGCAATGGCCTCGCCCTCACGGTCCGGATCGGTCGCGAGGAAGATTTCTTTCGATTTCGCGGCCAACGACTTCAGACGGTCGATAATATCCTTTTTGCCCTTGATCGTGATGTAATGAGCGGAAAACCCATTATCGACATCGACGCCAAGCTTCGATTTTGGCAAGTCTTTCACATGCCCGACCGAGGCCTCGACGATATAATTCGGCCCCAGATATTTATTGATGGTCTTCGCCTTTGCGGGCGATTCGACGATAACCAGTGATTTAGCCAATACCTTTTCCTTATGATAAATAGCGCGACGTAAGAGCCGGGCAACACCATACTAACAAGAGAGAATTCCGCAATCTGTTTTAACGAGGAATTCGAGCAATACTCATTTCAATATGCAAATGGGTGCTTTATTTTGTTTTTTGAATTGTCATTTAATGAATGGCTTTGTTCCATTTCGTCAAAATCGCCGATTTCCATTTCTGTTTTCAATGAGCAAATAGATGCCCGTAAAAGACCCTTACGAATATACGCATGAAAAAAGCAAAAGTCAAGCGCTTGCCAAAAAATTCTTGAAAAATTTTTATGTGACCGCCCGCATTTCGCTCCACCACCAAAAATAATTCGTATATTGGAAATCAATCGTTCAGGACAATGGCCAATTACTCTCGTAAATCGATGCTGGTCGCGCTGCTACTCCTCTTCATAGCGGCAAATACAACTTGTGGGCAATGGAAGATTGTGGCGCCGAGCATCGTGGGTACCATCCAACCCTATTCTGCAGGCGTGATCTACTTCAATCATGGGGTGTTATTAGTTGGGTACCAAGATTTGTATGAGTCTCATGACACTGGAGTGACTTGGAGTAAAATGAATTTAAATTTGAATGGAGCCCACATTCGGGACGTCAAATTTTATGATCAGAATATCGGCATCGTTGCGGCAGAAGATGGAGGCACCGTCAACGGAGGAGTTTATCTCACTACTGATGGTGGCGGATCTTGGGCTCACATTCTTGCGATTACATATTGCTGGGCTTTGGATTTTATGGAAACTCCAAACGACATTGTTGTTTGTCAAAACTACGGTGGTCAGCTATTCACAAGTCATGATATGGGCAAGGCATGGAAATCCAAGACATTGAATGATTATGGGCTCGACATACATTCCATAGGCGTAGGGAGTGCCATTTGTTTTTATGGGAACTATACGACTCGGCTTGGCAGACTTTTTCTCACAACGGATTTCGGGGATTCATGGACTCCTCGGGGAGACAGCATTGACTTTGACTCTTACACCTTCGCAGTTGATTCGACGGATCACTCGAAGATATATCTGGGAAACGAGGAGTTCGGCGCGCCGAAACTGGACGGGATTTCGGGGATTTTTGAAACAACGAATAGTGGACTCAATTGGAGAGCACTAGTTTCGTTCGTTGCGCCAGCGCTTGTCTCATCGGTCGTTGCTGCACCGCATGGAATTTTTTATCAGACATCAATTTTAGATCCGGGTGGAAGTATCTTTCGATTATTCCCTTGTGATGCATCGTCCGTTCCGATTGGCGGCCCGCCAGCTAATGGTGACTGTAGATTGCTTTCGGCCATCAATGACAGTGTCCTTGTTGCAGTTGACCCTTCGGGAAATGTTTGGCGTACAACTGATTGTGGAGGTTTTCCGGTTCGGAGCGATGTGAACAGGCCACTTGCGCTCGTCACTGCAGACGAAAAAACCGACACCCTCGGCGCGACCGTTGGGGTTCCCATCACGATTAACGGGCTGGAGCGTCCGGAGGATGTCGATCTCGTGCTGCATTACGATGGCTCGGTGGATTATCTCGGCTCGTTCTCGCCATTGGGCGCGCAGTTAGATGTCGCAGGTGAAGCGTGGCCGGGGCGTTCGAAGATTCATATTGCCGGGGCGGCGCCAGGCATAGTTGCCGGATATGCCAAGTTCAATGCGTGGAATGATTCCAACACAGATGCTCATGCGACGTTCGATTCGATGAGTGTCCTCACTGCAATCTCGCCATGCGAATATGGGTTGCCAGAAGCGGCGAGGAGCACGATATCCGCGCCTTCCGGCTGCGCAATTCCCAAGCTTTCGCAATGGGTGCATCGTGGCGAAGAACCGAAGTTCGTGGTGCGGCCTAATCCAACTTCGAGCGATGTCACCATTTCCTCCTCCCTCGATTTGGGCGCGGTAACGATTGCGATTTACGACATGCTTGGTGCCGAGCGAAGCCGATTGGAGAAGAATATCAGAGGAGGTACGCCTGTCACGCTGCCGTTGCCGGATGCCGATGGCGTTTATACGGTCGTGTTGCGGACTGCTGCGGGGATGTATGATTTGCGGGTCATACGTCACCGCTGATTTCATGCAACGCTCGACTGCCGAAAGGAGTCGCGGTTCTCCTGGAAGAGGTGTTCGTAAATTTTGGGACGGTCCGCGTTTCTGCGGGCACGAATGATCTTCGAAAGCGCGTCCGCAATTTCTTCGGGGGTTCCATCATCGAGATATGTCGCAAGGTAATGCGCCGCGAACTCGGGATTCCGGAGTTGGTTCGCTAAAAAATCCTGATGTGATAGGTTGTTCACATGATGCGCTGTTTGAATTCTTTCCAAAGAGATTTCGCGATCGGAATAGTTGCTTCTGTCCTGACTCATTGCTTCCTGTCAGCACAATAATGGAAGTTCCCCAGAAGCCAGCATAGACTCGGTAGCAGGACCATAATCTATTCGAAACTCCATAACCCCTTCTCCAGCGGGCTTATAATCCCCAAGCACGCCTCGTTCGATCCGATCTATTCGCTTTTCGATAACTGCTCTAATATCATTTGCAAGCGAGAGGAGCCACGTTTCGGATGGACAGGACCCATCGGGGCGACGATAGTATTCGACATAACGCGGCTGCGTCTCCATTCAAAATTTTTCAATGCACCCGGTCCGACCCATTGAGCATGACGCGGCCCTGGGGGGAGGCGGAAGAATCGAAGTGGAAAATGGTATTCGTTACCAATTCTTTCACATCTTCGAGCGAGGCGCTGGGGACGCCAGAGAGCATAATGCGGTCGATGAGGAATTCCTGATCGGAATCGCTCAAAAGGCCTAATTCGACCATTTGCAGCATAAATCCGCGAGCTTCGGCAGAAATAACGGAACGCTCGACTTCGTGATAGACTCGAAAGCCGGCATTAGCGGCGGTCTTGGATGGATCGAGCATGCTACGCTTTCCGAAGGGTACGGCAAGCACTAAGGGGTCCTCGCCGGGGCCGGTGGCGAACTTATCGATGAGCCAGGAGAACGCGGTGGAAATCTCGGTCTCGCTAAAGCCACGAATGGAGAGCGGTTGAAGATCGATTTCCGTAAGCGGAGTATTCTCGCGAATTTCTTTCAGAAGGAAGAAAATAATCTCTATGATGCGCTCTCGGCCGGATTCCGGCGCGCGCATGGTTTCGAGCGAACTATCCATTTTTACCATTTTTCCCTTTTCAAATCAGGATGGGCGAAATCCTGCGAATGACAAATGTTTTCAAAAAACTGAACAATGCCGAGTCGTCATGGACGAAATCGAACAAGGTGCAAACGCTCCCGTGCCCGCATTTGTTTCTTGCCTTTCGAAGATTTATCTTCATAACCCCCCAGATGCAAAATGCCGTGAATGACGAGGTGAAGCAACTCTAATTTCGGAGACTGGCGATAGCGCTTCGCATTTGCCAGCGCTCGGTCCACGCTCAGATAGATTTCTGCTTCCAGAGCGGTTTTCGATCGCTCGATTTCAAATGTGATAATATCGGTAAACCAATCGTGCCCCAGTGCCGAGCGGTTCATTGCAAGCAACTCCGCGTCCGACATTGTTACGATCGAAAGCCTGAATTCCGCGAGTGTTGTCATTTCCGATTCCGCGACCGTTCGTGCAGCGGCCATCATATCCTTCTTCAACGCTGCCAGGATTCTAAAATGCTTGCGCGCAGCGGCAGTTTGGGAAATGGTAATATGGAATTTCCCTTTCTGGCGGCTTTCGCCACTTAAGGTAGGCCTATTCATCCCGAAACACTTCCGTGTGTTCCGCGAAAATTTTGAGAGCTACGGCGGCCCGAAGATCGTCATCGGTCACTTCGGAAAGTTCTCTATCCGCGAGCGACTGCGCGATGTTCATATAGACTTGAATCGAACCGCGTGAACTGACGGTCAGGACCGAAGTTTTTTCATTGGATGGATGGGAGTAAAATGCGGCTTCTTCTGTCGCTGCCAGTAATCGCACTTCCTCGATGTCATGCATTTCGGCAATTCCCAGCGCCGAGGTAACGACAACACAGGCCTTCCCATCGCTTTCGATAAGGTTGATTTCCAGAAGTGGGCTTTCGCCTGCTACGGGGCCGCCTATGTCAGCGCCACTCGAACGATAGACCAGGACGCTTGCTTCGCGTAAGCCAGGAGGTGTTTCACGAGCGTTCGACATCGCGATACCTTCGAGGGTCTCGGCCAGCCGATCGATGAATTCCGTTCGAATGAGCATTGTGTTTGAACTTCTGCTACGAAAATACGGAATAATTAGGGCCTGGTTGCATTAAACGGGAAAATGTAAATATTAGAGTACCTTCAAATTCGCAAACTTCAGCATGAGGTTTTTGCGTCCAAATTTTGGAAATTCCACGGTTGCTTTTGCTTTATCTCCCAAACCGGCAAGCGCAATAATGCGGCCCTCCCCAAAGGTTTCGTGAAACACCCGCGATCCATTATGGATATGCGAACCTTCTTCGATCTGCGAATAATTCGTTCGCGGCTCGTCATCCAGCGCGTGAGATTCCCGGCGTTTGCGCGCGAAAGTCCGGCCATTGACGACCGGCGATCCGGCGAACAAATGCGAAAACTCTCGCGTCCGGTCCGTATGCGATTCTCGCTCGCGCGGCTTCGTGCCGAAGCTGGTTACATGCTCGGTCGCGCCGGATTTCTCGATCTCTTCCAGGAATCGGGACGGCAGCGAGCGGGTGGTTTCACCAAAGCGTAGCCGCTCGGTTGCATAAAACACATAACAGCGGCGCATCGCGCGCGTGATGCCGACGTAGAACAGCCGTCGCTCTTCTTCCAAATCGCGCGGCTCGCGGTCGCCGCCAACGGGCTGGCTCGGAAACAGTCCGTCCTCTAAACCGGTAATGCACACCACCTGATATTCCAGTCCTTTCGCGGCATGGAGGGTCATGAGCGTGACCGCATTTTTCGTCCCATCGGCCTGATCGACTTCGCTTAAGAGCGAAATTTCTTCTAAGAACGATTCCAGCGTCGCATCCGGCTTTTCGTGGAAATAATCGGTGATGGCGGAAAGGAATTCCTGAATATTCTCGCGCCGTGAAAGCGCTTCCATCGTGTTTTCAACCTTGAGTTCTTGCAGAATATTCGTTTCATCGATCATCGAGCGCAGCAGTTCGCTGGGCGACATCTTGTCGCGCATTGCCGAATATTTTTGCAGGAGGTGCGTAAATTCGTGGATGCGCTGGACGGCGCGGCTTTGAACGCCCGGTACAAAGTCGATCGCGGATAAGGCTGACATGAGGCTCTGGTTATGCTCGCGCGCATAGATTGCCACATGCTCCATCGTCGTTGCGCCAATGCCGCGCGGAGGGGTGTTGATAACGCGCAGTAAGCTCTCCGAATCGTTCGGATTGACCAGCAGCCGCACATAGCCGAGCACGTCCTTAATCTCTTTTCGCTTATAAAATGCCGTTCCGCCAACGATGACATATGGAATTCCTTGCCGCCGCAAGCCATCTTCGAGCGCGCGGCTCTGCGCGTTCGTCCGATAGAGAATCGCGAAATCCTTCAATTCCAGCTTCGCCGCGCGGACTTCTTCCTCGATGGCGCGGACAACGGAGCTCGCCTCATCTCGCTCATCTAAGCATTGCGTAATTCGTACCGGCTCCCCGCGCACGTTCTCGGTGAAGAGCGTCTTCGGAATTTGGCCTTTATTATTTTTTATGAGTTCATCCGCAGCGGCAAGGATCGACTTGGTCGAGCGATAATTCTGCTCGAGCCGAAAAATCTTCGTGCCGGGATAATCGCGTTCGAAGTCGAGGATATTGCCAATCTCCGCGCCGCGAAAGGCGTAGATGGACTGCGCATCGTCGCCCACGACAGTCAGGTTCTTTTGCGCCGCCGCGAGCTGCTTAATGATTGCATATTGCGCGCGGTTCGTATCCTGATATTCATCGACCAGGATATATTGGAATTTCTTCTGATAATGGGCCAACGTTTCTGCGCGGAGATCGAATAGCTCGATCGTCTTTAGCAGGAGATCGTCGAAATCCATCGCGTTTCCCATTTTGAGCCGGCTCGTATATTCGGGATAAATGCGTGCGACTTGTTCGGAAAAGAAATCGCGCGCGAGGCGCTCGTATTCCACCGGCGAGACCATCTGGTTTTTCGCGCTCGAAATCCGTGAGCGCACGGCGTTTGGATTGAACTGATCTTTCGAAATTCCAAGCCCATTCATCACCTGCTTGATGGCATTCAGAGAATCGTCGCTATCATAAATCGTGAAGCTCGACGTGTAGCCAATCTCTGTTGCGTGGCGGCGCAAAATGCGCGAGAAGATGGAGTGGAACGTGCCCATCCACAAATCGCGCGCGAGTTCTGGCGAGACCATGCTTGCGATGCGCTCCTTCATTTCGTTCGCCGCCTTGTTTGTGAACGTGAGCGAAAGCACTTGCCACGGACGCACGCCACTCTCGATGAGCAGCGCGATCCGGTGCGTAAGCACGCGCGTTTTGCCCGAGCCGGCTCCGGCCACGATCATCACCGGTCCGGTCAATTGTGCGACGGCGGCCCGCTGTGCCGGATTAAGTCCGGCCAGTATTTTCGACATTTGTGGAAGTGCTGAAGTGCTAAAGTGCTGAGTACTAAGTTGTGAACCCGGCAAATTGGGTCACAAAAATACGAGTTTTTCGAGGCCCCGTCACGAAATGGACGGCGAACAGTAGGTTTCCCCTCCGCTAACTTACGGTAAACCAAACTCATGAGGTTTAGGGTTACATGAATCGTCATGGCTGTAAAACAATCTCCGTCCAAAGAAATGATTACGGGAACGCCTGCGACTTCCGGCACCAACGCACCGCCCTCTCTTTCGGATCGCGTCGGAATCGAGCGCGCTTTCGAAGTTATTCGCCATCATACCGTGCATACAAAGGGATACGTTGCTACCGCGCTCCAACTCATCGACGAATTCGGCAGCGCCGCCGATAAGGCCCTCCTCGCCGATTTAATGCGGCAGAATGGACAGGCTGCTGAACCCGCTGCCTCGCAGCAGACTGTTGTAAAGAAAAAGGCGGGGAAGAGGAAATAAAAATTGCGGATGACCGGGGAGGCTTAACATTTCTGTTCGGAATGGGAATAGGAACGCTCTTCATCTAAAGAAGCTTATCAAATTAGATGCAACATTTGAATTATACCATCGTTATCGAACCGGACGAGAATGCTTACCATGCCTTTGTTCCTGCCCTCAAAGGCTGCCATAGTTGCGGAGACACACCCGAAGAAGCCCGCAATAACATTCGTGAAGCGATTGAGCTCTATGTGGAAACATTACGCGATCTCGGCGAAGAAATTCCCATCGAGCCGGAACCCATTCTCATCGAACGGCTTGAAGTCGAGGCATGAGTGAGCATATTCCCCGTCCTACCGCAAAGGAGTTGATTCGTGCCCTTAAAAAACTTGGATTTTACGAAGCCAGAACTCGCGGCAGTCATGTGATTCTCGTCGATGGTGATGGACGACGGAAAGTGAGTGTTCCGTTTCATTCTGGCAAACAAGTTCCGCTGGGCACACTGAGAGGAATTCTTGAAGATGCGGAAATTAGCGCGGAAGAATTGAGAAAGGTGCTTTAACCAAGCCCCGTGTGGCCCATGCTTTCGCTTGAGCCGGACGCAACCGGAAGCCCGCCGCGGCGGGCCACACCACTTCCCCGCGCGGTAAGCCCGCCAACCCGCTGCGGGGGTTGCGGATCATAAATGACTATTGACTTGAGCTTATTTGGTCCTGAATTTGATTTAAGGCTTGCGCACCACCATTCAGGATTTCTGAGAGAGAATCGAAAGGAGGAAAGGTTTGATTCACCGTGTCGAAAAGCCTATAAAATAAGCTATCCAAAACCTCACACTCCTGCTGAGAGAGATTCAACCACAAAAGGCACCAACTTCTGTCAACAAGGACTTATCGGGAAGGCTTCGCAACAGTATCGATAGGCAATCCCAGCGGCTGTTGTTGCATCGCTCCCGCACCGGGGACGGTCTGAAGTTGCGGCGGCTGATTTCGCGGGCCGGGAGTTTGATAGGAACCCGTCGGAGCAATGATCGTGGGGTGCAGGATATGATAATGTTCTAAGTTCTGATCGCTCTCGAAGCCGATGCCATCCGTAGTGCGGCCATTTTTTTCGACGATATGCACGGGCGCGGCGGACTGCACGTGCTGCGTTTTGTTATCCCACTGGAGTGAATCGGTATCGACGGTCGTGCCGGAATCGCTCACGATATGGACGTGCCCGTAAGCCGTCATGTTATTATTCGTGGAATTGACCTCCGCGCTTTGGGATGAAAGCACGCTCGAATGTAATCCGCTTCCATTATAAAAATCGACGCGAACGCCACTATCGAGCCAGGTATATTGCTTCATTTCGTACGTCTGTACGCGGCCCGCATGAAGAATAGCGCGAAGCACTCCCTCCGAAGAAAAATTCATCGAGGTATTGTAGCTAACCGTCGCCGGCTTATTCGCGCCGAGCGGAGCGGGCGCAGTGCTCGGGGCAACTTTGGGGCTTTCGTCGCAGCCAAATAAGAACGAGCAAGCGAAAGCAACACAAAACACGGTGGCCTTTACCTGACACTGGACCCTCGATACGCGGTACTCTATCATGATATTCCCGCTTTTACAATATCATGCATGTGTATGATCCCTTCCAGCGTTCCGTCCTTGCGGACAACTAAAAGCTGCATAACTTTCGGCGTCGTATCTTCCATGTTGTGAAGCGCTTCGATGGCAAGCGTGCCGCTCAGAATAGTTCTTGGAGCGCGCGTCATAATATCTTTCGCTCTAACGGTGTGCATATCGATAGTTCCCTGCGATTCGAAAAAGCGGCGAAGGTCTCCATCGGTGATAATGCCGATGACGTGCTCCTTATCGGTAACCGCCGTCGCGCCAAAGCGCTTCCGGGACATTTCCATCATTACCTGATTCATCGTGGCGGTTTCCGTTACGCGCGGCACTCCTTCGCCGGATGCCATAAGATCGTTAACGGAAAACGTAAGTTTTCGTCCGAGCGCGCCGGCGGGATGCAAACGGGCGAAATCCGTGCTCGAAAATTGGCGCGCTTCCAAGAGGGCAATCGCGAGGGCATCGCCTAAGACGAGCATCGCGGTCGTCGAAGCGGTGGGCGCGAGATCGTGCGGGCACGCTTCTTCCTCGCAATGGACGAGGAGCACCGCTCCGCCAGTTTCATTCGCCGTCACAGCCAATTTCGATTCGGCCGCACAGGTGATTGCGATAATCGGCACACCGATTCTTCGTAGCAAGGGATAAAGTGCAAGCAGTTCGTCCGAAACGCCGCTCTTACTTAGGACGATGATAACATCTTCTCCTTGCACCATCCCTACATCGCCATGCGCCGCCTCGCCGGGATGAAGAAAGAAGGCCGGCGTGCCGGTCGAAGCGAGCGTCGATGCAATTTTGTTCGCGATGTGCCCGGATTTCCCAACCCCCGTCACAATCACGCGGCCGGTCGAGTTCAAAATCAGTTCGCACGCTCGTTCGAATCTGATCGGATCGAGGTTCGCGGCCGTCGAATGAACTGCTCGTTCTTCGATCTCGAATGTTTTTTGCGCTCGGTCGAGATAACTCATGCAGCCTCCTTTGCGGCTTGGCGTATTTTTAAAAGCCTTTCGATCAGCGGTTCCAACTCCGCGAGCGGTAATTGTGAATCGCGATCGCTCCGGGCTTCGGCGGGATTCGGATGCGTTTCGAGAAAGAGGCCACCAACCCCAATCGCCACGGCAGCGCGCGCGAGCGGCGCAATAAATTCCCGATTGCCACCGCTTATTCCGTGCTGGCTGGGGCGTTGCACGGAATGCGTGGCGTCATAAACGATGGGCGAACCAAACTCACGCATTTTTACCAGTGAACGAAAATCGACAACGAGATCGCCATATCCGAAAAAGGTCCCGCGCTCGCAAAGTAGGATTCTATGGTTGCCGGTTTCGGTAACTTTAGCCTTCGCGAATTGCATATCGTCTGGCGCCATAAATTGTCCTTTTTTAATTTGGATGGCGCGGTCTGTTTTCCCAGCAGCTTGAAGCAGCTCTGTTTGCCGCGAAAGGAAAGCGGGAATTTGGAGGATATCACAGACCTTCGCGGCAGTCGAGCATTCCTCTGGAGTGTGGACATCGCTCAGAATCGGCAAGTCGTACTCCTTGCGTATCATTGCAAGTAACTCGAGAGCGGATTCCATCCCAATACCGGTGAAGCTCGCGGCACTCGTGCGATTCGCTTTGGTGTAAGAGGACTTAAATACAAAGTCGACCGGTAGTTGCGCTTGAATGTCGCATAGCCGTTCGGCGACGGCGCGGAGCACCCTCTCGTTTTCCACCACGCACGGCCCAGCAATGATGGCAAACCTCTCGGCAGTGCCAAAAATGACTTGCCGCTTGCCCGAAGGAGATGCTATAGTTATAGGTTCGATCAAAAGAACAGATAATGTGACGGAAAGCTTGTATCAGAACATGTCAGGTACGCCTTTAGGTCGCGCTTGTCTTTATAGTCCTTGCCCCCGTCGCCGAAGCTCAGCCAGCACAATCGCCGCGCTCGCCGCCACATTCAGCGATTCTCCCGACCCGAATTTCGGGATCACCAGCCGCGAGTTTGATATCTCGAGCAGTTCGGGACTGAGACCTCTTGCTTCCTTCCCAAAGAGCAGAATGCACCGATTGGGAAATGTGGTTCCGAAAACCGAAGTCGCCGCCGGGTCCAGCGTAGTGGCTACGATTTCCCATCCCGAAGTCCGCAGATCGCTCAGACGCTTCACTAAATTGCCTCCCGTTTCGAGGCTGACGTCGAAGATCGCTCCCTGCGTGCTCCTGACGACTTTTGGCGCGAACGGATCGGCGGTGCTGTTGCCAAGCAGAATAGTTTCCACTCCAAACCACGCGGCAGTGCGAATAATAGTGCCGACATTGCCGGGGTCCTGCAGGCCATCGAGCGCGATCACCACATCGCCGCGAAGTTCCACCGGCCGTGGCATTCGGAGCACGGCAAACCACCCCTGCGGCTCCGTAGCATTGGTAATGCGCCCCGCGTGTTTTGGCGATACGGCACAGCAGGAAAGTCCGAGGGCTGCCGCCCGTTCCAATAATTCGGGATGCCGCTCGATCGCTTTCTCCGTAACCGCGAGATAAAGAATGAGCTTTGGCGCTTTTTCGAGCGCGGCTTCGATCAGGTGCGGCCCTTCGATTACAAATTCTGAATCCCCGCGCCGGGCGCGTGGATTATTAAGCAGTTCACGGATGTGCTTCGAACGAAGCTCGGTAAGAGGTTGCATAAGGTGTAGCCGTGACCTTTAGGTCACGGTCAGAAACCACACCGTGACCTAAAGGTCACGGCTACGGAATTATGGCTTCAGCGGATCGAAGGTGAGGATCGTATTCCAGCCGACGGCAACGAAAATCACGCCGGCCACGACGAGCACGCCGAAAATCGTCAACCCGATGGCCGGTTTTAGCTTGTAATCGCGAACGATGTTCCAGATGCCTGTCAGTCCATGATACATTCCGATGGTGATAAATCCGAGATAGACGCCTTTGAACCACGGCGAGGCTAATCGAGCGGCTGTCTCGCCATAATCGTGACCGCTCACCGGGTTGTAATGCATGAGAATGTAATGCCCGACCACGAGAAAAACCAGCGCAAGCCCCGTAATGCGCTGCAGCCACCACGATGGCGCGCCGCTCTTTCGCGATCGGGAATAGCTACGAACAAGTCGTGATTGATCGGCTGATCGCCCACGATCGGTTTTGAGTGCTTCGTTAGCTTCCATGATTTACTTTGCGAATAGCTGCGTGGAAAAAATAAGAAAGAACATGCCGACGACGACCGCAACGCCCGTTACCCATACGGCGGCGAGCAATTTTTTATGATACCGTGCGCCGTTGCCGAGATCGACAACGGCTATACGGATCCCGTTGAACGCATGAAACATGACCAGCGCGCCCAGCAGCCATTCTGCTACTTTCCAGACGGGTGTAGTAAAAGTTACCATCTCCGTGGCGAACGCGGCGCGTCCGTGGGTAAGGGAGGTCAACGCCCAAATGTGGATGAAAAGATAAACGACCAGCCCAATACCCGTCAGCCGGTGGAGGATATACGCCCAGGAGCCGGAGTACCGGCGATATGCCACGATCAGCTTGTTCCAGGCGCTAAACGGTTCGCGATTCGGTATGTATGCCATCGATGTGGAGGATTACAAGTGGGCGCTAAACAAAGAACCGATGCGGAATTGTTGCGCTCTTTGAAAAGTGGGGGACTCAGAGCGTTCGTATGGCTGTTCCGCTTTGTTATGAATAAGAAAATGTTCCTGGTCTTTGCTATGCTCGCTCTTGCGGGCACCGCGATAGCGCAACCGGCGAGTTGGCGCGTTGCCGGCATTGGCGGCGGTGGCGCTTTTTTTCGTCCCTCGATTAATCCTGGAAATGACAGCGAATATTATATCCCGACTGACATGGGATCGTTTTTCCACACCACTAATTTCGGCGCGAGCTACAACGAACTTGGCTTCCGTCAATTGGTGGGCGGCGCATTGGGGCTCATTCGATTTACGTATAATCCTGCAATTCTATACGGCCTTGGCGTAAACGTGGTTGCGAATAAATGGTTGACCACCTGTTATAAATCGATGGACGGCGGCGAGCGTTGGTCTTTGCCCGCAGGATTGAGCAATCCATCGAACACGGCTCTGGCGAGCACCGGCGTGGCGCTCCATGTCGATTACGATAGCCCGAACCGGCTGGTGCTTGGCACCCAGTCCGGACTTTTTTATTCGGCGAATGGGGGCGAAACTTTCACCGAAATCGATAGCCTATTCAAACAGCCCGCCGGTACGGAAGTTTATCCGGCCGGCTGCCTCTTCGATGGGGACGCGATCTACGTGGGAACGAATTACGGCGTACTCATCTCTCAGGACGGCGGCGCACGTTGGCAGATCCTTAAGCTCACCGGCATTCCTAATGGAGAGAATATTTTCGGTTTTGCAGCAGCCAAGCAGAATGGCACGGTCCGTTTTTTTTGCATAACCGGCGCAACGAATGGCATGGTCAATCTCGATGCCGTGTATACGAACGCGCCTGGGAATCCGGGCTTGCTCAAGGGAGTCTATCGTCTCGATTATGGCTCGAGTACGATCTGGGAACCTGTAGAAAATGGCGTTACCATTCCAACGGATCCCAATTGTTCCTGCGATCACATTACATGGATCGGCATGGCGGAGAATGATATTAGCACGGTCTATCTGTATGGCGTAAACGGCAATGCTCAACCGACCGTCCTCAAAACCAGCGATGGCGGCGCGAATTGGAATCACGTTTTTAATATCGCGAACAATGAGAATATCTATACCGGCTATATGGGCGATAAAGGCGATCCGTTCGAGTGGTGGCTCGGATGCTCGGGACTGGATGTAGCCAAGAAGAATTCGAACAACGTCGTGCTGGCGAACATGGGAACCGTTTATAATACCCGGAGTGGCGGGACCACCTGGGAGCAGGCGTATGTAAATCCGGCGGATCAAAATCCGATGGGCTCACCGACACCTCGGTACAAGACCTACCGAGGCATTGGTTTGGAAAACACTAGCAATTGGTTCGTTCACTGGTCGAGCGCACGCGATGTGCTGGGCTGCCTGACCGATATTGGTTCGATTCGTTCGACCGATGGGGGAGCGTCCTGGGCCTTCAACCAATTCAGCTTCAACACAATGTATTGCGCCATCGAACATCCCACGACGCACGCCATCTATTGCGCCGCGAGTGATAAGCACGATATGTATGCTTCGACAGCGTTGCAGGACCAGTCCATTGACGATCCATCTTATTCCGATGGGGAAGTCCTTCTATCCACCGATAAAGGATTTACCTGGGGCATTATCCACGATTTCACGCGCCCCGTATATTGGATTGCATTTGATCCGAATAATCCAAATACAATGTATGCAAGTATCATCAATCATAAACAAGGGCTTGGCGGAATATGGATGACTAACGATCTTCAGGATGGTTCTGCCTCTGCATGGAAGCAACTTCCCGCGCCGCCCAGAACGGAAGGACATCCAGCGATGGTGATCCCACTCAAGGATGGTAAGGTTGTCTGCACCTATAGCGGACGCCTCACGGATTATTCCGCGATGCCCGCTGGCAAGTTTACGGAGAGTTCCGGCGTCTTCCTCTATGATCCATCGTCGTCATTGTGGACCGATGTTACGGACACGACAACGATGGCGTGGTATTGCAACGATATAGTCGTCGATCCGAATGACCCTTCGGAAAGAACATGGTACGTTGGCGTCTCGAGCGGCTGGGGCTACACGGATGCAGAAGGGAATGTTGGGCCTAACGATCAGGGAGGATTATTCAAAACGACGAATCGAGGCCAAAGCTGGAAGAAATTAATGAGCACGAGCGATGTGCTTTCGCCGGGTGGGGGAGTATTCTCATGCAGCTTCAACCCGAATGACCCAAATCAATTATATATAACCTCGGTGGGCGATGGGCTGTTTGTTTCTAATAATATCAATGACACCGCGCCAACCTTTTTGCCGGTCAGCAGTTTCCAGTTTGGTTATCCGCTGCGTCCCGTTTTTAATCCCTACGATCGTTCGGAACTGTGGGTGACGACGTTTGGCAATGGAATCCACATTGGCCGCCTGACTTCCGCAAGTGTTGCGGAATTTCCCGATGCTTCCGGCGAAACGGTTCGACTGTTTCCAAACCCCGCGAATGATTATTGCATGGTGGAAACAGAATCCGCCGTACCCACCGTCCTGCGCGTTCGTGACCTTCTTGGCCGAAACGTTATGGCCATTCCCATCGAAGCGGGGCAACAGTCGCTTCAAATCGACACGAAGAGCTGGAACAACGGCCTTTATTTTGTTAACCTTGGCGATCGGATGGCTGCCAAGATACTCATTCGCCAATAGGCGTCCTTCTTCCAACGCTTGCCAGTGTACCTCCCATGCCGATCACACCACCCACCGCCACGAGCGATCCGATTGCGAGAAGAATTTCGCGGCGCGAGAGGGGGAAAGAAAATACATCACTCATTGCGCTGAGAATTTGCGCGTGAATGAGCAGGATCCATCCACTGCCCGCAAACCCCGCGGCGATACCAGCGAGCGTGCTGGCGATAATAATCGGAGCGGCGGCTGTAACGCGTGTTGTGCCGAGTAGGCGGAACGTATGCAGCGTCTCCCTCGAAATTTCGAAGCTATGCCGCCCGGCCAGCACGGCAAAGAAGAATGCTGAAAGCAATAACAGCGAGCCGGCCAGAAGGGCCATTCGATCCAAGGCGCGAGAGCGCGATTCCATCGCGCGAAGCAAGGGGAAATCGCCACGAACATCCTGGATGCCCGGCACCGTGCGGAGGGATGCTTCCAGCGTTTCGGCGGATTGTGCGGTGGGATTGGCAAGATAAAGTTTCACGCTAGCCGGCAGCGGGTTCATGCCGAGCACGCGCTCCACATTCTCGCCGGATGCTTTCGAATAATCCGAGAGCGCCTGTTCTTTCGAGATAAAAGTTACTCTCGCAATTCCAGCCAGCGGATCGATCTTTTGTTCCACCATGGCGGAAGCGTCGCTCGATGGAATGCCTGGATCGAAAAATGCTTCGACGGCGAGGTTCGCACGGAGTGCCGTCATGGCGGCGTGTGCTTTCCATGCGAGTATCGCGAAGAGGCCGCTGATCCCGAGCGCGACGCTGAGCGCGAGCACGCTCATGAGCCATGCGGCCCAATGATGGCGAAGGAATCGAATGGTTTCGCGGAGGATAAACACAAATGATATTTGAATTAACGGCCTTTTCACAATGTCATTGCGAGGAGAATCGAACGACCGAAGGGAGTTCGATTCGACGAAGCAATCCGTGGTCGATTACCGTGCTACTTGTAATGCCGGGGATTGCTTCGTCGGAAATTGCTTCGCTTCGCTACGCAATTTCCTCCTCGCAATGACGCGGAAATAAAGCGTACTGGAAATTAATAGTCTTTTGGCCACTTCGCACGCAGCGTTTCAAGAAATTCGTAATTCGTTAAATCATAATGGATCGGCGTGATGCTGATCTTGCGCTCGCGAATAGCGATATCATCAATGTCTGGGTCACGATCTTCCAAAACGTAGCGGCCTTTCAGCCAATAATAGGGTCGCTCCTGCGGATCGATGCGCTTCTCGAACTCATCCTCCCAGTAGGATGCACCCTGTTTCGTAAATGCAACGCCCTCGATCTTATCGGTTGGGAGTGCGGGAACATTGACATTGAGCAATGTGCCGCGCGGAATTCCGAGGGCTGCTACGCGCGGAGTAAACCGCCGCATGAATTCCGCCGCTGGCAAAAAATCGGCATCGAGATGATAACTGGTGAGTGAGACCGCGATGGCTGGAACGTCGAGCACGGTCGCTTCCGTTGCCGCGCTGACCGTACCAGAATAAATAATATTGACGGCCGTATTCCGCCCGTGGTTAATACCGCTCACGACAATATCGGGACGTGGCAGATCGCGTTCGGCTAAGAATGTGCGGAGCGCAAGCTTCACGCAATCGGCCGGCGTGCCGCTCACGGCAAAACCGAAAAACGCGCCGTTCTTATGGAACTCCGTGACCCTGAGCGGCAGGCTTACCGTAAGCGCATGGCCGACGGCGGACTGCTCTCCCAATGGCGCCATGACAATTACGTTCCCAATCTCGCGTAGCGCGAGCACCAGCTCGTAAATGCCCCGCGCGTCGATGCCGTCGTCGTTGGTTACTAAGATATTCATGCGAAGCAAAAGCAAACGTTACGTGCGCGGAGCTTCGTTCGGAGTAAAGTTATCTTCCTGCCGATTTGAATGATGAAAAGTAGATCGAGGGATCAGGATTTCAATAAATCTTCCACATGAGTTTTGGCATTTCGTGAACTCGCTGTAACTTTCAAGGGTTCTTAGGGGTCCTTATTATAACATTGCTTTCTTCTTCGCCCTCATTTCTCGTTCATTTTTTTAATTAGCTTCGTTTTATGAAAACTTGGAACCGATTTTATCGAGCTACTGCCGGTATGCTCGCGATGATTCTTCTGGCCGGACTCGCGGCGACGAATGCCTCCGCGCAAAGAGTGACGATCCTTTCCTCCGAAGGCTTTACCACGAATAGCTTGCCCAGTGGATGGTCGGGCAATTGGGGAAGCGATAACCAGGGATCGGGACAATGGTTTTGGTCCTCGACCGGCTACGGAGGCTCGAACGGCGCAGCGATGGACGATATCTGGGATTACAACTACACGCCGCTCTCTACTCCGCCGAAAGACGTAAGTACCTACGCTAATAGTTCCGATTCCGTCTGGGCCGATTTCGACTTTTTCTGGGAATATAATGCGTACGATCCGAGCTACAGCAGCCTCGATCATATTAATATCGATGCTAATTCGGATGTGCTCGTCGATGGAACGGTTGCAACGCTATATACTTATTATAACACGTCCGATTATAATTACGATGTCGCGCAGGCCTCCACCTCGGATTGGCGGCACTATCACATTTTAATTCCCGTCGGTGACCGGACTTCCTCCATGAAGATCTCGTGGGTCTTTATTTCGGGTCAGGGATTGTCCGATATCGCCATCGATAATGTTACGATCACGGCATTCCACAAGGCGCCCGGCGAGTTTTCGTTGCTTCCGAAGTCTTTGAATTTCGGGGCGGCTACTCCGAACGCGCCCGATACCTTATGCGTAACGGCCTATAGCCTGGGTGCCGCTCCGGTGCATATTACGGGCTACAATTTTTCGGGATCGTCCGCGTATTCGCTCGTGAGCGGACCGGCCGTTGGCGATAGCATCGTGCCTGGTAACAGCGTTCAATACTGCATTCAATTTCTGCCGCTTTCGGGCGGCACGCTCAGCGGACATTTTACGCTCACTACCGATGCCGCGGATTCCGGTTCGCAATCCGTGAGCTTAATCGGCATTGGCGCTGTGCCCGCCGTCTCGTATGGAGTGACAAACTTATTTCACCGCGTGGCAACCATGCTCGGAGATACTTCCGCGGAGCAATATATTCCCGTTTCTTCGACGGGAGGGGGACCGCTCCACTTTAATAATATTTATTTTATTGGCCTGAATGCGAATAATTATTATGTTTCGCGCATGCCGATGAATCCGCTGCCTGTTGGTGTAACCGATTCGATCGGTATCCGCTTCATGCCGAGCATCGAAGGCCGGCCCGATGCGAGCGTCGTGATCAGTACCGATGCGTCCAATAAACCGCTGGACACCGCAACCCTGTTCGGAGTGGGCATTCTGCCGCATTTGGAAATTACTGTTCCCGCGCCAGGTTCAGGCAATACCGTCGCATTCGATTCGGTAGCCGTTGGCGATTCCGTCTGCCAGACGCTTACGCTCACGAACACCGGTTCCGATACGCTACAAATCCTGAAGCAACTCGTAACCTATGGAGATTATGACTTTACGTTCTATCCGCTGACCGGCTCGGACACGATGATCCTTCCTGGCGGCACGAAGCTCGTAAATGTATGCTTCAAGCCGCTGAAGGTTGGGACCCGTCTGGCTTCGATCCGCTTTTATACGAACATTCCGGTCACCTTCGAAAAGCCGCGCGTCGATACGAGTCAATTTGTAATTAATCTTACCGGCGTCGGCGTGCCATACGGTCACCTCGCTGTGATCGGCTCCCTGAATGACACCGCGATCGTCGGCAAGACGAATTGTATTACCGATATGCTGGCGAATAACGGCCAATCGGATGTGACGATCACGAGTGTGAAGATTGCGCCCAGTTCCGCAAACTTTACGCTGACCGGGGTGACAACGCCGTTTGCGATCGCTCCAGGGCAACAGTTACCAGTATCGCTCTGCTACACGGCGGCATCGCGCGGCACCCAAATCGACACACTGTTCCTTTCGGGCACCACGTCCGAGAAAGCGGTGACGACCCTGCTGCTCTTAAATGGCATCGGCGTCGAGACCTGCGTTTCGGCCGATTCGCTGATTACCTTCGGGTCCACGGCAATGACGTTAGTTGGCGTGCAGGATACTTCCTGCGTCACGGTAACCAATTGCGGCGATCTTCCGGCGACCTACACTGCTTCAACCCCGAACGGCACTGCCTACACGCTGATTACCCCGACGACGAGCGCCGTAATTGCTCCGGGCGGAACGGCGCAGTTCTGCGTGAGCTTCACGCCAACTTCGATCGGCGCAGCGAACGGAAGCATCTCAATTTCGGGTGGACCGAACCCCACGACCACTCTGCTTGGCGGTGTGGGAGGGGGTGTCCTGGCCAGTGCCTCCGGCGCGCCGGCGGCCCCGGTCGCGGTCGATACCTGCAATTCGTTCGATATCACGATCGTCAACAACGGCAATGTGGCATGGACGCCGGGAACCGGAACGATCGGCGGAGCAAATGCGAGCGATTTCACGATTGTGAGCGGACCGACTCCCTCGACAATTGCGGCGGGCGGCACGGGAACGGTAACGGTCAATTTCTGCCCCAAGAGCACTGGAACCGAGTCGATGGCGCTCACTTTCCCGAGCGAGAGCCCGGTACCAGTTGCCGGAGCCTTTAGCTTCACGGCAACGGGCGTCGGTGCAACCAGCGGCGTTACGCTCCGCACGGAGCAGGACGGCTTTGTGCTCGGAGCGAGCTATCCGAACCCGACGAACGGGCAAGCTGCGATCGAGGTTACGCTTCCAAAGGAATCGTCGGTTCGAATCGACTTGCTCGATGGAACAGGCGCGCTCGTTCGCACAGCCTTCAGTGGCAATTTGGCCCAAGGCACGCAGACTCTCGCACTCGACGCGAAGGGGCTGCCGAGCGGCACTTACTTCTACATGCTGACGAGCGGCGATGTGCGGCTCACAAGGCAGATGAGCCTTATAAAGTAGTGCGTGTGAATCTTATAAAAGAACCCTTTCGAAAGAGAGGGTTTTTTTTGTTGTGGAGCTGCCTCCGACGCGGAGGCTGAATGGGCCTCCTTAAGAAATTGAAAAAAAAAACGGGCGCCGCGTTTTCGCGCGGCGCTCGTGTGCTAAGAACATTAAACTACCCTGCTTTACGGAAGCGCGAACTTTAAGCTTGCGCCGCCCGAAAGTGCGGTGACCTTCAGATCGTTCTGCGCAATGCGCGAGGCGCTATTGAGCGGATAGGTATAGAAGGCTTCCGGAGTCAACCACATGGTGTTGCCACTGTTGAGCGGAATGTCATATCCGACGCCGCCTTTGAGCGCGCCAAGGATGTCTTCCTTGTCAGGAATCGTGACCGAAGAGTGCGTCGCGTCCTCGATATGTGAAGAGTGCGCGTAGGTCGCGTTGACAGGTGTCGAAAGTTCGCCACCCGCCATGACGTGGAAGTTACTGAAGCTATACTTGACCATCGCGTCGCCACCGACCGTCAGAAGGCTTACCACAAGCGGGGTTTGAATTCCACCGGACGCCTGGTCGAACTGAACGCTATAATCATTATATTCCGCGCGGATCACGAACATCGTGTTTTCGAGCATCGGAATTTCAAGACCGAGGCTGAAGTTCGGGTTCGCAAGCCCGTGTGATTGATCGTAACTGAGACCGTCGCCGACGGAAAACGTACCGGATTCCTGCCAGTTCGCGTTTGCCGCGCCACCGACGGAGACCGTCATTGTGGTCGGCCAGGTGATCTCATTATGCAACTGCCCGATGCCGCCCATTTGCGCAAAAGCGTGGCTCGAAAGCCCGGCCATTACGAACATTGAAAACATCGCTGCCGTGAAGAATTTTAACGAATGCGCAAACATTCGCTTGATTGATTTGAGTGACATAACTATTTTATAGTTTGTGAATATTGTTTACACCTTCGAAAGTCCCGAGTCCATCGTTCTAAGTCCTTCGCTGTACCCCCGAAAGAGGAAGTTCAGCACTTAGCACTTTGGTAACTTAGCACTTTCTTCAGTGCGGTGATTAATTAAATTGAGAATTAACTTATGATTCTACTTGCCTCGAACGCTGTGCCAGCGGTAACCATAGGCTATCTTAAAGAAGGTTAGCAATCTCTCATAGGAAAGCTTTTCTTAGAAAACGAAAGGACTGTTAGAAAACTTTGGGAAGATTGATTTCTTTCCTGTTCCTGTTCCATTAGTTTACAAAATCGAGTTCTGAATTTCACTATGTGGTCGAACGTCATCGGGGAGGAACGAGTAAAACGGATATTGAAGAATGCGCTGCATTCGGGGAAGCTTCCGGGCGCGTATCTTTTTTCTGGTCCCGAAGGAACAGGTAAAGATGCGGCGGCGACCGAATTAGCAAAGGCCATCAATTGTCAACAGCCGACTGCCGATGGCGCATGCGATGAGTGCATCAGTTGCGCGGCCATAGCAAGCTTCGCGTCCAATTCAATTCAATTCGTTCATGCCCTGCCGAAAAAATCGGACGATGATAATACCGAGCTAAAAGAAGAGGATGTTGCCATTGTGCAGGAACAGCGTGCAGCAAAGGCGGCAGATCCGTATCACCGGATCGAGATACCGCGCGCGCAGGCGATCCATATCGGACAAATCCGGGAACTCCGGCTTTCGCTCGCGCGGAGCATTGCCGGGGCCAAACGGCGCGTTGTAATAATTAGCGATGCGGATAAAATGAACCAGCAATCGCAAAATGCCTTCCTCAAGACGCTCGAAGAGCCCCATGCCGATACGATCATCATTCTTACCAGTTCGAATCCGAACGGCCTGCTTCCCACGGTCCATTCGCGCACGCAGGAAGTTCGCTTCGATGTGCTTTCCGTCGAAGATATTAAGGACGCGCTCATGGCCCGCGAATCGCTGGCGGAAGCCGATGCCGATTTCCTTGCCCGTATTGCAGCCGGAAGTTATGCGCGTGCCCGAGCGATGATCGGTGACGACGTGAAGCAAATGCGGGGTGAGATCGTCGGATTTCTTCGAATGGGGTTATCGAAAAGCCGGCGCAATGCTGCGCTCGAAATCGATAAATTTCTTCCGCGCTCGGGAGGTGGAAAGTTTTTGGAGAAACGTCAGGCTGTTGAGCAGCGCCTCTCACTCCTTACCCTATGGCTGCGGGACGCCCTTGCACTATCAGCGAATGCCCCTGGTGAGATCATCAATCGCGATCAAATGGAGGACCTGACGAAATTCGTTGCTCGTTTAGGGGAGCCACGGCGTATCATTGCGGCAATCGCTTCGGTCGATCGCGCGATGCACCGCGTAAAACTTCAGCTTCAACTCCGAGCCGTGATGATGGAATTGGTCGTGGAATTGGAACAAGCACTCGTCTCTTCATGAGTTCTGATTTTGTAGTCGGGTTTATGGCGGCAGCTGCGGTTGCATTCGCGGCGTGGCGGCTGCGGGCGCTGGATACCGGAGGCGCGATTTCCTCCTGGGTTGCCGGAGGGATTATCTTTAGTTTGGGCGGCCTGAGGCCAAGCACGGCGCTGCTCGCATTTTTTATCAGTGGCTCGCTGCTTTCTTCTCTTCCGGAACATCGGCGTTCCGGACCGTTGCTGCTTCGGGAAGAACTCGCTGGCGGTTATGCTCGGAACTGGAAGCAGGTCGGGGCCAACGGTTTCGTTCCATTTGCAGCGATTATTGCCGGGCGCCTTATCCCCAGCCTGGAAGCAGTATTCCTTCATGCGTTTTATGGATCGATAGCCGCCGCCTGTGCCGATTCATGGGGAACGGAAGTCGGTACGCGGTTCGGTAAGCGTGTTCGTAACATAATGACCGGGCACGAATTAACACCGGGGCTTTCGGGCGGGATAAGCTTCCGCGGCATAGCAGGTTCTCTTGGAGGCTCCGCCCTTATTGCTCTTGCAGCCGCGCTTCCTTTTACCAAGTCCGTCACCCCAGGCAAGGCGTGGGCGATTTTAATGGGAGGTTTTCTCGGCGCAATAGCCGATAGTATTTTTGGAGCCACCCTTCAGGCAAAATTTCAACGTTCCGGGACCAAGGAAATTTTAGAAACTCTGCCTCCGCCCAAATCGGGTATCCGGCCCGCAAGACTCATAGCGGGCTATAAGCAAATTAGAAATAATAGCGTAAATTTAGCTGCTTCGGCTATCGGAGCATTAATAGTGGTCTTAATCCTTGACTTTCGTTAATTTTTTCCTTATATTGCGTTCCAAACTTCGTTCTGTTCTTTACGCGTTGTTTTATAGGCTTCTTGGATAACCTGTTTCCAAGACACATAATGTTACATAAAATGGATTCGCCGGCCAATAAATGGTTGTGGGTAATAGGGATACATCCCGACGGATCCACTTCTTCGGTTGCTTCTAATTAATTGAGAAAAAGTTATGGTAATGCCTCGCAAAGGGCAGGAACCGGTAGTGCGGGAGCCGTTCGATTTGCCGGCGTTCAAGCTGGAAGTCCAGGGACTTGTAGAGTCGGGCATTCTCGGGGAATTCGTGGAAACCCTTGGTCCCGTTTCGCTTGAGGATATTGAGAACCTGAAGCGTCGTTATGCTTCCCTTATCATTCAACTCGACCGGCTTCGGCCTGCGCTGGCGGCGGCCAATGTTACCGCCCGCGGGAAGGATGGTGCCTGGTCAATCAAAGAAATGATCGGTCACTTGATCGATGCCGACCGCGACATCTGGTGGCCGCGCATCGAGGCATTGCTTCGAGATGAAGCCAGGAGCCCGAAACGTCCGCACTTTGCCGATATCGACCATCATACGCTGGTACGTGAGCACGGTTGGCAGTCGCAGCCACTCGAAGATATTCTTGCGCAGTTTGTTCGAGCACGCTGGCATTATGCTATGAACTTGAACGCTATATCTCCTTCCGAGTTCGAGCGTTGCGGCGAACATGCGGTGCTCGGCGAAATTTGTATTCTTCGAATGGTCCAAATTCTCGTTGCTCACGATGCGCATTATCTCGCGAAGATTAATGCGATGATCTAATTTTTTTGGGTCTCGGATCGCTCTTGATCCGCGAATGGATTTCATTGGACTATTTTTTCGATCGCGTCCCATTGTTCGCTCGGTTTATTCCAAATATACCTGCGAACGCGCGGAACGAAGGAAGGCCGCTTGTAAAGAAATAGGGCGATTTATTTCGCCGCCGTCCAATCCTGGCGTTTGATCTTATCGAGTTCCAACGTGATCGAGCCGACAGCAATGCTCATCTTTATGAGCACCGGGACGGCGGCGTCATCGTCCGAGACGTAAGCCGTAAAGCCGCCATCCGCGCCGAGCGGCGCGGAACCGCCCATGTCCATTACGCCATCGAGTTCGCGGGTCCGGACCTCTTTATCGTCTAAGGCCGCCACCTGTTCGTTCGAAATTTGGTTCGTAAACGTCACGGTCACCGGCTTCTCACCCGCTCGATCGCGCACATGGAAAAGATACTTATGTCCCACCGCGCCGCTCCATGCTCGCATGCAGAAGAGGATGCCCATGGCATCGTCGAACGGCTGAATGTTCGGTACGACCTTGTTCGAAATCTGATCGTCCGAATAGGTGAGTGTTTTTGCTACCGGATCATAGACCGAATATTTATTAATCTTTGTGTCGCCATTTTGCGTATGCTCTTCAAACTTACGCAGCGTCATGTCGTGCGTATCGTATTGATCGGTGACACTCGTTTTTACATTGAGGAAGGGCACATTGGCCGTCCAAAATTGCATGTGCGCGGCCACAGTGCCGTCCGGTGAAATGGAGCCGGTTTGAATGACGACCGTTCCAAGCTTGATAAAGCCGTATTTTACATTATAGACCAGTTCTTCGCCGGTCTGAAACACATTTTTTCGAGTTTGTGCCTGGCACGAGGAGGGCACTCCGAATGCGCTAAATAACGAAAGGACGATCGCCGCAACCGCCGCCCCTAAAACCAATTTGAAATAATGTTGCATCTTTGTATCGTATTTATTTCGCACGCTCATCCGTAACTCTACCAACAAGCGGAGCGAAATGTTTCATGTGCCAAAGTATTCGCTCAAAATACGAGCCTAACGATCTTTAAAACGAATTCACGGAAAGCGTTCGTGGAGGGAGGGACCCGGCTTTGCGATTCTGCCTTAGGGAAGTACAAAAAAAAACGCGCCCCGGATAGCCGGTGGCGCGAGGTTGCTTCTTCCTAATAAATAGGAGTTGTGTTGGTTATTGAGAAAAGATCTTCGTTCGTTAGGTTGCTATAAAAAAGTAAGGTTTATTTGGCTGCGTATTCCGCCGAGAGCTCCGCACTTAGCTGTGAAATGGTTTGGCCAATGAAGTCGTCGTCGAAATCGTTGACAGCCTGAGCAAATTCGCGGCTAA
>Ga0070714_100000128_pt1 | contig 59542 bp, 52 predicted proteins | sample LARL83metaG_FD_65450 | JGI IMG/M metagenome (GOLD analysis project Ga0070714, IMG submission 65450) | Corn, switchgrass and miscanthus rhizosphere microbial communities from Kellogg Biological Station, Michigan, USA - LAR L8-3 metaG | ecosystem: Host-associated > Plants > Roots > Rhizosphere ... | reverse complement strand
AATCATCCTTATGGCGTGCTGGATGGTGCGATTCTCACCGTGCTGCTGACGCGTGTCCGCCCTGACGTGAAGGTGCTGACGAATTTTCTGCTGAGCGACGTTCCCGAGTTACGCAAGCATTGCATCTTCGTGGATCCCTTCCATACGGACCGCTCCGTGGAATCGAACCGTCGGGCTCTACGGGAGGCGCTGGCATGGGTGCAGCAGGGTGGGATGCTCGCGCTCTTTCCCTCGGGCGAAGTTTCGCATTGGCAAATGCCGGCCAGGCAAATCGCCGATCCGGCTTGGAACGATACCGCGGTGCGCTTGATTCGCCACAGTGGAGCGACGGCGCTGCCCGTGTTTTTCTGCGGTCACAACGGCGTGGGTTTTCAACTTCTCGGAATGATTCATCCCAAACTGCGCACCAGATTTCTGCTGCAGGAGTTCCTGCAGCAGCAGGGTAAAACGGTGGAAGTCCGCGTCGGCAGCGGGGTGCCGGCTGACGCCTTGAGTGCCATCGGCGATGATCGCGAAGCAATCGAATACCTGCGCTGGCGGACTTACCTGTTAGCCCGGCGCAGCAAATCAGTTGTCTCGTGGCCGGCGGTGTTGCGGTCGCGCCTCGCCGAAAAGATTCAAGAGCCCACAGCTGCGGAGGTCTCGCCGGAACTGCTAGCCGGCGAAGTCGAGAACCTTCCACAGGAACGCCTCCTGGCGGAAAACGGCGAGTTTGCAGTCTACTTCGGGCAAGCAACCGAGATTCCGCAACTGCTCCGGGAGGTGGGCCGACTCCGCGAGGTCACTTTCCGTCGTGTGGGCGAGGGAACGGGGAGGAGCCGCGATCTCGATTCCTTCGACGATTACTACTCGCATATTTTCTTGTGGCACAAGGCTAAGCGCGAGTTGGTCGGTGCCTACCGAGCCGGTAACACGAGTGAGATCATCTCGAAACGCGGCATAAGTGGACTCTATACCAGCACTCTCTTCCGGTACGATGAGCGGCTCTTTCAGAGACTAGGAGCGGCAATCGAATTAGGGCGATCCTTTGTGCGGCCCGAATATCAACGGCAATATGCACCCCTGTTGCTATTGTGGAAGGGGATTGCACGCCTGGTGGCTACGCATCCGGAGACGCCGGTGCTGTTTGGCGCGGTTAGCATCAGCAACGACTACAGCGAAGCGTCGCGTGAAATGATTTACCGCTTCTTCGAAGCTCGTATGAAAGACGACGTACTGGCAGGATTGGTCGAGCCTTGCCAGCCATTTCGTTCGGGACTGTCGCGCCGGTGGGATTGCCGCAGCATGTGCCAAGCCTTGCGAGATCTGGAAGAACTTTCTCAGCCCATCACCGACGTAGAGGCCGACGGAAAGGGACTCCCGATTTTGCTGCGGCAGTATGCCAAGATCGGCGGCAAAATGTTGGGCTTTAATGTCGACCGCAAATTTTCGCATGTCCTCGATGGGCTGGTAGTTGTGGACTTGCGGCGAACTGAACCGCTCGTGTTGGAGCGTTACATGGGCCGCGAGGGTGCGGCTCAATTCAGGCAGATACACTCTGCGGCGCCAGTTCGCTAGCAGCTTGCTCGCTATTTTGCTGATCGCAGTTTGGTTGCTTCCGAGGGCAGACTGCACGCCTGGGCAGCGTCTTGGAGCGCGTCTTCGAGCTTTCTTCCCATCGTCGTAAGTTGCTCTGCCGTCATTAACCCTTGCAATCGCTCGAAAAGTTGCCTCTCCTCTTTGCGGATATGGGCCGACATCTGCTGAGCGGAGCCGGAAAGATCAGTGGCGCCCATTTGCCCTGCTTCCGCCTTTGAAAAATATTCACGCAATGCGGCGTGGTCCTTCAGTAATTCATCCACCAGCGCACTCAACTCCCCAAACTTCCGCGCCTCCGGGAACAAAACCTGCTCCTCCGCCGCGAAGTGGAACTTGATCTCCGATAGAAAGAGCTGCGCGATCTCCGCCTGCCACGCAGCCACGTCGATATCCCGGATCGGCGAAGCGCGATCGATTCGCACACACAGCGCCAATGCGTGCTGATGTTGGTGCGACAGCGGGATCAGATTTTTGTCACGCAGCATATCGGGTTGGTCAGACCTTCGTGCGCTCCAGTCGCAGTGCCTCAATCTCTACTTCGGCCCCAGACGGTTCGGCCGGCCGCACCGTCAGCCAGTCGGTGCGGACTCGCTCCCACTCCTGAATCAGCATGCCGTTGGCCTCAAAAAAGCTGCGAATGCGGTAGCGTTCCCAGCCCGCGACCTCTTCGAGGATGGGGGCAAGGACCGCGAGCGCGCTTGTGCTCAACACCGTGCGCTTCGCAATCTGCGTGACGTTCGGGGTCTCGGAGACTGCAATCGTCAGTCCATCGCGCGAATTGATGTGCAGCATGACATGAATGTCGGAGCTTCCGTCGCCCGTGTAGATAACATGATCCGGTCCGACCACTTGCTTCTCAAGCAAATGATCCAGCACCGCAACCTTGCCATAGCCGGCGGTCGCGCGCACGATCGTGTCAATTTCCCCGGAAGGCTTGTAGCGAAACTCCGTGCCAAAAATGTGATCCGGTGGAACGATGTCCTCCAATGCGGAAAGAATGACTTCCACCGGCGCCGCCGAGAGCACATAAAAGTCGAACTCGTGACCGTCGATGCCGCTTTTGAGAAGCTGGTAGAGCAACTTGATCTCGCTCTTGAGGCGAATGCGTTTTCCGACCTCGCGGAGGTGCTCTTTGCGAACCTTGGCTTTGAACTCAGGATCGTGCAGCAATAAGTAGGCTAGCTCCGCTCCCTGCTGTACGAGGTTGATCTTGGCCATTCCTTTGGCCTTGCGTTCGAACTCCTCCGTGGGAATGCCCACGAGTTCGGCGAGCACGTAGCCGGAGTCGTTGAAGGTGAGCGTCTGGTCAAAGTCGCTGGCGAAGACATAACGTTTTAAGGGCTTGTCTGCCATATAGCTATTCGATTCGCGCCGGGTGCGAACGCCCCATAAAAAGAATTGATTGCGATTATATGCTTCAGAGGTTAAGTCGTTATGAATAAAGGGTTAGATTGGCCCGCAAGCGCTTTCCAGGGACAGCAAACGCGTGCGAATACTGAACGTTTCTTCGTCTTGACCGGCGGTCCGGGCTCCGGCAAGAGCGCGCTCATCGAAGCGCTGCGCGGGTCTGATTATGCCGCATCAGTCGAGGCTGGGCGCGGGATCATTCAGCATCAAATGGCAATCGGAGGCCGCGCCCTTCCGTGGACCGATCCTCAACTCTTTGCGGAAATGATGCTCAGTTGGGAAATGCGTTCCTATGACATCGCGCAAACAGAAGCCGGCACCGTATTCTTCGACCGCGGCGTGCCGGATGTTGCTGGCTACCTCCGTCTGATGGGCTTGCCGGTTCCCGAACACGTGCGGAAAGCCGTCGATCTTGTCCGCTACAACCGCCGCGTGTTCATCGCTCCGCCGTGGCAAGAAATCTTCCGCCAGGACCGCGAACGCAAGCAGGATTTCGACGAGGCGGTGCGCACGTATGACCTTCTGGTCGCGACCTATACCGAATACGGCTACGAACTGGTCGAGATTCCACGCGCACCGATTCCGGAACGAGTCCAATTCATTCTTCAAAACATGACCGACCGGCTCCCTTAGCTCAGCTTTACTAAATCTCCGCGCGCGTCCAAAATAGAAAGTTCGGTTTCCACTGCGGGCGAGCACATTGGCTGTATGCTCCAAGATGCGGCACGAGTAATCCGAAGAGCTAATAGTCCGAAGAAAGAGGAGCCTCAATGGTAGTAGCGACTGGTGAGTTGATTCGAGCGATGAACTACGTGGAAGACATCATGGCGACGCTGCGCCGTATTTGCATTTATATCCCTGCTATGAGCCCCGAGGAGCGAAAGCGCTTGGCGGAATCCCTGCGCGGGGCGGCCAACTCCGTCAATGCCGCGATCGCCGATCTGGAAAAGGTGGAGAAATAGGTGGCGCAAGTCCAGACGATTGCGGTCATCGGCGCCGGAATCATGGGACGGGGCATCGCGCACGCCGCGGCGCTGGGCGGATATCGCACCATCCTGGAAGACCTGCTGCCCGGCGCGTTGCGCAAGGCCGAGAGCGAGATTCGCTCAAATCTCGACAAAGCCGTTGAATTGGGCAAAGTCTCCGCGCCTGACGCCGACTCTGCCTTCAAGCGGCTGGAATATGCGGGCTCGGTCGAGGAAGCCGCACGCGAAGCCGACCTGGTGATCGAAGCTGTTCCCGAAGAGATGGAGTCGAAGATTGAGATCTTCACTCTGCTCGACAAAATCTGCCGGCCCACGACGATGCTGGCGTCGAACACTTCCTCGCTGAGCGTGACTGAAATTGCCAGCGTGACCTACCGCGCGAAGAAGTGCGTAGGCATGCACTTCTTCAATCCCGTGCACAAAATGAAGCTGCTTGAAGTCGTGCGCGCACTCGAGACCGACGAAGACACCCTCGCCACTGCAGTCGAAGTCGGCAAGCGCATGCGCAAGGAAGTTGTTGTGATCAAAGAATCCCCGGGATTCATCACCACTCGTATCAACGCCATGATCGGCAACGAAGCCTTTTACATGCTGCAGGAGGGAATTGCCTCGGCGGCGGACATCGACAAGGCGCTGAAACTGGGGCTCAATCATCCCATGGGCCCGTTTGAGTTGGTCGATTTAGTAGGGCTCGACACGCGGCTCAACATTCTGGAATATCTCCAGAAAACGCTCGGGGACAAATATCGCCCCGCGCCGCTCCTGGTGCAGTACGTCAAGGCCGGACGGCTGGGGCGGAAATCCGGGCGCGGGGTTTATGAATATCCCGAAGTCAAACCGTCGAATTAACGTTTCACACTATTTTCTCATCTGAAAATTCTAGTTTCCCGCCGTAGCCGTGTGCGGTTGCCAATTCTTGCCGATGGCTAAGCATGCATCCTTGACAGAATTCCCAAGCATCAACGAGTCGCCGGACGCAATCACGTTGCCTTCTCGATCAGAGACCGCCCAGCGGTTGCCCTTGCCGCCTCCGTGCTGCAGCAGTAGAAAATAATCCGCCTTGTCTCGGATCATATTTTCAGAGTAGGGCTGGCATTCGCTTCTGCGCTGCAGTTCCTGATAGATCTTCGCCACTTGAGGTTCCTTGCCATTATGCGACGAATCCACGATGACTTGAGAATTGTCACCTGGCCCTGGGTTCGTGACCGCATTAGGCATCACATAAATGACGGGGCGATGGCCCGGTGTAGAGTTGTGCTCTCCGCCTGGCTTAGCTTGCCCGCTCGGAAAAGCCCACAGCTGAAACGAAGCCGCAACGACAAAGAGAAGGATGCTACCGGCAGACCGCTTCATGACTACCTCCTTGGCCACAGGGTGGTAGAGAACGCTTCCTACATACGGTCGGAACACTAGTTAGACGGAGCAAGTTGTCTGGCGTTTTGTATAGATTTGTGAATTGGCGGATTCCAACTAATCATTAGGATCGTACTTGGTGCGCTCCGAAACTCAAGCCGGCCAGAGTTGCAGCCTTATCCTTAGGAATTTCTTTGCTGGCGACAAGTACGTGGAAGCTCTCGCCCATGCCTGCTGGCGTAACCAGATGTTTTAGTTGCAGCGCGACCTTGGCGCGTTCCTGAGGTAGGCGGCAATCTTCGAAGGCATCGGCAAATTCATTCGCTTCGCCGATGCCCAGCAAAAACTGAGATTGCGTGATCAGCTTCCGTGTCTGCATGCCCTGGTTTTCTGCTACTGCCGCGAGCGCGGTGAAGTTTACGTCTGCTGTGATGTCCTGCTCGCCTGGAACTTCGTACGGGTTGGCGCTCACCGAATGTTGGCGGATCGCTTTCACCGTTCCGCGATGGCGCCCGGCGAGTTGTTCGTCGCGGGTGTAGCCGTAATCAATGGCGACGAAGAAACCACGATCGATTTTGGCGAGCACGTGTTCAGCGTAGCGCTGCGCAACCAGTGGAACCTCGACTCGCTCTCCTTCTTCCGGATGAATGCTGTAGCGGTCAAGATACTCGAGTTCGTCCGGCGAGGCCGGATCCCATGTCTCGACGAATTGACCGTCACGCGAATCGATACCCAGGGAACCTTGCTGGCTGACGACCTCGACCGGCAGTGCGTCGAAGAATTCGTTGGCAAAGACAATCGTCGGAATGGAATTGGGATTCCTGTCGGCCTTAGCGAAAGCGGCCTTGCCCGACTCGAAATGTCGGCTTAACGTCTGTTCGATCCGAGCGCACAGCGCTGAAGACCGTTCGGCCAGTTCATACCGCAACCCGCGAAAAAAATCCGGGAACTTCTTTTCCGACCAGTCCAGCACATCCTGTGCGAAGAGTCCGCGCCCCGGGCCGAGTTCCTGCACCTTGATGCTTTCCGGAGAGCCCAGTACTCGCCACATCTCGTCGAACTGCCGCGCCATCAGGCGGCCGAAGACTGCGTGCACGTCACTGGACGTGTAGAAGTCCCCGGCCTTGCCGAACTGGGCCGCGTTCCGCGAGTAGTACCCGAATTCATCGTCGTAGAGGCACAGTTCCATGTAGCGCGAGAAGGGAATCGGCCCGCGCTCGCGAATCTCCCGCTCGATCTTCTCGCGCAGTTCCTTCACAGGCCCTTCTTCTGCCGGTCGGAGCGATCTTGGGGCGTCCGGATGAACATCTCAACGAAATAATCATGGAGCGCGTCGTAAAGCTGCCGCTGAAAGCTCCATTCGAATTGGGGATCGTCGAGGTCGCGGGGATGCAGATCGAAATAGTAGGTGTGAACCGGAACGCTTTCGTCCTTGAATTGAATGATGACCTCGACACTTTCCCCCTTATTCCGCGCTGAAAAATTGAGCAACGGATGCTCATACAAGCGGAGTTGTGCCAGCACGCGATCGAGGCGCAGCTGAGAGTGTTCCGGCATCGAAGGATTGTAAGCCATCCTGAAGTTCTCAGCCGTCAACCCGATGGCCTTGAAACCGAATCGCGCTGCCAGCAGCTTTGCCAAAGTGATTCTCTAACGCCAGTCAAGAATCGACCCTTGGAAAAGGTCAGAATCGAGTTACAATTGCGCCACTCTGCCTCAACCGTGCGGATTCGGATTGAGGTCGTTTACGAGGAACCGTTCGATTCCTCGTTCAGACTGGGGAAAAACTCATGGCTACCAAAACCGCGTCGGCCGCGCGCCCGCGTTCGCAGTCGAAACTTGGGTTCTTCGTGATATTCGGCCTGCTGACCCTCTTTGTCATGTACATGAAGAATGCCCGTATCTTTGATCCCACCTCTGAAATCGCGCAGCACTTTGCGCCCGTAAGATGGTATCTGGTGCCGCACGCCTTTTTCGGGGCCTTGGCCATGCTGCTCGGCGTATTTCAGTTCTCCAATCGCCTGCGCGCGCGTTACCTCACGACGCACCGCAGGTTGGGATATGTCTACGTGGTGAGCGTATTCATTGCCGGTCCTCTCGGCGTTCCGATGACCATGAGATACGGTCCGTCTCTGGTGGCGGCGTCGACCGTGCAGGCTTTTGGATGGATGTTGACCACGGCGATCGCACTGTATTGCGTGCGCCACGGCAACGTCACCCAGCACCGTCGCTGGATGATTCGCAGCTATCCCTTTGCTATGGTCTTTACCGTATCGCGAATGATCGTTCCAATTCCCGCAGTGTTCCGGCTTGGAGTGCCCGGAATCGAGACAGTCGTCTGGACCGTCATTGCGCTCGCCGCAATCCTGCCGAACATTCTTCTCGATTGGCGTGCCATCACGGCACAACCCGCGACCGGGGCAGTCGTGGCCGATTGACCTACTCAGATTGATCTACTCGTACCGCAGCGCCTCGATCGGATTCAGCCGCGCCGCTTTGATCGCGGGTAGCATTCCGCTGATGATGCCGACAAAACTCAGAATCGCTGTCGACCAGATCAGCGTGGCAGCATCGATGTAGAGGTGAATGTCGCCTTCGCTGGCATTGTCTTCGAATGCGCTCCACAGGGTCAGCGATCCCACCGACCATGAGACCAGATAGGCGAGAATGACCCCTAGCAGGCCTCCCAGCGCCGTGATGACAAGGGCCTCCGCCAGGAACTGGAACAGGATATGCCAGCGGTGCGCTCCCAAAGCTTTCTCTACGCCGATTTCGCGCGTACGCTGCGTCACCGAGACCAGCATGATGTTCATCAGGCCGACGCCGCCAATTCCCAGCGTGAGCAGGCCGATGAAACCGAGCAGAATCTTGATGCCCGTCGAGATGACCTGCAAATCCATCAAGTCCGCAAAAACGTCGAACACGAATATGGCGCGATGGTCCTTCGGATCGAAGCTGTGGTGGAAGGCCATGGAATCGCGTACTGCCTTCACGACTTTTGCGTGATCACCTTCATATTCCATGACGACCGAACTCAGGTAATAGGTGTTCGTCAGATCGCTCATGGCGCTGTACGGGACGTAGACATGCTCGTTGATATTGTCGTCCCCGTTCTGCACCTGATGTTTCAGCACGCCGACAATCTGATACGAAATTCCATCAAGGCGAACGTTGTCTCCGACTGCGTTCTGGCCTGAGAAGAGTTTCTTCTTGGCATCAGAACCGATGACTGCGACTCGGGTATGAGTAAAATCATCCGCCTCACTGAAAAAGCTGCCCTCGGAGACCTCCATTTTGCGCATCCGTCCATACGAGGCATACACCCCGCTGACGCCGTAGTTCGAACTACGCGTGCCATAGGCGACGACGCAGTTTTTAAATGCCTCAGGCGAAACGTGTTTCAGCAACGGGACCTCGGTCCGAATGTAGTCCAGATCGTTGACCGTCAGCCGGACCTGGGTTCCAGCCTTTGTGCCTCCCGCCTGCAGTTCTGTGCGTCCGGGAAAGATGAATACGAGGTTGGTCCCGAACGAACGGAAAGCGGACCACAATCCACGCTCGAAGCCCGTGCCGTAGGCCAGGAGGAGCACGACCGTCGCAATGCCCCAAGCCATTCCAAGCATGGTGAGCACGCTGCGGCGCCGGTTATGGCGCAGCGCGTTGTAGGCCTGAGTGGCGAGGTCGGCGATCATAAGAAGCAGCCTTCAGCTATCAGTCGTCAGCTCTCAGCTTTGGTCAGCGATGAGCCCCGAGCGATGAGCAATCTCCAATCTGAAATCTTCAATCTGAAATCTTCAATCTGAAATCTTCAATCTTCAATCTTCAATCTGAAATCTGAAATCTGAATCTATTCTTACTCCTGCCGTAATGCTTCCACGGGCGGCAGCAACGCCGCTTTTCTTGCTGGATACAAGCCTGCTGCTATTCCTGCGATAGCTAGCGACCCGATCGCCGCCAGCGCCGATGCTGGGATGATTCTGGGTGTGTCGAACCCTTCGGGCGCCGGCAGCATTGCCAGCAGCGTTACAAAACCCGTTGCGATTGCCAATCCGATTCCGCCGCTGAACGCGGTGAGGAACGCGCCTTCAATAAAGAACTGAGTCAGAATCGCGCGGTACGTCGCGCCCAGCGCCTTCCGCAAACCAATCTCTTTTGTTCGCTCCGTCACCGACACAAGCATGATGTTGATGATCCCGATCGCGCCCAGGCCCAACGTTACAACTCCGACCACTCCCAGGAACCAGTCCATCGCGTCAAAAATTCGGCCGACCCGCTTCATGTTCTCAATCGTGTCCCAGTCTTCGAACGCGTCTTGGAGCTTTGGACTGAACCCGTGCCGGCGGGCGATGATGCGATGAATTTCTTCCTTGGCCTCGGCGTGTAAATCCTTGTTGATGGGTCGGTAGTTAATAAACGAGATTGCGTCTTCCGAGTTCGCCTTGGTCAGAGGGAACAGGTCGCGCATGGTTTCAATGGGGATAAAGATCCGCGAATTTGTGCCGTTATTGCCATCGCGCCCAACTTTCGCGACGACACCGACCACGTCGAAGTTGATGCCATTCAGCAGAATCGTCGATCCCACCGCCGGACGTCCCGGAAACATATTCTTCAACAGTTCCCATCCCACAACGGCTACGCGGCGGCGCTCAGTGTTGTCCTGGTTGTTGAACCAGCGTCCCGGTTCGATCGGAACGTTGCGAATCTGGTTGTAGTCTGAAGCCACACCGAAAACCTGGCCATTCGTCGATCCGTAGTCACTCACGGCACGAATATCTTCGCGGTTCAGCACCGGCGACAGAGCGCCCACAAGCTGTGCCTCTTGCCGGACGGCAAGATAATCCTTGTAGGTGAAGTAATAAGTCTTTCCCGATTGAGTGCTGCCCTCTACCGCGGCAATTCGTCCCGGGAACATGAACATAATGTTCTGTCCGAGTGTGGCGAGCTGCTTTTCCTGGCCGCTGCGGAAGCCCTCTCCTAAGCCCACCAGGAGCAGCAGTGAGCCCACGCCCCATGCGATCCCGAACATGGTGAGGAACGAGCGCAGCTTGTGCGCCCACAGCGTGGACAGCGACTGCCGGACAATGTCTAGAAGCATGCGCATGTGGATTCTGAATAATGCCCCCACGCCTCCGGGGAGGAGCGTGGGGGCACCCGGGTAACGTTCAGGCGAGGGGTCTCAATCCCGCCTAACATCTGATCAGAGATACGCAGCTGGGCCCATTAAAGTTCCCGGCTGTATTTGCTTACTTAGACCCCGAAAACAGGGAAAAGGTTAGCCAAAGGAAACCTCAGCAAAACCCTCTACAAGCCGCAGTTGTGAAGTCTTGGCCTCGTCCTGCCGATAGCATCAAGAGAAGGTTGACTCGACGCCACGGGAGGCCAAGAGGTGTCTCAAGAAGAACGTCTGCACGGGGCCGATGTCCCCCGTCCACGTCATATCCATCATGTGAGCCTGGCAGCCAGGCATGATGTTGACCCCGAAAGGCGACTGGTGATCGTCACCTTCGGGAAAAAGCTCACTGTCAAAGACATCGAGCGATACGCCGCAATATTGCGGGCGAATCCAATATTTCAGCCCTCTTTCTCCGAGATTGCGGATTTATCCCAGGTCGAAGAGATTGATTTACAGGCTGACGAATTTATAAGGTTGGCCGACCAGATCGATCCATTCTCGACCGACGCAAGACGTGCGTTTGTGGCCCGAACCTCAATCCAGAATCATGCCGCGCGCATGCACAAGATTTTGCGGACGCAGCGAAATATAGAAATCTTCCGCACAGTTGCAGAAGCGACACGTTGGATTATGACGTGACTCGATGCTACAGCACGGCCCGCCAGGTCAGTAATGCAGATTTTCCTTACTCGATTTGGGCCGCTTGCATGAAAGCAAATCCGGCTGGCCCCGGTATGGTGGCCAGCCGGACTCTTGCTGAAGCTTCTCACTACTCAGAGTTGCCTCGCTGCTCGGTCGAGGTAGCCGTCAGTTTGCCGAAGATACCGTCGCCTTCGTCGTTGGGACCCGAGGTGAAGTACAGTTCGGTGGCCGAGCCACTCTTGCTGTCGCCAGCTCCAAAGCTGATTGCCCACAATCCGTCGATGGACAAGGTTGCTCCGCCCGAATCCAACATAGTGCCTTCAAATTTTCCGCTGAATGCGTTGAAGGCATCGATTGTTCCATCGCCAAAATTCCCGATCAGCAGGCGATGGCTGAAAGGCCCGAAGTCTCCAGTCGCCAGGGCGATGCCCCATGGCGCATTGAGATACGAGCCGTGCTGTACCCGCACCAAAACGTTGCCATTGGTGTCGAATACGCGAACAAAGCCCAGTCCGGGTCCGTGATTCTCGTCTTTGGAACCAGGATCGCGTTGCGCGAAGGTGACGACGATATTGCCGCCAACATTCTGAATCCCGAATGGAGCATAGTTCGGAGGCAGCTTGTCTTTGAATCGCTCTTCCGCCACCTGGCGCTGGAAGTTCCCGTCGTAAACTTCGACATTTCCCGTCTTGAAGTTGTTTACATATAGGCGAGGCCCGTTCACCGTATTGGCGAGCGCGCATCCTTTGTAGATCGCCTGGTTGGGGGCATTGACCTTGAGAATCGCATTGGTCTGGTCGACGCCCGGATTCCATCCGGAAATCGTGCCGTCCTCCGTGACAAACAGGAAGATTGCTGGGGCTCCTGCTCCAACTTCAAAACTTGTGGTGTAGTTGAAGACGACGCCAGTCGGGGCGGAGGGAGGTTGTCCGTTCTTAGGAGGAGGAATCGTCACCACGAGCGGAACGATTGCGCCGGTGCCATCGTAAAGTGTGGAAAGGCCTTTTCCGTTGTCAGCAATCCACCACGGCGAGCCGGTGGCACGGGAAAGCCCCCACGCATTTACCAGATTCGGGTCGACATTTGGAGCCGAAGAAACCGTGGAAGAGTCGGTGGTCAAGTCGGTTCGGGTATAGTGCTGGGCGAAGGCGGTGGTGCAAAACAGAAATGCCAGTCCCAGCGCAGTGGCCAAACGCGCTGCGTTCGATTTGAAAACCCCAGCCATAAGCAATCTCCTGAAGCGAAACTGTGTCGCGGCCGCCGGAAGTTCCTTGACGGAGTCCCAGTACTACACCACGACTGCCTTTCGACAATAGGAGGAGACAATATGTGACTTTGTCACTGGTTTGTATCCAATTTGTATTCAAGATGTCATTTCCTGCTGGATTGACTGGGGATGCTGAAAAACAGAAAGTTGGCAATCAGGTTTATACCCTAGCAATCGGGCTCTACGGAAGCGCCAAGCTACTCTTTTTGTTTCGGGCGTTCATATGCCTTCTGAAGATATTTGCGGGCTTCTTCGAGGGCTCCGAACGTGTTGTCGTTGGTCTGCGTCGCCTGACGGTACTCATTGATGGCGCGTTCGCGCTGGCCGGTGATGTCAAAAATCTTGCCCAACTGGATGCGGCTCCATACCTCAGTCCAGCGCGGTTCGCCATCGCCGTTGATGGCCTCGCGGTAGGCATTGGCCGACGACTGATAATTCCTCTGCAGGAAAAAGATCTCGGCAATGCGGTAGTGAGCGAGAGAACTGTTCTTGTTGAGATCGAGAGCCTTATTGAATTCCGTGAGCGCGCCCGAGAGGTCCGCCTGTTGCTGCAGGGCCTGTCCTCGCAGAATGGAAGCACGCAGTTTCACATCGCTGGAATTGGTCAGCACATGGTGGTCGGGATCGACAGAAATACGTCGCGGACGGCCAAACGTCTCAATCGAAAACGGGGAAGTGGTCCCTACCACTTCGATGCGTTTGCTCTCGGTTTTTCCGTCGGTATCAATTTTCAGATCCACGGGCATACGGAAAAGATCGAGATCCTGCGAAATCTCGCCGGTCACGCGGAAGCCTGGGGTTTTCTCTTCTTTCGGATTTTGTGCAGCGGCCCCACCCAGGCGGTACGTTGTGTACTTCACCTTGAACTCGGGTGCGCCCGTCGAATCGAGCCACTGCGAGAAGAACCACGTGAGCTGGTCGCCATAATTTTTCTCGGCGATGGTGCGGAAGTCGTCCATGCTCGCGGCCTTGCCGGCGAATTCCGTGGCGAAGTCCCGCATGGTCTTGTTGTATTTGTCTTCGCCCAGCACCCAGCGCAGCATGTGCAGGATCATCGCACCCTTGTCGGTGGCAAGCGACTGAAACTCCGTCGAAAAAATATCGAGCTTGCTGACACTCGAAAGCGGCACGGTGTCGTAGGCCAGCGCGCCCACCGACATATCCTTCACTGCCTCTTCCAGTCCCGCCTCTCCGGCGGCGTTCTCCACGTACATCGCTTCCGAATAACGGGAGAAGCCGTCGGTCAGCCACCAATCATCCTTCGTCGCCGGACTCACTGAAACTCCCCACCACTGGTGTGCGATCGCATCGGCCAGCAAGCGGTAGTTCGTTTTCTCCGTAATCGATGGTCCGGCCAACCCAGCGATCTCTGGCGCCCACACGTAGGGAACGGTGTCGCCGGGCATTTCTACCACGCTCAACTTCTGGGACGGCGGCAAACCGTAAAGCGTGATGAAGTACGTGAACTCCTGCACGGCAGTCGTGGTGTAGGTCGGAGCCAGGCTCTGATGCGTCGGCTTGAAGAAGACATGCAGATCCAGTCCCGCTTCGTCGCTTTTGTACTCCTGAAAAACTCCAGCGATGATGGTGCCGGGGAAGCTGGGTTTGTCCGAGACAAACGTAAAAGTCTTGGTGGGCAAAACGCTGGCGTTGGGCTTCTTCGAAGCCGGCGTGTCCGAGACACTGGCCTTTCCGCTGCCGATCGCAAGCATATGAGCGGGGACGGTTACGCTGATGGTCGATGTAAATCGGTTCAGACCGAAGCCGCTGACTGGAAACCACCGTCCGGCGTAGAGCAGGTAGCTGGTGTCATCCCCGATATAGGCCAGCTTAAGTCCCGGCACGGGGCTGTTGTCGGCGCTCTCCAGTTGCCCTTCATATTCGAAAGTTAATGTCGTCGAAGCATCTTTTGCCAAGCCTGCGGGCAAGGGCACTCGAATGGTCGAATCCTGCGTAACCCGCTCGGCCGAAAGCGGCTGATTCTTTTCGTCGAGCACCTTGGTGACGCGCAGGTCGTTGTGCAACTCAAAGATGGCAACACTCAAGTCCTGCAGGGCGGTGAACTTCACCTTCGCCCGGGCCGTGATCGTGTGGAGATGTGGGGTGAGTTCGGCCTCAATGCGGTAGTCGTCTACGCGCAGGCGTGCTTTATCCGCGGCCCAGGACGGAACAGCAAGCAGAACCACCAACAAAGTCAGGGAACTCGTGAGGACGCCCAGTACGCGCCGCCGCAGGTGAATCGACATTAAGGAGAGTCTCCAGGAAATGATAACCCATTTCCTATGATGAGGATTTTCACGCAAAAGATGCTGGGAGCACAAGGTTTAGGAGCCAAATGTCAGGATTTTGTTGTTTATCAAAATCTTGTCATTTCAAAAACGGAGTGAGAAAAACCTGCTTTGCTGAGGACCCCAAACCGCAGGTTCCTGCCAGCATTCGCTCGTCGGAATGACAAATTTGGCAATGACACCTCAAGACCGGATCTTCAAAATGATCTCCGCAGCACGATCGGCTGGATGCTGAGGAGCCCCAGCATCGGCTCGCGGAGCCCGCAGCCGGCCTTTTACACGGGCCAGACCCTCCAGCATGCGATCACGGGGCGCGCCGTCGGGCAGGATTTCCTTCAGACGAGCAACGACCTTCGCTGCCGTGAAGTCGTCCTGCACAAGTTCTGGGACGACCTCGTCCTCAGCGATTAGATTGACCATCGCGAACCTAGGGACTTTGATTCGCGGCTTGCCCAGCAGATAAGTCAGAGAGGACACACGGTAGACCATCACAAACGGCGTATTCATCATCGCCGCCTCAACCGTCGCCGTGCCGCTGGCGACAATCCCGGCGCGAGAGTGCCAAAGCGCAGGCAGGGCGTCGGGAACGAAGTGGATGATCGGAAGTTCGATCTGGAGTTCGGCGCTTGCTTCCCGGAGTAGCTCCTGGTCCAAGTACTCGCGGTCAAGCGTTGGTGCGACGGGTAGAAGATACTCGTAATCCTTTCCCAATAGCAGAGCCGCATCCACGATCGTCGGCAGATTCATGCGGACTTCCTTCATGCGGCTGCCGGGCATCAACGTGATCCAGGGTTTGGTGGGATCGAGACGGAAATCTCCCCCATAGATTTTTGCGTAGTCTTCTCGGCTCATCGCCGGGTGCGGCAACTCAGCCAGCGGATGGCCGACGAAGGTCGCATCTACACCGCGATCGCGATAGAACTTCTCCTCAAAGGGAAAGATCACGAGCGCTTTATCAATGTAATCGCGCAACAATCGCACGCGTCCTTGCCGCCATGCCCAAAATTGCGGGGCGACATAGTACACCGTAGGAATCCCGCGCCTCTTCATCTGCCGCGCCACGCGCCAGTTGAACGCCGGCGAGTCGATGACGATGGCGAGATCCGGCTTGCGCTTGTCGGCTTCTCGAATCAGGTGCCGGTAGAGTTCTAGAACCTTCGGCAAACGGCTAAGGATTTCCGTGATGCCAACGACCGCAAGCTCTCGGGCATCAACGACGGTATCGCATCCGGCCGCCCGCATGCGATCTCCACCGACACCGAAGAATTCGAGTCCGGTTTCGCGTCGCCGCAGCGCCTCAATCAGCTGCGCTCCATACATTTCACCCGAAGCTTCCCCGGCGGAGATCAGAATTCGCACGGAAGCCATTGTAAGGGACGCGGCAGCCTTGTATCCGGCCGCGCCTCGGGCGAATCAAGGCTCCGTAATCAGACCTGTGTTGCCCGAATTCGGGCTACTGACCGGTGCCTTTCAGTGCAAAAATTTGGGACTGGGGACAGGGTTTGCCCGAGGCTACTAATTCCGGATCGCATTCCGGGTACATGGTGAAGCTAACTTCGCCGTTGATGCCGCCGGGTTTGTTGGGAGTGAAACTCACTCCCAACGTGCAACTTTCACCAGGATTAAATGCGGGAGAGTTGCCGCAAGGGTTCGAGCCCGCGCTACCGTCAACCACAAAGTCTCCGCTGACTGTAAGCGGCGCCAGCGAGATTCCGGCGAAGTCGACTAGGTTGCTCGATAATGTGACGATTTGAGTGGCGCTGGTAGTGCCCACCGTCTGGGGCGAAAAAACCAACATAGAAGGTGTGAACGTCATCTCAGCCACAACCGCTGCCGACAGACCAATGACTTGGGGACTCGTGACGTCGCTGTCGACAATGGTGATAGCGCCCGGTGCGCTAACGGGAAAGTAGAACGAAGCCTGCTGAGACACTGTGATCTGGCACTTGCCGGCCGGAGCGACTATGCCTTTACAAGTGTTGGATGCAATCTGATAGTCAGGAGTCCCACTTGGGATGGGGCCAGTTACTGAGACACTTTGAATCGTGAGAGACAGGGTCGAGCTAACGTTGGTAAGGGTGATGGTCTTCGTCCGTTTTGTGAGATCAAATGAGCTGACCTTGCCAAAGTTGAGCTGCTTTGGCTGAATCGACACTTGGGAAACGACACTGCCAGTGCCGCTTCCCGTTAACGACGCGGAAAAACCGGTGACGGGAGCCTTTGGGCTGCCGATCGCGAAAGCGCCGTTGACAGCCCCGACGTTAGTCGGAACAAACGACAGGCTAACGGTGCAACTCTGTTTTGCCGGCAAAGTTGCCGGGCAATTGTTGGTTTGCGAATAGTTCCCGCTGGTCGTGATGGCGCCAATGCTAAAGGCAGAGCCGTTGGCGGTGACCTTGATCGTTTTCGGAGGGCTGGTCGTGCCCACTGCGACCCCTCCAAAACTCAACAAGGAAGGAGACAGCGTTATAGGCGGCACCGCCGTGCCCGAAAGGTTCACGAGTTGCGGGCTCGACTTGTCGCTGTCGGCTACGGTGAGGATTCCTTTCGTTGCGCCCAGCAAACCCGAGATGTATGCGAGATCAATCGTGCAGGAGGCGCCGGGTAGCACTGTCGAACAGTTGTTGGCGATCGAAAAACCTCCACTGGCGGCAACGGAAGAAATTGTCAGAGGTGAGACGCCAACATTCGTGACGGTTACAGTTTGGGTTGCGCTGGTGCTGTTCACCAGCTGCGGCTGAAAGGTCAAGCTGGCGGGCGCGATACTGACTTGCGCCGTTGACGGTAGAGCCAGCAAGCACAAAGAAGAAAGAACGCAAGTGTAAATCGTTCGGATGCCCACGTTCATAACCAGCCTCCTGGCAAACGCGCTTCCCGAAATCGCTGGAGGAAGGATAGCTGGTGAACGGCCCGGCTTTGTCAGAACATTGTCAAAAAGGGGTGTTTGCTGCTAGTGGCTCAGTTTGAAATTTTCCCCATGTCCATTGGCTGACGTCATCCCGAAAGCCCGCGTTTTTACCAGCGGGCCGAGGGATCTCCCACGGCACAATGCCGATGAGCAGAAGATCCCTTCGCGATTTGTTGTTTCAGGCTCTGATCTCAATCAGCGCTGGAGCTGCGCCCTTTCAGCGAGAAAACCGTCCTGACACTGTTTCGCGGCGGCGAGCAACTGCGCGAACTCCGGCGTGCCGCGCAGTGAAGCGAGCAGCGGATCTTTCTGCAGAGCCGTATAGGCACAATAGCGGCCTGCAATGGTGCTCTTGAGTAGCCGCAGCGCCATTTCTTTCTCGCCGCAATACGCCATGCTGGTTGCGAAAAGATATCTGTTCTCCGGATCAGGATTGCCCGCCATCTCCGGTTCCGTTGCACGCGCGGCCTGATTCACTTCGGTGGTCGCCGTTTGACCAGACGGCGGATGCTCAGAGCAGGCTCGATCGAAGTTGATAAGAGCATCGGCGGCAGGTAATTTCTCGACAGCTTCCCGCGCTTCTGAGATCTTCCCCTCGCTCCAGAGCAATCGGACTACGTTCCGATTGACCCAATCCGATCCCGCATCGAGGCGCAGGAAGTCCATTCCGCGCTCGGTGTTCCCCATCTCCGCATAGGTGAAGGCGCACGAACGAAAGCCAAAATTTCCCGGGTCCAGCGCGAGCGCTTTTTCGCATTCTCCGGCGGATTCGTCGAGCAACCCCGCGTAGCGCAGGACGTAAGCCAGCGACTGGTGAGCCCATCCGATTCCTGGCTGGCGCTTGATCAGGTCGTCGGCGTCTTTGTACGCCCGCGCCAGGTCGCCTCTCTCGACCCGGTTCGCGATGAGTTGTCCGGCAGCGACGACAAGGTTTGGATCTAAAGCGAGCGCCCGTTCAAGGGCGGCGTTAGAGCGTTGAAACATCGCTTCGCCGCCGCCTCCATATTGCGACTCGAAATAGTAGCGGAGCCCGAGAGCGCCCCAGGCAGGCGCATACGTCGGGTCGAGTCCAACGGCGCGTTCCAGCATCGGGACTGCTTCTTTATTCGGCGCCGGATCATGCGGCATCGAGACGCTGCGCAAATACAGATCGTAGGCCTCTTCGTTCTTTGGCTTGGTCGCGCCTTCTGCAGAATCGTTGCCTGCGCCGAGTGCCGGGACCAGTCCCTGTCTCACCTTCGTCGTGATCTGGCTCCGCATCGCAATCATGTCGGGAGCGGACGCCGTCATCGTGTCGCGCCACACGGTGCGGTTGTTGGCCACATCGACCGCTTCGAGCGTGATCTGGAGTTGATCGCCTTCCTTCAGGTAGTGTCCGGTGACGATGTCGGTGACCCGCATCTCCTTCCCTGCCTGTTGCAGGTCCACGCTCGTGCCGCTGTACTTGCTGGTCGTCGCGAAGGGGCGGATCGAGATGGAATGAACATAGCTCAGCGCCGTCGCGATTTCGTCGGGCAGTGCGAGGCTAAGAAAATCGGCCCCCTTGTCGGAACCCATGTTCTGAAAAGGAAGCACCGCGACTGTCGTTGGATTGGCGGAACTCGCCACGGGCGTAGCCTGCCGCTTCGACTGCCAGAAGAAAACTGCCAGTGCTACTACTGCAACCGCAGCCACGATGGCTGCAATCTTTGCGTAAGGAGTCTGCGTCGCCACAGAACCCGCGCCGCCGCTTGCCGCGCTGTGCCGGCCCGAACTCCCCGGTCCCGCCGAGATTCTCGATTCTTCCCCGGCCGCCGGCGACGGCGTTCGCCCCGTATCGGTATCGCGCTTCAGGCGCTGCAAGTCGCTCCGCATCTCCGAGGCGTGCTGGTAGCGCAGGTTGCGGTCCTTTTCGAGCGCCTTGTTGATGATGTCTTCAAGCCGCGCCGGGATTTCATGATTCAACCGCAGGGCCGGCACCGGCGCACGATTCATAATCGCTTCGCAGATAACCGCAGAACTCTCCCCATGAAACGGCACGTCTCCCGTGGCCATCTCGTAGAGCACGGCTCCGAATGAAAACAGATCCGTCCGCGAATCCAACTCCCGCGCTCTGACCTGCTCCGGGGACATGTAGGCCACCGTCCCCACCATCGTGCCGGGGCTGGTGAGGTGAGCCTCGTCCATGGTCTGCGTGTTGGCGGCCAGAATTTTGCTCGAGGAACTCGGGCCCGCGGTCACTTTCGCCAGCCCGAAATCGAGGATCTTGGCGTGTCCGCGCTTGGTCACGAAAATATTTGCAGGCTTGATGTCGCGATGAACAATTCCTTCCGAGTGGGCCGCATCGAGCGCGTCGGCGATCTCGATCGACAGGCTGAGCACCGTTTCGCTGTCGAGCGGCCGTCCGGCGATGGCGTGTTTCAGCGTGACGCCGTCCAGAAACTCCATGGCGATGAAGGCCTGCCCGTCATGCTCATCAATCTCGTAAATCGTACAAATGTTGGGATGGTTCAGCGCCGACGCCGCCTGCGCCTCGCGCTGAAAGCGCGCCAGAGCCTGCGGATCTTTGGCCACTTCGTCCGGCAGGAACTTCAGGGCGACGAAGCGGTGTAGCTTAATGTCCTCGGCCTTGTAGACGACGCCCATGCCGCCACCGCCAAGCTTTTCCACGATCCGGTAGTGGGAGATGGTTTGTCCGAGCACTCGCAAGATGCTAAGGGCTACAGAGGTGAGAGTCAACCTGCAGGGACTTGGGTAATGGCGCAGCTAGCCGTGCTCATAACACCGGTGTCATCCTGAGCGTAGCCGTTCTTCAGGCGAAGCGAAGGATCTCCTGCCTATCCGCACTCGCCGTGAAGCAGACGGCATCATTACCGAACTTTGCGGACGGTTCAGTCGTCCGCGCTAACCGTCGACTCCGGAGCTTGCGGACCGCCAACCGGAATCTCCTGATCCTTGTACTGCAACTGATACAGCTTGAAGTAGATCCCCCGGTTGGCCAGCAGTTCCTGGTGCGTGCCCATCTCGCGGACCTGCCCCTTGTGCATCACGATGATCTTGTCGGCACGCTGCACCGTCGAGAGCCGGTGGGCGATGATCAGCGACGTGCGTCCTTCGACCATGCGGCTGAGCGCATCGCGTACGCGGAATTCGGTTTCAGTATCCACGCTCGACGTAGCCTCGTCGAGAATCAGAATCTTCGGCTCGTGCGCCAGGGCACGGGCGAACGAGATGAGCTGCTTCTGCCCGGTCGACAGTGTCGAACCGCGCTCGCGAACCTCTTCGTTGAAGCCGTTAGGCAGTGCGCGGACGAAGTCTCCAAGGTTCACATCTTCCGCCGCCTTAGCCACGTGAGCATCCAGAATGCGTTCGGTACCGAGCCGAATGTTTCCCCCAATCGTCCCGGTAAACAGAAATGGATCTTGCAGCACGACGCCGAACCGGCCGCGTAGGTCCGCCAGATCCATCTCCCGCACGTCAACGCCATCAATTCGAACCGCGCCCTTCTGCACATCGTAGAAGCGCATCAACAAGGAAATCAGCGTGGTCTTGCCCGCGCCAGTGTGGCCGACCACGGCTACCGTTTCTCCCGGCTCGATCGCGAATGTGACGTCGCGCAGAACCCAGTCAGGTTGGCTCGCGCCGCCGCCATTGCCCGGAGTCACCGCACCTTGCGCCAGCGGGGTGGCTGTCGCAACATGGACCCCTTCTTCCACCGGCATGTCGCGATATGCGAACCACACGTGGTCAAACTCAATCCGCCCCGCACCTTCCGGTTTCTTCGTGATTGCCGGAGAAACAACATCCACCGGCGTATCGACCAGCTTAAAGATGCGTTCGCTCGCGGCCATCGCCGACTGCAGAATGTTGTACTTCTCGCTGAAATCCATGATCGGACGAAAGAATCGCATCGCGTATTGCGTGAAGGCGATCAGCACGCCCAGCGACGCGGCTGTCGCGACCAGGTGAAACGACACCAGCGACGGCCCGCCGAACTCAACCGAAACGCTGCTGGCGACGATCCTGTGCATCACGTCCTGCCCGCCAAACCAGATCACGCACGCAATCGCAATCGCCGAGAAAAAATCGACTACGGGATAATAAACAGCGTAGGCCAGGATCGCGTCTTTATACGCGTCCATGTGGCTGTGATTGATCTCGCGAAACCGGTCGTAGGCCCTGCGCTCGCGGTTGAAGAGTTGCAGCACTACCATCCCGCTGACGTGCTCCTGCAAATACGAATTGATGCGCGCGATGGCGATGCGAATCCGCCGGTACGAGTCCCGCACCTTGTCGCGGAAAATCTTGGTCGCAAAAATGATGAATGGCAGCGTGGCAAACGTAATCAGCGCCAGCTTCCAATTCATGCACAGCATGATCCCCAGAATGCCCATCAGCACGAAGAGGTCTTCAAAAATCGAGACTACGCCGGAGGTGAACATCTCGTTCAACGCGTCCACATCGGTGGTCACGCGCGTCACCAGCCGCCCAACGGGATTCTTGTCATAGAAGGCCACGTGCATTCGCTGCAGGTGCCGGAAAATCTGGCTGCGTAGGTCGAACATCACTTTCTGCCCGGTCCACTGCATGAAGTAGGTTTGCAGGAACTCGAACAGAAACGTGAGAACCAACAGGCCCAGATAGATAAAAGAAATCTGCGCGATGCCCCGCAGCGGCTGTGGGCTGAGCCAGTTCCACAATCCCGACGTCGCACCCTTGGTGGGCGCGAGGTACCGGTCAATCGCAACCTTTACCAGGTACGGCCCAAGCACGTCGCAAAACGATTTGAAGATGATCGAGGCAATAGCGATCGCCACCTGCCAGCGGTACGGGCGCAGGTAGGTCAGCAGCCTCCGCATCAGGCGGCTGTCATACGCCTTGCCTAGTATTTCCTCTTCCTGGGCCATCGGTTTCCGAGCACAGCGATCCGGGACAATCGAGCAAACCAGCGCTGAGAGCGCCTTTCCTAAGGGTACCCTAAATAGATGTGGCAGCGGCGTGCAGGATGGAAAACGTTTCTGGGTGGGATAATGAAGCCAGTGCCCTTGGGAATCTACATCTCGGTGCCGTTCTGCAAGACGAAGTGCAGCTACTGCAACTTCGCTTCCGACGTGTTTTCACGGGCCGTGTTCGAACGCTACGTCGATCGCGTATGCACGGACATTTCGAATGCGCGCCGGATCACGGAAGACATGGGTGGGCAGATCGAGCGTGATGTAGACACGATCTACCTTGGTGGCGGCACGCCCACGGTGCTCGATGCCGCACAATTGCAGCGCATATTCGACGCGGTGCGAGCGCAGTTCAACGTGCAGTCGAATGCAGAGGCAACAGTGGAATGCGCCCCCGGGACCCTAGCCCCGCAAGTGCTCGAAGGCCTGCTTCGCTGTGGCGTGAACCGCGTCAGCCTGGGCGTACAGTCATTCATCGATGCCGAGGCTGCAGCAGTAGGGCGCCTGCACAAGCGCGCCACCGTGCTCGACGACATTGCCGGCTTGCGCGCCAACGGAATCACCAACATCAATGTCGACCTGATCGCGGGCCTGCCGCACCAGACCGCCGAGAGTTGGCATCAATCGCTGGCAGACGCGATCGCCACAGGCGCCCCTCACGTCAGCGTTTACATGCTCGAGGTCGATGAAGATTCACGCCTGGGGCGCGAAGTCATGGCCGGCGGAACGCGCTATCACGCGCACTTTGTCCCCGACGAAGACGCCTCCGCCGATTTCTACGTCGCCGCCTGCGAACAGTTAGAGACCGCAGGCATCGCACAGTACGAAATATCCAACTTCGCTCGCGCCGGTTTTGAGTCGCAACACAATCTGAAATATTGGACCCGCCAGCCCTATCTCGGCTTCGGCGTAGACGCACACTCGATGCTGAAATCCGTCGCACCCGACGCCGACGCAGTGCGTTTTTCTACCGCCGATTCACTTGAAAAATACGTCGCCGGCTCACCGCTCGATCGGTCCGTCATCGCCCGCGAAATCGCGTTAGAAGAAAACTTCTTTCTCGGCTTGCGTCTGAACCGCGGCGTCAACCTGCGGCAAGTCTCCGCAACCTTCGGCAATGATGCCGTCGAGAACCTCCGCCCCACGATCGCCGGAGTGATCGCAGACGGATTGCTCTTCCAGGAGAGCGATCACATTCGCCTCACGCTTCGTGGCCGCTTGCTCTCCAACGAAGTCTTCCAGGCATTCCTCGCGCCGTCTCCAATCAAGTCCTGAGACGAAGCGTATAATTCTCTCGGATCTTCAGCGCTGGCTCCAGAAGAGCGCACCAGGCCAATTTGCCAGACCATCCGGTCGGTTGGGTGGCCAAGCGAAACACGCAGAATCGCCAGTGTTCATGCGTGTTTAAGCCACCTACCTCTTTCCCTTCCGGGAGTAACTTCTTCCTCGTCCAGCGCTATGTTCTAATCAAAATTCGGGACGCTTGCGTCCCTTATGCGGGGCTGCCCCAGTCGCAGCGCCCGAGCGCGCCGGAGGAACCTTGGATTTCCAACTGAACGAAGAGCAATTGCATTTGAAGAGAAGCGTCCGCGAATTTGCCGAGCGCGAAATCAAGCCGAACGTCATGAAATGGGACGAAGCCGGCGAGTTCCCGCTGGCCACAATCAAAGAACTGGGTAAGCTGGGCCTGCTCGGAACAATCTTTCCTCCCGAGTACGGCGGCGCCGGCATGGGATACGTCGAGTACGTCTGTGCGATCGAAGAACTCTCCCGTGTCGACGGGTCGGTCGGAATCATCGTCGCGGCGCATACGTCGCTGTGCTCGAACCACATTTTTCTTGCCGGCAACGAAGCGCAAAAGAAGAAATACGTCAGCAAACTTGCGACCGGCGAATTTATCGGCGCCTGGGGACTCACCGAGCCCTCTTCCGGCTCTGACGCCGGCAGCGCTCGCATGACCGCCGTGCGCCGTGGGAACAACTGGGTCTTGAACGGCACCAAAACTTTCTGCACCAATGGCCACTATGCCGACGTCCTCGTCGTTCTGGCGGTCACCGATCGCACCGCTCACACGCATGGCATCTCCGCCTTCATCGTCGAGAAAGAGACCAAGGGGTTTCGCCCCGGCAAAAAAGAAAACAAGTTGGGCCTGCGCGCCAGTGACACCGCAGAATTGATCTTCGAAGACTGCGTAGTTCCCGCGGAAAATCTGCTGGGCGGGGAAGGACAGGGCTTTCCCGACTCCATGCGCATCCTCGACGGCGGTCGCATTTCGATTGCCGCTCTGTCGCTGGGCATGGCCGAGGGAGCCTATGAGGCCGCCCTAAAATATTCCAAGCAGCGCAAACAGTTTGGCAAGGCGATCAGCGATTTCCAGGCGATCCAATGGAAACTCGCCGACATGGCCACCGAAATTGACGCTGCTATGCTGCTCACCATGCGCGCCGCATCCATGAAAGACGCTGGCATGAAGACCACCCAGGAATCGTCCATGGCCAAGCTCTACGCCAGCGAGGTTGCTGTGCGGTGCGCCAATGAAGGCGTGCAGATTCACGGCGGTTACGGCTTCATCAAAGATTATCCCGCCGAAAAGTTTTATCGCGACGTGAAGCTGTGCACCATCGGTGAAGGCACTAGCGAGATTCAGCGGCTGGTGATCGCGCGGCAGTTGCTGAGGGACTAGTTCCTGGCTCTTAGCCACACTTGCCACACGAACAGCGCCCAGTAGCTGCTGGCAAGCGCTAAGAAAAGGCTCGTCAGCAGGAAGTGCCCGACGACGAACTGCCGTCCTTTCGGCCAGTCCTCATGGGAGAAGTAGAACGCGTCAACCAGGATTCGTGCCGTCCAGTAGCTTCCGATAAAACAAGCCAGTCCCAACGCGGCGCGGTCGCCACGCAGCAACTCCGCGTGCAGCGCGAGAGTGAGTGTGCCGAAGGCAACGATCGTCAGAACCGTGAAGCCACTCTGCACCCACAGCATTTTGCGGTTGAACGGCATGAGTTGCGCCAAGTCCTGTTTCCAACGCAAGCGGGACGGAACTTGCGCGCTGGCCAGCAGAATCACAAAGTGCCCGCCACCCGCTAGCCAGAGGATGAGATCGAAGCATCGTTCTGCGAGAGAGTTCGTCATAGGGCGCCGATCGTCATAGGGAGTGGATCGCCTGCATAAACGGAATGATTACACGAAGCACAAATGGAGGATGAAAGAGCCAGAAAGCCGGGGTGGCCGTCACGACCATTGCGAAGATCCGCGCCATCACGCCCCTCTGCAATCCAAGTTGCTTTCCCAGGTCGGATCGCTCCAAAGTCACGCCGAGTCCCTGGAGAATGAAGTATCCGGTGGGAAGCCCATATCCACCGCGCGCTGGAAGAGAAATGACCAGGTCGTGAATCAGGCCGGATGCGGCGAATATGAGCAAGCCCGCTGCGGCCACACCAATTTGTTTGTGAAGAGGACGGAAGATGAAGTCATAAGCCAGTTGGCGAAAGCCAAGATTCCAACGTTTCCCCCAAAACTCGCTGGGTGTTTTGGATAGGATCGGCTTCGCCATGATCGGTTCCGCGCTGATCCCCATCGCCTGCCAGAACAGCGCGATCAGGTGGAAGCTGCCGAAGTGCAAGAGAAAGATGATGCCGAAAAGACCGATCCACCCACGAAGCAGAGCCTGATCAGCGGGGATCCGGCGCGCCACCAGCCACAGCAGCAGAACTCCGAAGGCGGTCTTCAGCGCAGCCCAAAGCCATTCTTGCAGTCGCGGGCGCTCCGGTTGACTGGAGTCGAGGAACGACTCCGCGTCCATCCCGGGCCATGCGACGAGATAGGCGAGAGAGCGTGCCGTGCTGTGTGGGACGCGACTGCGCGCTTTCCACCATGTCATCCATTTGAGTCCGGCAAAAATAGCAAACGACAAAGCCCACATGAATACCCAGGGTTGCATTCGCGATTGGAGGGCTACGACGCCTGCGGGAAACAGAAGAAGCGGAAGCGCGCCTACCCATGTAGAACTTGTGCCAGCAGAATTCGGCGGAGTGGCAGTAAGGGCCAAAGGCAAGGTTCCTTAGAAAGTGCCGGTGGGCTTTAATCTACAGTTCAGCCGCGGCACGCGACAATTGGCAGATCAAGCCCCTGATCCCTCGCTCCATTGTGCGCTAATATACCGCTGCACGTTCTTCGGCGAATCGCCATGCTCCTGATTCACGGCGCCTACCATTTCCGGCCAAAGCGGGTCGCCTTTCGCAATGACTACTGCGTGTCTTGCGATGGACCGCGGCGCGCCATCGCGGTTCGCACCTTCGACGTCGGACACATCTTCTGGATTCCCGTTTTGCCCGTCGGTTTCTGGAGGCACTGGGTTTGCAGCGTATGCAATCGAAATCCCCGCGTCACTCCGAGAATGGGCCGCTCCATCAAGTGGGCCGGCGTCTACTGCCTGGTCGCTATTTCGATCATCTTTTGGGTGGTACCTCCCGATCCGGAATTCGCCGTGGGCAGTTGGTTCTGCCGCGTTGCCGCGCCTTCCGCAGCTGTCGTGCTCGTGGTTCGAATCTTTCGTGCCCTGAGGCCTTCTCTGAGAAGAATGCTTAAGACAATCCCTCCGGCCGCAGACACCGTCTGCCCATTCTGTGCAACGCCGCTGGCGACGGGCACTACCGACCGTTGGTCCTGCCCGGCCTGCGGCATCGTCAGGTACTAGCGGTGCTGGCGCCTGTTGTTTCCACACAGCATTGTCATCCTGAGCGGAGCCGCCTTTCAGGCGAAGCGAAGAGCCTGCCCTGAGCGGAAGGGCGAAGGGATCTCATGCTCATCCGACCTTGCGCGTAAGCCAAAAAGTGCCGCTTTCTTACTAGCCTGCTGTTTCTCAAGGACTCCACTCCTGCTTTACACTGAATTGTTTGCACCACAACAGCCAACCCTCGATCGATTCGCTCCGCGCCGGTGATGTTCGCGCGCTGTCCCGCGCCATCTCCACCGTTGAAAATCGCGCGCCCGGATGGTCCGATCTGCTCAAAGCCTTATTCCCGCACAGCGGACAGGCTCGTGTGCTCGGCCTGACAGGTCCGCCGGGAGCGGGGAAGAGCACGCTAGTCGATCAGCTGGCGCGACTCTATCGCAAGCAGGAACGCACTGTCGGAATCGTTGCCGTGGACCCGACGAGCCCCTACACCGGCGGCGCGATTCTCGGTGACCGCATCCGCATGCAGGAGCATTTCTCCGACCCCGGAATCTACATTCGCAGCATGGCCACACGCGGCTCGCTGGGCGGCCTCGCCCGCACCACCGCCGACGTCACCACTGTGCTCGACGCTTCCGGCCGCAACGTGATCCTGATCGAGACCGTCGGCGTTGGGCAGGATGAAGTCGACATCGTCCGCCTCGCCGACATCACGATCGTGATTCTTGTCCCCGGCATGGGAGATGATGTGCAGACGATCAAGGCCGGCATCATGGAGATCGCCGATATCTTCGTCATCAACAAGAGCGACCGCGATGGCGCCGAGCGCGTCGAACGCGAGATTCGCGGGTTGCAGTCGCTCGCCATGCGCCACGATGGCTGGACGCCTCCGATCGTAAAGACTGTTGCCAGCGAAGGAACCGGCGTCGCGGAACTCGCCGCGGCCATCGACGAATATGAAACCTATCTGAAGAGCAACAACCTTGCGCTGAAGAAGAGTGTGGAGAACTGGCAGCAGCGTCTGGTGGGGATGCTCCGCGACCTGATGCTCGAGAAAGCGCGCGAACAACTCGGCGATGGCAACGTCGCGCGGTTGGCGGCAGAGGTTGCCGAGCACAAGCGCGATCCCTATACGCTGGTCGAAGAGATTGCGGCGAAGGTAGGAAAAACGATTTCAGATTGAAGATTTTAGATTGCAGATTTCGGCGGCGTCCGGGTTTAATCTGAAATCTGAAATCTGAAATCTGAAATCTGAAATCGTTTCGAAGCCAGAGGCAAAGTGGAATTCAGCATCGATCATCTCGGCATCGCGGTGAAGTCGCTGGCAGCGGCGAAAGGGATCTACGAAAAGCTCGGCCTCACCGTCTCGCCCGAAGAGACCGTCGAGCAGGAGCAGGTGCGCCTGGTCATGGTTCCTGTGGGCGAGAGCCGGTTGGAGCTGCTCGAAGCGACTTCTGAGAATTCGACCATAGCGAAGTTCATCGCCAAGCGCGGCGAAGGATTGCACCACGTTTGCATGAAAGTGCCCGACCTGCCCGCGGCCGTCGAGCGTCTAAAAAAAGACGGTGTGCGCCTCGTCTCCGAAGAGATCAAGACCGGCGCCGGCGGACATAAGTACGTATTCGTGCATCCCGCAAGCACCGGCGGAGTGCTGCTGGAACTGGTGCAGGGATAAAAGCCGGCCACCGATTTTCAAGGATCCGCACGGATAAACCAGAAATCAGATGATCCTTCTCATCACCGACACTTCGGGCAAGAACGGCAGTGTTGCCTTGGCACGCGCCGGCGAAAGCCCGAAGCCTAATGCAGTCGAAGTGATCGAAGAATCGCCGCTCACCGGCGGAACGTTCTCCGCGCAACTCGTCCCACAAATCGCATCGCTGCTCGCGAACCATAGCCTCAACAAACATGACATCGGCGCCTTCGTCGTAGTCTCGGGTCCGGGATCGTTCACCGGCCTGCGCGTGGGCCTGGCCGCAGTCAAAGGGCTAGCCGAAATTCTTCAGAAACCCATCGTTCCCGTTTCGCTGCTGGAAGTCATGGCGCGCTCGGAAATCTTCGTTGCTGCAGGCCGTGAAGCGACACCAGAACCGTACGTCGGCCGCTTCGTTGCCGCCCTCGACGCAGGCCGCGGGGAGGCTTTCGTTGGACAGTTCGAAATTGGGTTCACGGGAAAGACGATGAGTGCGTTTCGCTGCACCAGTGAATCTTTGCTCAATTTTGAAGCGCTCGCCGATCTGATCGAGTCTGGCGATGCGCAATGGATCGCCACTCCTGACGTGGTACTCGCCGAGTTTCTCAATGCCAGATTCCCGTCTCCCGCGCGATGCAACATTTTCAAGAAAGCGGCCCGCCCAAACATTCATGAAATTGCCACCGTCGCATGGACCAAGCTTCAAGCCGGCGAAACCGTCTCCCCCGATCAGTTAGAAGCGAACTACATGCGCCGCTCCGACGCGGAGCTTTTTGGGAAGCCGACTTCTTGATCAACTAAACCGTGACCATTCGTCTCGCAACCGTCGTAGACATTCCCTCCGTGATGAATCTGGAGCGCGCTTCTACAGCCGCGCACTGGTCCGAGCAGCAGTACCAACAATTGTTCCAGCCCGGCGCTCACCGGCCAGAAAGAATTGTTTTGATCGCAGAAGCATCGCTATCCGATCCTTCCGTCCCCGGTGAAAGCAACGCCGCAGACGCTCGCATTCTGGGCTTTTTAGTCGCCCACCACATCGCCCCCGAATGGGAGCTGGAAAACATCGTAGTAGCCCAGTCAGCCCGCCGAAACGGTCTAGGCAAGCGCCTTCTAGGCGCCCTTCTAACTCGTGCAAAAGAAACAAACAGCGACTCCATCTTTCTCGAAGTTCGCGAGTCGAACGCTGCCGCCCGCGCCCTCTACGAAAGCACCGGATTCGAGCAATCCGGCCGCCGCAAGGTCTACTACACCGCCCCTCAGGAAGACGCGATCCTCTACCGCCGCCCGCTGCCTTAACCATCTCATTCGGAGATTGCTCCACTTTTTGGTGGGAATGTACTTGACGCACATGTGTATTTAGGCATAATCCTTTCATGCTACCCAACACCCCAGAACCAAAGACCTTGCAAGAGGCAATCGCCTACGTTGCCGACCAGGAGAACTGCTTTCGGTATGCAGTGAAACTTCGGTGGCCCGGTGGCGAGATTGCGTGTCCTCGGTGCGATGAGCAGAAGTTCTCGTTCATTAAGACTCGGCGCATTTGGTTCTGCTACGTCTGCAAGAAGCAGTTCACGGTCAAAGTGAAAACGATCATGGAAGATTCGCCCATCGGTCTGGACAAGTGGATGACGGCGATCTGGATGTTGGCGAACTGCCGCAATGGTGTTTCGTCTCACGAACTGGCGCGGACCCTTGGCATTACGCAGAAGTCGGCATGGTTCATGCTTCATCGGATTCGTGAGGCTCTGGGAGAGCAGAAGTTTGGGCGCGGCCCTGTCGGTGGCCCCGGTCATCAAGTAGAAGCGGACGAGACGTTCATCAGCGGCAAAGTCTCCAACATGCATGCGAAGCGGAGAGCGCAATTTGAAACGAACGCTTCGCCACTGCAATGGCCGGAATCTTATGTCTCTCGCCTTACCTATGCCGACCTGACGGGAAAAGACTAATCGCCGCGCCACGAAACGACAGGGACGGGGGAGACGCAACAAGTCCCCTTCTAGTTCTTGTCGGCGTTCTTCGGCTTGCGAGAAGAAGGCTTCTTCCTCTCAGCCTTTACAACTTTCGCTTTGGGAGCTTTGAACACCGCTGTAGCCATGCGTTCAAAGTTCTCCAGGGCCTTTGGGCCTTCGGTGTATTCGGTTTGCTTCATGATTTTTGTATTTTGCTCATTACTCCCTTTATTCTTGGGTCTGAAAAAACATGCGCACCTTGGAAGTTTGAATAGCAAGTACCGTGAGTGCAGTTAATTTCTACCGCCAGAGTGCGAGACTGTACAAAGGACTCCGTTATGCCCCAAATTGGAAAATGTATCCATCCTTGAACTGGATCGCCTCGTACTGCCAATTCCTTAGCAAGTGCCACACACGATAGTCTGGCATAGCCGTCTTCTGTTTCCTTCATGACTTCCCAATCACCGACATCATCTACTGAAATAAATTCCATTGACCGTGATTCATCGAAGATACCGAGGGTAAAGTTTTTAATAGACACTTCGCTCGGCTCTCCTAAAACGACTCGCAAATTAATGAACAAATCCGTCAACCCAGCGCCAAGAGAGCCGCGAGAGATGATATTAAGAACAGAAATATCCATTTTTGGTGCCACTTCGTTTTTCGCCTTCTCCTGCTCGGTTCTTTTGTACTGGTCGTTCCATGCCAATGCCGAAGCGACAAAAAGCAATATCACTGCGGTGGCGGCACTCATTCCTGCCACCCAACCGTTCGACTTATTCATCCAAGCAGCAATGATGCTAATCAGCGTGAAAATCGCGCAACTGAGCAACGACCACCAGTGTTTCCCTAGGGCTTTGCAATACAGCCATAGCTCCATAGGTGCAAAACCTCCATCCCGGCATTTAAGCCAGTGGAGCTAATATACATGTGTGTCAAGTATATTTGCACCACTTTTTTGGCATTGAACCGCATTTGGCCCTGTGCTACCGTGAAAAAATAATCCCGGTTGGAGGTCTGCTGGATGCTGACTTCGAGAGACCAACTCCTGACCAATCACGAAGAATTTCGCAAATTGGCTCAGGAGCACACGCAGTACTCGCAACGCCTCGATACACTCACCCAAAAACGGTACCTCAGCGAAGACGAGAAGCTGGAAGAAGTCCGGCTCAAGAAGCTGAAACTCCGCCTCAAGGACCAAATGGAGTCCATTGAGCGCGAGTATCGGCTGCAATACGGCGTCAACGTAGCGTAATTTCTGGCCAACCCCCACGCGGCCTCGCCGCTGAGGGAGCAATGTATCTTCCAAAGGGCGCGATGAAGCGCCTTTTTTTATTTATACTTACAGTGTTTCTACCGGCATTGGTCCAGCCGGCCACGTTCGCATCTGCCTGCGACTATAATTGAGCCTTCCCATGGTTCGTGACGGATATCTCTATGCATTGCCTCTTGTCGCCGCCGCCATTTTTCTTGGCTGGCTGACTCGTCCTGCGTGGGCCATCATCCCCTGCCTGCTGGCGTTCTTCTTCCTATGGTTCTTTCGCGATCCCGAGCGCGCGATTCCGCAGGATGCCGGTGCCGTGGTTTCTCCCGGTGATGGCAAGGTCACCGACGTCTCGACGCTGATGATTGGCTCCCAGAAGCAAACGCGGATCAGCATCTTCCTCAACGTCTTCAACGTGCATGTGAACCGTTCCCCGATAACTGGCGTCATCCGCGACGTCCGTTACCAGCGGGGCAAGTACTTGAACGCGATGAATCAATCATCCGCGGAGTTAAACGAACAAAACATCGTCACCGTCGAAGGCGAGGGCCATCGCGTCATCTTCAAGCAGATTGCGGGTCTCCTCGCGCGGCGAATCGTCTTCTATCCCAAGGCTGGTGATCACATCGAGCGCGGCCAGCGCGTGGGCCTGATCAAATTTGGATCGCGCGTCGATGTCCTGCTCGATGCCTCGGCCGTCGTCAACGTCAAAGTCGGTGACCACGTCCAAGGTGGCGCCAGCGTGCTCGCTTACTTGCAGCCACAGGCCGCACTGGTCTCCGCGGGCGCACAAACTGCTGAGAGGGCGCGCTGATGGTAATGGATCAAACTCCCCCCCGACCGCGCCGCCGTCAAAGCAAGGGGATGTATATCCTCCCGTCGCTGTTTACCACGGCGAACATGGCGCTCGGCTACTTCGCCATTCTTGAAGTACTGCATGCCACCACGAACGAATTTTGGCACCTCGATAACGCCGCCAAAGCCATCGGGTTCGCGGTCCTCTTCGACGGCCTCGACGGGCGCATCGCGCGCATCACGAATACCACCAGTGACTTTGGCCGTGAATTAGATTCTTTGGCCGACGCCATCACCTTCGGCCTCGCTCCCGCGATCATGGCCTGGAAGTGGGGATTCTTCTTGATGCCCCCGGTGCTGCTCTCAGACTGGCAACAGAACTGGCACATCAAGCTCACCCAGCTGGGAGCCATTGCAAGTTTTCTATTTCTGGTCGCGGGAGTCAGTCGCCTGGCGCGCTTTAATATCACGAGCAATCCCCAGCCTTCGAATCCCGGACGTCCCGGCAAAAAATATTTTGTCGGCATGCCCATTCCCGCTGGCGCAGGCGTGCTCGCCGCCGTCGTCCATTTCACCGGAGGCGATCCACTCGTCTCCTGGTATACGGCGCTCGCCTGGTTCGCCATGGTGACCACAGTCGGCTACCTGATGGTCAGCACCTGGCGTTTTTACAGCTTCAAAGATATTGATTTCCGTTCGCGCCATCCTTTCCGCTTGATTGTTTTTCTGGGAGCGCTCTTCGCCTCGATTTGGTTCTTCTCCAAGGTGATGCTCTTCATCATTGCCCTGCTCTATATGATCTCCGGCGTGTTCTGGCGCGTGCAGTGGCTCTTCCGCCGCCGCAGCGGTCCACCGCCGCCCCCGCCTTACAAGGAGGCTTCGCAGCCGTCATGAGCGAGTCCGTCAAATCCCCGTCCGCGCCGCATCCCGCCGCACGCGCGAATCTCTACCGCGCGGCCATTGTCGGCGCCGCCTCACTCAAGGGCAAAGAGATTGCCGAGATGCTCAACGAGCGCAACTTTCCCGCCGTCGATGTCCGCCTGCTCGATGACGACGAAGCCCTCGGCCAGCTCGAAGCCATCGGCGACGAGATCAGTTTCATCCAGAGCGTGCGCGCCGAGCAGTTCGAGCACGTGGACTTCACCTTCTTCGCCTCCGACGAAGAGTGCACCCGCAAGAATTGGAAACGCGCTCGCGACGCCGGCAGCGCCATCGTCGATCTCTCCTCGGTGTTGGAAGAAGAGGCCGGGGCGACTGTGCGCTCTCTCTGGATCGAGCGCGAGCGCGGGCAGATCGCCCCCCCAGACCTGCAGCCCGGCCCGTGCATAACCGCGCATCCCGTCGCCGTCACGCTGGCACTGCTCCTGGTGCGTGCAAAGAAGGCTGGCGCAATTCGCCGCGTAGTCGCGACCGTTCTTGAGCCGGCCTCTGAACACGGCCAGCGTGGCGTGGATGAACTCCACCAGCAGACCGTAAATCTGCTTTCCTTCCAGCCTCTGCCCAAAGATGTTTACGACGCACAGGTAGCTTTCAACATGGTGGCTCGTTACGGGCAGAAGTCGCAGCCCGCGCTCGGTTCGGTCGAGGCCCGCATTCTCCGCCACTACCGCAAGATTGCCGGGGACGACGCTCCGCAGCCTTCCGTCATGTTGCTGCAGGGGCCAATTTTTCACGGTCACGCGCTCGCCATCTTTCTTGAGATGGAAAGTTCCAACGATGTGCAAGCCATGAGCCAGGTTCTCGCCGGAGATCACGTAACCATCCCTGGTGCCGACGATGATCCGCCCAGCAACGTAAGTTCTGCAGGTCAGCCGGATATCCTGCTCTCGCTGAAAACCGATCCCGCGCATCCCAACGGCATCTGGCTGTGGGCGGCCGCCGACAATCTCCGCATCTCCGCGTTGACTGCGGTCGAGTGCGCCGAAAGCATGGCAGCTACCCGCCCCACAGGAAAGATTCAATGAAGTCGCGGGCAGGCACATGGCTCGCTCCGCTCCTTCTCTTTGTGTCTGCAGGCTGCGGATATCACACGGCGGGACACGCCTCCCAGCTTCCTGAGAACGTCAAGACCATCGCCATTCCAGCCTTCAAGAACGAGACCACCACCTACCGCATCGAGCAGATGCTGACCTCCTCGGTCGTGCGCGAATTCACCACGCGCACTCACTACCGCTTGATCAACGATTCCAGCGACGACGCCGACGCCATCCTGCGCGGCACCGTACTTTCCACCACGACTTCGCCTTTGACCTACGACACCGCCACCGGCCGCGCCGCCAGCGTGCTGGTCGTGGTGAGCATGAAAGTTTCGCTATCCGACCGGCAAGGCAAGATTCTGTATCAGAATCCTGCATACCTGTTTCGCGAGCAGTACGAAGTTTCCCAGGACTTGACCAGCTTCTTCGAAGAAGATTCCCCCGCCTTCCGACGTCTCTCCCAAGACTTCGCCCGAACCCTCGTGTCTAACATCCTGGAGGGTTTCTGATGCTAAAGTTGCGGGGAAGGTCTTAGGTCGTGGGTATTAGTTGTTAGGTGTGGCGTCTGAGGTCCGAGGTCCGAGGTCCGAGGTCCGAGGTCTGTTTTTTCTCCTAAGACCTAACGCCCAAGACCCAATACCCGCCCCACAGGAGATTCCGTCCGAATGCGCGCTTTCGTCCAGGCCGACCGCTTTGTCAGCGAACTCGAATCGCGCAAGCTGCGCGCGGCCTACGTCTTTGTGGGCGATGAGGCCTTCTTCCGCAAGCGCTTCCGCGACGCCATCCTCGAGCACCTCGTTCCAGCCGATCTGCGCGACTTTAGTTTCTTCGAATTCGACCTCTCCGAAACCGATTTGGCTGAAGTTCTCGATCGCGCCCGCACTCCTTCGCTCATGGCGCCGTTTCAGGTTTTCTTTGTGCGCGGCGTGAAAAATCTTTTCGGCCGCGGATCGAATGAAGAAAAACTCGCCGCCATCGAGGACTACTGCAAAAATCCCAATCCCGACGCGCTCCTCGTCTTCGTCGCCGACCACATCAGCATTCCTGCCGATGTCCGCCGCATGGAGATGCAGGACAAAGAACGCTACCAGCGCATCCGCGACACCATGGGCCACTATTGCGGCATCGTCGAACTAGCGCGCGTCGAAGAAGGCGAGGCCGTGCGCTGGATTTCCGAGTACTGCGCCGGCCGAGGCGTGAAGATCGAACCCGACGGTGCCCGCGAACTTGTCGACGCCCTCGGCGGCGACATGATGATGATCTCTAACGAACTGGAGAAACTTACCCTCTACGTTGGGGAAAAAAAGCGCATCACCCTCGGCGATGTCGAGACCATGGTCCTCGCCGCCAAGCAGCGCTCACTCTACGAACTGACCGACGCGATCTCCAGCAAAGAGCGCGTCCGCGCCCTCGAAGTGCTCGACGCGATTCTCTCCACCGGAGACGGCGAAGAGGCCGCTATCGGACACATCTACATGCTGGCAAAAACTTTCCGCCAAATGCTGGTGATTCTCGAGCGCAACGTCCGCGACCAGCGTATGCTCTGGGCCGCGCTGTGGCAGGGATTCCGCGTCCCTCCCTTTGCCGCCGACGACATCATCCGGCAAGCTCGCCGCTACAAGAACCGCCGCGAACTTACGCGCGCCATCCGCCTCGTCGCCAAAGCCGATCTCGCCCTTCGTTCCAATCCCGTAAGCAAGCGCATGGTGCTCGAACGCCTCGTCATCGATCTGACCACTGAGCCCAAACTAGAAACCCCCGGCTGGATGCAGGAACAGTTGCCGGTGTAGATTTGTTCTTGGCTCATAGCTCACGGCTCATTGCTCCAAGCTGTATGTTGCACGTCCCCTCCTATCTCGATCGCATTGCCTACCACGGTTCTACGACTCCCACCGCCGACACACTCCGCGCCCTCCATCGCGCGCATCTGACCACCGTTCCGTTCGAGAATCTCGATATCTCTCCCGGTCGCATGATTGTTCTCGACGAAGAAGCCATTGTCCGCAAAGTAGTGAACGAACGTCGTGGCGGATTTTGCTACGAACTGAACGGCGCCTTCGCCGCGCTCCTTCGCGCCATGGGATTTCGCGTTACTCTGCTTTCTGCGCGCGTCGCCGGAAACGAGGGCAGAGAGAGTCCCGAGTTCGATCACCTGACCCTCCTCGTCGATTTGGAAGAATCCTGGCTGGCAGATGTTGGATTTGGAGAATTGTTTCTCGAACCCCTCCGACTGGATAGCAGCGAACAGACCGATCCCGCCGGAGTATTCCGCCAGCTTCAGTCCGGCGAACGCTGGCATTTAGAGAAGTCCGAACCAGCCGGTCTGTGGAAACGCGAATACTCCTTCACTCTTGAGCCGCGCACGCTGGACGACTTCAGAGCCCGGTGTGTCTATCATCAAACCTCACCCGATTCGCATTTCACCCAGAATCGCATCTGTACGCGAGCCACCTCAGAGGGCCGCATCACCCTCTCAGGAATGAACTTGATCGTTACCCGCAATGGCCGTCGCGAGGAGACCACCCTGCCCTCCGAGGAAGAACGAAGCCGGGTACTGCTCCAACATTTCGGAATCCGGCTATAGCCTCCAACGGAGTCAGGCTGCCAGCCCTTCGTTGCCCTATGCGGTCAAATCGCCGCATTCCCGCGTTCTGCGGCACCATTTTTGAAGTATCCTAGGCTGTACTTTGCCTATCGAAGTCAGGCACCATTCCCCCTCTGGTACGTTGGCGCCAGGTTGTCCGAAGGAGCAGTCCATATGCTGGCGAGTAGACGATCACTCACGTTCCTCTTCGTGTGTGTTCTGCTTTGTTGCCCACTGCGCCCGCTCTTCGCGCAAAGCATTACTCCGGTGCAGGCGGAGCTTGTGCAACGCCTCGACGCCAGCAGCGTCAAAGTCGGAGACTCCATTCTCGCCAAGCTGCAGGCTGCCTGGAAGAGTCCCGCTTGTGACTTGCGTTCGGGAGCCATCATCCAGGGTCGAGTGGTCTCGCAACGGGCCCACTCCAAAACCGAGAAGATCTCAGAAATAGGAATGCTCTTTGAGAGCGGCCAGTGTGGCGGCCGCAATATGCAGCCATTGTTCTTGACAGTCGCGGCAGTAGTCGCTCCTCCAAGCTACTCCGCCAATCCCGGTGTGGAAGATTTGCAGCCCTTGAATTCCGCGGTAGGAGTGGTACTGAACGGCAACTTGTCAGCGCGAAACGGGAACACCATGCGCAGCGTCAGCCAGGCGGCTGACACCGTTTATTATCAGCCCCGCCCCGAGAAACTCCCCAGCAACTTAAAGCCGGGCCAGGTCGTCGGAATTCCTCACCTTGCAATCTCTGTCGGACAAGGAACTGGCGGTGCTTCCATCCTCTCCTCTACCGGACGCAATGTGAGGCTCAGCCCAGGTACGCAGTTCGTGCTTGTTCCCAACCTTCGCGCCGAGGCTAGCCTACCCGCGAACGCGGCGATCCCGAGTGTCGATGCTTCCCGAAATCCCGTTCCTGAGCCCGCCGCGCCGACCGCGCCAGACATTTCGAACGAGACCGAGCTCTGCGTGGCTCCCGAGTGCAGCACGGCAGCCGCGGACAGCCCATTGGACGAAACCACTCAGGGTGCGTTCACGACCCTTCAGTTAAAGCCGCTTGGGTATGTGCCCCGCGCCGCCGATCGCGAAATGTCGAGATTCGGCTACGACCCCAGCATCGCCTATCTGGGCCCAAACCAGTTTCTCTTCACCTTCAACCCGCACACGCTGGTGCCGCGCAGTGCCATTGACGCCGATTCATCCCCTCAGCTTCGCCTGGTACGCGGCGTGCTCATGGACCTTGAGAAAAATCAGGTCGTGAAAACAGTCGATTGGCGCGTCCCCGATTCTGGACGGTATCTATGGCCGATTGGATCGGACCGGGTCTTGATTCATGTCGGTCAGGAGCTGCGTGTTTACGGTCCTGGACTCAAACTGCACAACCAGATTTTCCTGGGCGGCGAACTTGCGTTTGTGCGGATCTCCCCATCGTCGGACTACTTCGCCGTCGGCGTAATTCACGAGCGGCACGACCGTGATATCCACCGACAGCTCGAGGAGGCCGAGCTGCGCGAACCAGAAGAAGACGTTGAAATCCGCCTGCTCGATTCGCAATTCAAGGTCCTCACCACCATCACGCGCTCATCACGGACTGCGCCGCCAACCTTGATGAACGAAGGCGAGGTGCATATCCCCAAGATTGGCCAGCACCAGTGGCGCATCGTAGAAGATAGTTGGGCCGGACAACGCCGCGTCCTCGCCACCGCTACTTCAAGCTGCATGCCACGAGCTGAGAGCTTGCCCGGGAATTTGCTCTTTGTGCTCGGTTGCGACCGGCAAACGGGGAATCAGTGGTACCGAATCCTGCACGGCGACGGTAAGGTCGTGTTGAAGGGCTGGTCCCCCTCGTCAGAGCTGGAGCAGACTGCCGGCGGCGACGTCGGCGGCAATACGTTCGCGATCAGAATTGCAGAGACGATCAAGTCGCGCCTGCCCGGATCGGTATTCAAACCCTCCGACCTGAAGAGCGCCCGCGTGACCATCTACCGGGCCAAAAATGGGCGGCGCATTTTTTCGATTGCCCTTCCCGATCCAGTCACGTCGGTTCAAACCTTCGCCATCTCTCCCCGCGAAGATCAACTCGCCATCCTGACCGCGGGAGAGGTCGCCTTCTACCGAGTGTCGCAAACCGAATGAATCGCAGTATCGCAGTATCATCTAACCCCTTGTTCCGCAATATTTTACAGATAAGTCCTTAAGAATGAATATTTTGGCGACACTCCCGCCTTGTTGGATCAATCTAAGTATATGAAAACAAATAGTTTAGCGATGAAGCAGGGGCGAATGCGGTTCTCCGCGAATCTCCAGCTAACCCCTTATTTCTTAATATTTTATGTACAAAGTCTTAAGAATCAAGATTTTGGCGGCATCGCGCCGATCTTAAATCCGCTAACTCAATGAAAATAAGGATTTTATCCATTTAGGGCGAGTAGAATTGAATCGGGTCTCCGGAATCCGGATTGCGGAAGCCGGAAGACCCTTGCCGTCCAAGCAAAAAAGGCAAACCCCGTTGCGGGTCTGCCTATCTGAAAGCTGATGGCTGATGGCTGAAAGCTACTTAATCGCGCCCACGCGCTTGCCCAGCCGGGACTTGTAGCGCGACGCGGTGTTCTCGTGCAGTGTGCCCTTCTGGATGGCCTTGTCGAGGGCAGAGACGGTCTTGCGGTACATCTGCTCGGCGGCTGGCTTGTCGCCCTTTGCGATGGCTTCGCGCAGGTCGCGCAACTGAGTTCGCAGGCTGGAGGTATTCGCGCGATTGCGCGCGGTGCGGCGTTCGGTCTGGCGGACGCGCTTTAGCGCTGAAGCATGGTTTGCCATAACTGGTTCGTTACCTTTGTGTAGACAGAGAGATATTCGGGTGGGTCCGAATTACTTATTATAGGGGAGCATCTCTCGACCGGTCAAACAGATGTCGGCGCCACTCCATTAGCAGTGTCATCCTGAGCGGAGCCGTTTTTCAGGCGAAGCGAAGAGCTTGCCCTGAGCGGAATCGCGAAGGGATCTCGGACTCATCGCTCGTCGCGCGTAAGCCAAGCAGTAGCGAGTTCCAACTATGCCAGACGGCCTCGATCGTCTCAAGGTTCTCATCAACTCGTCGACGCCCATCGTCGTGATGGAGACGTCGGAGGAGATGCACGCCATCAGCCTGGTGCGCGCCGCCTGCGCCGAACTCAACATGGCGACCTTCGAGTGGAGTATCGCCGACGGCCTGCTGCGCTCCGGGACAAACACTCCGCCCGAGCCGCCCAAAGTTTCCGCACAATCGACCCAGACCACCATCTGGAACCAGGGTTCGCGAGCCCTGGCGCAAGCCCACACCGCGCTCAGTCCCAGCGCCGGTGAAGGAGATCGCCTCGCCCGCGCCATGATCAACTCCATGGGTGGCGACGGCGCTCCCGGCACCAGCGGCGGTTCCATCTACAACACACGCGAGCCAGTCCAGGCGCTCGCCAACATGGAGACGATGACGGTTGAAGCCGTCTACATCCTCAAAGATTTTCACCGCCACATGGACGATCCCGTCGTGGTACGTCGACTGCGCGACGTTGGTCAGAAGTTCGCAGCGAACCGAAAGACGGTCGTCATCACCGCGCCTGAACTCACCGTGCCCGCGGAACTGACCACGCTCGTCGAATACTTCGATCTCCCGCTGCCCGATCGCGATCGCCTGCACGAAATCATTCACGACGTTTACACCCGGCTCTCGAAGACGTACACGCTGAAGCTGCAACTCGACGCCCCTGGCGTAGACGCGATGTCCGCCAACCTGCGCGGCCTGACCGAGGAAGAAGCCGAGCGCGCCATCTCGCAGGCGCTGGTCACGCGCTACGCGCTCTGCCCGGAGAGCGTCACCGATGTGCTCGAAGCCAAGAAGCAACTGCTGCGGCATTCCCGGATGCTCGAGTTCATCGAAGCCTCCGACAACATGGCCAGCGTCGGCGGTCTAGAAAACTTGAAGCACTGGCTCGGCCAGCGTCGCGGCGCGTGGGAAGACGCCGCCCGCGAATTTGGTCTGGAGCCGCCGCACGGCATGATCATCCTCGGCGTGCAGGGATGCGGCAAGTCTCTCTGTGCCCGCGCCGTGGCCGGAGAGTGGAGGCTCCCTCTGGTGAAGTTCGACACCTCGGCCGTCTACGACAAATACATCGGCGAGACGGAAAAGCGCATCCGCAAAGTCTTCCAGGTCGCCGAGGGACTCGCGCCGTGCGTGCTCTGGATAGATGAGTTGGAGAAAGTCTTCGCCGGCAGCGGCCCCGACTCCGCCTCAGCCGACGCAGGAGTCTCGTCGCGCCTGCTGGCGTCGTTTCTCTCGTGGATGCAAGATCGCAAAGCTGCCGTCTTCGTTGCCGCCACCTGCAACAACGTGACGGTGCTGCCGCCGGAGTTGATCCGCAAGGGCCGCTTCGATGAATTGTTCTTTGTTGACCTGCCCAATCAAGCCGAGCGCAAGCAGATCTTCTCGATTCAACTGGCAAGACGCAAGCGTAATCCGTCAGAGTTCGATCTGGAAAAAGTAGCCGCCGCTGCGAAAGGCTACTCCGGCGCGGAGATTGATGCTGCGGTCCAAGGCGCGCTCTACGCCGCGTACTCCGAGAAGAAGCCTCTCACTTCGCAGTCGCTCGTCGACGCTCTGGGACAGACGGTTCCGCTTTCGATTACTCGCGCCGAAGAGATCGCAAGCCTCCGCGATTGGGCAAGCACAAGAGCAGTCCCCGCATCGGCACGCGATACGAGTCCGGCCACGGCGTGAACTCAGAGTTCCGTGGTAGGGGCGACTCGGCGAGTGAGCAGCCGGTCTTTGTGCTTTTGAGTGCTATATTGCGTTGCGGAAAGTGCGCAAGATAAGCCACGCCTTCTACTATTGAGGACCAGCCGGCGTGGCGCTGTGCTCAGAGGCACACGACTCGAACGCGCATAAACCATTTGTCACTAATCAGTAGCCACTGTTCCTACCCCGTCCAACACCTGCCGCACCTTTCCCGCCAGGCCCGACGGCGTAAATGGCTTCGGTAGAAATGCGATCCCCGGATCGAGCACTCCCTGATGCACGATCGCCGTGTCCGTGTATCCCGACATGAACAGCACCTTGGTTTGCGGACGGATCTTCTGCAGCCGCCGCGCCAGATCGGGCCCACTCATTTCGCGCATCACCACGTCGGTGAGCAGCAGATCAATGCCGGCTTGATGTTGCTGGCACACCCGCTCCGCGTCCAATACATTTTCCAGTTCGATCACCAGGTATCCGCACGCCTTCAAAATGGCGACTGTCAAATCTCGCACCTGGCGGTCGTCTTCGGCGACAAGAATTGTTTCATTGCCGCGGATCGTCGGCATCGGTAACACAGGCTTGCTCACGGCTTCGGCTGGTTCCTCTATTCGCGGCAGGTATACCTTGAACGTGCTCCCACGCCCTGGTTCGCTGTATACCCATATGTGTCCCGCACTCTGCTGCACGATGCCGTATACCGTCGCCAATCCCAGTCCCGAACCCTTGCCCAATTCCTTCGTCGTAAAAAAAGGCTCAAAAATGTGCGACTGCGTTTCCGCGTCCATGCCTCCGCCCGTATCGCTAACCGCCAGCATCACGTAAGCCCCGGGACGCACACCCGCGTGTTTGTTGGCATAGTCGTCATCGAGCTCCACGTTCGCGGTTTCCATGGTGAGCTTGCCGCCGCTCGGCATGGCGTCACGCGCATTGATCACCAAATTCAACAACACCTGCTCGATCTGTCCGATGTCGGCCTTCACCGATCCCAGCTTCGGAGAAGGCTTGGTGACGATCTCCACGTTCTCGCTGATGAGGCGCCGCAGCATCCGGTCCACATCCACGATGGCCGCATTTAAATTCACCACGCTCGGCTGCAAAACCTGCTTGCGCCCGAAGGCCAGCAGTTGCCTCGTGAGAGATGCTGCCCGATCGCCCGCAGTAATAATGTGACTCGCTCCGTAGCGCACGCTTTCCTGTGAAGGCTTCGGATTATCGATCATCTGCTGTGCGTAGCCCATGATCACGGTGAGCACATTGTTGAAGTCGTGCGCCACTCCGCCGGCCAGCCGTCCAATGGCCTGCATTTTTTCCGCTTGCACCAGTTGCTTGAACAGCAACCGGTAGCGCTCCTCGGAAATCTGCAGCGCCTCCAGCGCCTGCGCATTGCGATGCTGGCTGATGGTCAGGTGCGCCCCGTAACACACCAGAGAAACGATGACCGTTCCGTACGCGACGACTCGATGATGATCGGCCGCGCGCAGTGCCAGCGCCCACACCGTCAGCGGCATGATGGCGAGTCCAATATTTCTCAGCAGAAACTTTCGTTCGCTCCATGGTTCGCGAGCCAAATCGGTCGCGGGTTCTACAGGCTGCTCAAATCCTGCTGCCAGCATGGCCGCCACCACGAATGGCACCGTCCACGCCAGGCTTGACCAACTGCCCGAGTTCGTATGAATAAAGGTCAGCGCATAGTCGCCAACCCCGGCCGCCAGCGCATACACGATGAAATAGACCGCCATCCTGCGGCACAAACTGCGTACCAGCGCCGTCCGCGCCCAATAGCCGCGCGCCAGAAATGCACAAGCCAGAACGAAGTTCAACGCATTCGTCATGGCCTGTTCCATCACTTCCAGGCTGTGGGGCCCCGCGGGCAGCGCACGCAAAAACAGAAAATCGTAATAGATCAAGAACGCGACCATCAGCATCTGGACGAAGTCCAGCGACCGCTGCCAGTCGAGCCCTGAGGGATCTTCTCCCTCGCGCAAAAACAGCGCCATCACGATCGGCGCGTCATAACAAAGATAGAGAAATTGCGATACCGGAGAGGCTGGAACCGGCAGCCGCAGCCAGTTCTCGTAGTACGCCCAGACAACGTTCGAAACTCCGTAGGCGGTGAACGCAAACGCAAACAGCATCCAGAATGTGCGTCCCAGAAGGCGGCTGCGCCGTGAAGCAAACACGCAGAACCCCGCTGCCGTAAAGCACGCCGCAATCTGAATCAGGTTCGAAGCCAGCGCCCGCAGCGCTTCGCTGCCGATGAGAAGAAATCCGGCGATCTGCAGAACGACGAGTATCCACGCCGCCCACGCCATGCGTCGCAATATATCTCCAGGCACTTTCAGTGCTCCCTGGAACCCACTGCTCTAGGGAGCGAACTCCACCCTCGATGCGCCAACAACACGAGTACCCTCCGCATGGTCGCTACGACGTGAAATCGCGGACACAACTGCCGGAATCCCCAACGCCCCAAAACATTCCGAAATGGTATGTCTCCGTTATTCTTAAGTCAACACGCTCCAGTGAATGAAAGTAGAAATTAGTAACGTCTTATCGCCAAAGCCATTCCCTCGCAATACGTTCTTCCCCTTCCATGCCAAAACTCCAGGCAACAAAACTCACCAATGTCGCAACAGATTCTAGACAAACCTCAGACTCCTCGAGAGGACTTCCTGTCACATGAACAAAGGTGCGCCCATTCGCTGGATGGAAAATACCTATCTCCGCCAACACCTTCGCGGCCAGGGCATCGAGATCGGCGGATTGTGGAAGAAGTTCAAGGTGCGCCCGTCCGCGAAGGTTTGGTACGTCGATCGTCTCTCCGCCGACGACCTGGCCAAGCAGTACGCGGAGGTGCAAGAAAAAATAGTCGTGCCCGACATCGTTGCCGATGGCGAGGATCTTCCCCTCCGCGATCTGGATTTCATAATCGCCAGTCACGTCCTCGAACATCTGCCCTCGCCGTTGAAGGCTTTGCGGTCCTGGTATGACGCGTTGCGTAGCGGCGGCACGCTGCTTCTGAAAGTCCCCGACAAGCGATTCACCTTCGACCGAAATCGCGAGCGCACCCCGCTTCAGCATCTACTCGAGGAATTCGACGATCCCACTCGCATCGATACTCGCGCCCACTACGCCGACTGGGTGGAGCACGTAGACGGAAAGCCCGCGGGCAGCGCCGAGTTCAACGCCCAGCTGCGCTCCTTGATGGGCACCAACTACAGCATCCACTATCACGTCTGGACAGACCAGGATTTGAAAGACATCATCGACCACACGCGAAATGCCTGGCGCATGGCCTGGCGCCCGGTGGTCTTCTGGAACGCACACTTCTACCGCAAAGAAACCGTCGCAGTCCTGCAGAAAGCGTAGCGTCCGCGGGCAGAAAATTATCCCGTCCGGGTCTAATCTAAGTCTAAAATCTAGGAAGGCCCCGCATGTCCGACGAACCCATCACGATTTCTCCCGGCCCGCAGTTCATGTCCGCGATGGTGCTGGCGATCGCCGCCGACGCCCTCCAGATTTTCGTCTTCCCCGCATTTGTCCAGGGAGCCCTCTCGCCCGCCGACGACCTGCTCGACCTCGGAGTCGCCGCCGCCATGATTCGCCTGCTCGGATGGCACTGGGAATTTCTCCCCTCCTTCTTCGCCAAGCTAGTCCCAGGCGTCGACCTTGTCCCCTTCTGGACGCTCGCCGTGGTCAACGTCTACCGCAAAGCCAAATTAGCCGCCGCCGAAGCCGAAAAGCATCCGCAACAACTTCCCCCCGCTCACATCACCAAGAGCTAACGCGCCATTTCCGGTACTTACGTACAAATTTGTGCGTACATATTCAACACCTCCCTGCGACGCGCGAAGTGGCACGCCCTCGGCTGTCGGGCGGCCCAGGTCAATCGGGCCGCCGACTCTAAGCTGCCAAATAATTCTTTACGGTGCCAGCAAAGCATGTACCTGGGTTTCGTTGTCGGTTGCTCCGTTACCGCTTCTGCCATAAATCACAAGCATGCAATCTCCGGCATTCACCTGCACCGGAACGGAGAAAATGCTCTCCACCTGGCCCTGGAGCGTCGCGTTGCCCGTTTCTCCGGACGCAATCCTGTTTACCAGCGGTAAACTCGTAAGGTGCAGCGCATCGTGAGGAAGCCAGCTGTGCAGAGTCAATAGCGGCGCCGGATTCGGGAACCCTTGGCTATTGAGGTTCTGCTCGAATATCTCGCACCCTCCGGGGAGCAGATAGAAGTCATTCGCCGCTCCCCACGCCTCTCCAGTCGGAAGCGGTCCGAAATTGTTTGTTCCATCGAACGTGCTGTCGCTGATGTTTCCATACAGCTCCAACAAGTGCCCAGCTGCTGACATCATGAATGGAACTGCGAAGCCCTCCGAATCAATCGTGGTGGCGTTCTGGCAGCCCCAATCTTGACCAAAACAATATTCTCCGCCGAGATCCAGCACCGTGTTCGGATTTGAATTTGCCACTGGCCTATACGTCAGGTTGAGGTCAGCCGACATCGTAGCCTTGCCCGCAAGCAATGGCCCGCCACCGTAGTAAAGACCGATACATCCGGTGATCGGCACGGCGTGCGGGAAATCAAGATTCACACGGAACGTAGAGTTCGACTGGGAGGGATTCTTCAGAATGTCGCTCCAAACGATACCGGCGGCGCTGCTCAAGCTGATGTCATGGGCGGGACAATTGCCTTGCCAATAGACCAAGGCCCAGAGGACTTCGCTGAAAGTTGGATCGTAGTTTTTCAGCGAGATGGTCCCCGATAACGCCAGCATCTCCGCCGGCGACTTCGCACTGTCGAGTACGTGATACATGGCTAGAAATGTCGGAAAGCCACTCTGTGAACCTTGTGAAGTGGTCCGAGTTTGCTGAATATGCAGAACGGAACGGTTCGCGGCATTTTCCTGCGCCCACAGTTCGGACGTCCCTAGGCCAACAAACATGAAAACTGCGCAAGAAACTGCTCCCCAATAAGACTTCATCTTCCTTCTCCTATTCGCCTGAACCAAAACGTTGACCTTGACCTGGCTTTGCGCCAGACCGAATGAAAGTACAACGCGATTCCGTCGTTCATCTGTAACCCCTCAGCTTGGTGAAAGTCGCACGGGGGCGGACAAACTCAGGACACACTCTGGGGTCAAAGGGGACGTTCCACAGTTTTTTCTCCCGAGTGCCACAGCGGGCAGTGGTGAATTGCGAGTGAAACTCGCATTGTCATCCTGAACGGCGTTGTTCGAAGGCCCCACGCAACTTACCGGGGAGTGCACAGGTCCCTCGAGGGCTGCCCCATTTCCCGCGCGTTTTTTGCGCGAGAATTGAGCGAGCGTCAGTAAGTCATCAAGCGGGAGCGTATAACTTGTGTCTTCCTGAGCGAAGCGAGGGACCCCTGCACTCCCATCCCTCTCCACCGCTCTCGACAGATCTCCGGCCACACGTTTGTCCTTCCCTTACTCCAACCTTTGTGATCGCGACCACTTACCCATAGGCATTCCGTCCACCACTCTTTGTCATTCCGGCCCTAAGAGAAGTCGAGGGGGACAACCTGCTTTCCCCGCTTTTCCCCAGACCCCAGTCCCGCAGGCACGCCCGATAACACGCCCTGTTTTCAACGCTGAGGCCACGCCCGAGAGGGTTGCGTCATGAGTAACTTCACCAGCTATTGCCTTTTTTGCTTCCGCAGATGATAACTACAAGCACACTTATGATCTGCCGCTGGCTCTCCTTTACGCTAAGCACGATGTCCGTCCTCTCGGCCGCTGCTTTCGCACAGGGGCCATCGCCTCAGCCCGCGGCCCCACCAAATTATTCGCAGGAAGCCGCCGTCATCGAGCAGATGTCGACCAAAGTTACATTCGACAATGACGGCAAGCGTTCGCGCGAGCAAGCCACTCGTGTCCGGGTCAAGACCGATGCCGGAGTGCAAGAGTGGGGTCTGCTCAGCCTTCCTTATCAATCTGCCACAGAGACCGTGGAGGTCGGCTACGTCCGCGTCCTCAAGCCCGATAACACAACCGTTAACACGCCGCCCGATAACATACAGGATCTTGACGCTCAGATTACCCGCGACGCTCCCTTTTATAGCGACCTGCGTGAAAAGCACATCGCGGTCAAAGGGCTCGCAAAAGGCGACGTGCTCGAATATATGGTCCAGTGGCACCCAATGAAGCCGCTGATTCCCGGCCAATTCTGGTTCGAATACAACTTCCGCCCGGAAGGCGTTGTGCTCGACGAGAGTGTTGAGATTCGAGTGCCCGCGGGGCGCGCTGTTAAGTTCAAAGGGCCCCAAGCTACGCAAACAATTAAGGGCGACGGCGCTTCGCGCATGTATTCCTGGAGTTTTTCGCGCGCCCAAAGCGCCAAGGCAACTGACAGTGACAAGAAAAACGTCGAGGCTGTTCGCGGTCGCCTTCCCGTGCCCGACATCCAACTCAGCAGCTTCCAAAGTTGGGACGAGGTTGGCCAGTGGTACTGGAACTTGCAAAAAGATCGCATCGAACCTTCACCCGCCGTCCGTGCCAAAGCCCAGGAACTTACTAAAGGATTGAGCGACGATGCCGCCAAGCTACAGGCGCTTTATAGTTTTGTGAGTACTCAGTACCGCTACATTGGAATTGCGTTTGGTATCGGACGCTATCAGCCTCACGCCGCTGACGACGTTCTAGGCAATAACTACGGTGACTGCAAGGACAAGCACACTCTGCTCGCGGCACTGCTACAGGCCTCCGGGTTTACGATCTATCCGGCGCTCATCAATTCCGGCCATGTGATCGATCCCGATGTCCCTTCACCGGGCCAGTTCGACCACATCATCGGCTACTTTCCCCAGGGCAAGACCGTCCTCTGGCTCGACACGACGCCGGAAGTTGGACCTCTCGGCTACTTGTACACGCCCCTCCGCGACAAGCCTGCTCTCGTCATGATGGGAGAGAAATCAGCCAAGCTGATTAACACCCCAGCCGATCCGCCATTTCCAACCCTGCAGACTTTCACGATCGACGCCAAGCTCAAGGAAGACGGATCGCTCGAAGCCAAGGTGCAGGACTCTTCTCGTGGAGATGCGGAAGTGGCGCTGCGTGCCGCTTTTCGACGCATGCCGCAACCGCAATGGAACGATCTGGTACAGCAGATCTCCTATGCTCTTGGCTATGCCGGGACAGTCAGCGATGCCAGCGCCAGTGCACCCGACATCCTCACCGAACCGTTTCACTTTTCTTACTCCTATAACCGCAAGGACTACCCGGACTGGACCAACCGGCAATTCACCGTTCCCGGCCACCCCTTCGCAATGCCACCGGTCAAGGACGACGCCGACGCTCCCTTATGGCTCGGGGGCGCGAGGGAAACCGTTTCCGACTCCAACGTCGAATTGCCCAAAGGTTATAAGCCACAACTGCCCTCGAATGTGGACGTGAAATATGATTTCGCCGAATATCATGCCGCATATTCCATGGATCAAGGAGTCTTAACCGCGCGGCGCCGCATGCTCATCAAGGTGCATGAGGTTCCCGTAACCGAACTCGCCGACTATCGCAGCTTCATTAAGAACATACAGAACGACGTGAACCGCTACGTGCAGACATCGTCATCAAGTGCGGCCACTGGTGGTTCTGGCTCTACGCCTACTGGAATGCTTACCTCATTCTTAGCTGGCATTCGCAATCTGCCCGACAGCACGTTGACCGAAGCCAATCTTCGCGAATCAGATGCGCACAATCCGGCGTTCCAGAGCGATCCCTGGGCTCTAGCGAATGCATTCAAGCGCGTCGTAGATGCCGATCCGAAATTTACACGCGCATGGGTCGAACTTTCGGTTGTTTACATGACGCTGCAGCAGGATGAACCAGCACTCGACGCTTTGCACAAGGCGATCGAGTCCGATCCCAAACAACTGCTCGTTCAAAAGATCTATGCTCTCGAACTGACCACTTTGCGACGAAATGAAGCGGCCATGCGGGCCTGGCAGGACTTCCTGAAGATCGCTCCAGACGATCCTGACGCGAATTCGGTTGCCGCTAAACTACTTGAGCAGGGAAAAGATTATGCGGGAGCTTTGCCGTACCTCGAAGCGCTTGCGAAGCACGATACCTCCCCGAGCGCTCAGATTCGCTTGGGCTCCGCATATCTAAAAGCGGGACAACGCGAAAAGGGATCGGCAACCCTTCAGAAAATTATCGATGCCGACTCCAAGCCTGTGACGATGAACGACGTAGCCTACGAAATGGTGGAAGCCGATACCGATCTCCCGAAAGCTCTGGATCTTTCGCAGCGCGCGGTCGATGAACAGGAGAAGCTGTCGCACGACGTGGACCTCTCCAATCTCTTGAACGAAGATCTCGACTGTACCCAGAAGATCGGTTCCTTCTGGGACACGCTGGGGTGGATCCAGTTTCGGCTTGGCCACTTCAACGAAGCGGAAAGCTATCTCAACGCGGCGTGGCTGTTAACGCAAATCGCAGCAGTCGCTGATCATTTGGGCCAGGTCTATGAAAAGGAAAAGAAAACCGACAAAGCGATTCACATGTATCACCTTGCTTTAGGTACTCCCTACGGCCACAGCGGCAACCTCGGCCCGACGAGTGATCGGTTGGATCGCCTCGAACGCCTTCATCCCGCCGATGTGAAATCGCCCGTGACGCTAAAATTCAATCGCCTATTGGATGGGAGCGGAGATGAACTGAGCAAGATCCGTACGGTCAAACTCAAACGCTTGCTCCCCGGCACCGCCACGGCCGAGTTCTTCCTGCTCTTTGGCCCCGGTCCGAAACTTGAAGATGTGTCGTTCATCAGCGGATCCGAAAAACTGAAGCCCGCGGCAGATGGCCTCTATGACGCGGAATACAAAGTCGCCTTCCCCATGGGCAGCGCAGCCCATCTGGTCCGGCGTGCCCTTGTCATGTGCAGTCCAGTATCGGGCTGCATGGCCGTGCTCTACACGCCAGATTCCGTCCATTCCGTGAACTAGACGCGAAGAGCCCGGCGACGGTCAAAACCGAGCACAAACGGGACGTAACTATTTTTTCGCCCGAATGTGAAGCAGTGAAAAGCAAACGGGGCAGCTCGCGCCGCCCCGTACTGGCTGAATGCTGAGTGCTGAATGCTGAGTGCTGAATGCTGAATGCCGAGTGCTAAGTCCCCTCGCTCCAACCCGCCAAATACTCCTCCTGCTCCGGCGTCAGCTTGTCGATCTTGATGCTCATCGACTCCAGCTTCAGCTTCGCCACGCGCTTGTCGAGTTCGTCAGGAACTTTGTAGACCGTCTTCTCCAGCTTCTTCGAGTTCTTCACCATGTACTCAACCGAGAGCGCCTGGTCGGCGAACGACATATCCATCACCGACGCGGGATGCCCCTCGGCAGCGGCTAGGTTAATCAGGCGGCCTTCGCCGAGCAGGTTGATCTTGCGTCCATCCTTCAGCGAGTACTCTTCGAGCGACGTGCGCGTGGTGCGCTTGCCCGAGCTCATGGCTTCGAGCGCGGGGATATCGATCTCAACGTTAAAGTGCCCCGAGTTCGAAATAATCGCTCCATCTTTCATCAGCGAGAAGTGTTCTTTCGTGAGCACGCTCTTGTTGCCCGTCACGGTGCAGAACACGTCGCCGAGCTTCGCCGCTTCCGCCATCGACATCACGCGGAAGCCGTCCATCACGGCCTCGAGCGCCTTCGTCGGATCGACTTCGGTGACGATGACTTCCGCTCCGGCGCCGCGTGCCCGCGAAGCCAGCCCGCGTCCGCACCAGCCGTAGCCGGCGACCACGAACTTCGATCCCGCAAGCAGGTAATTGGTCGCGCGGATGATGCCGTCAATCGTGGACTGTCCGGTCCCGTAGCGATTGTCGAACAGGTGCTTGGTGTCGGCGTCGTTCACGGCGACGATCGGAAACTTCAACACGCCTTCCTTCGACATCGCGCGCAGGCGGATGACTCCGGTCGTCGTCTCTTCCGTTCCGCCGATCACACCTTCGAGCGCGTCGGTGCGCTTGGTGTGCAGAATCGTCACCAGGTCGGCGCCGTCGTCCATGGTGATCTGCGGCTTGTGGTCGATCGCCGCAAGGATGTGGTTGTAGTACGTGTCGTTGTCTTCGCCCTTGATGGCGTAGACGGGAATGTTGTGATCGCGCACGAGCGAGGCGGCCACGTCGTCCTGAGTCGACAGGGGATTCGACGCGCAGAGCACAACTTCCGCTCCGCCATCGCGCAGGCAGATGGCCAGGTTCGCGGTCTCGGCGGTCACGTGCAGGCAGGCGGAGATCCGTATGCCCTGCAGCGGCTGATTCTTGATGAACTCCTTGCGGATAATTTGCAGCACCTTCATGGACTGGTTCGCCCACTCAATGCGCTTCTTCCCCAAGTCGGCCAGTTCTACGTTCTTGATGTCGCAATTCACTGCAGCTGTTGACATACCTCTCCTGTATGGCGCGCGTAATGCGGCGGATAATTTATTTGATTACCGTTTGCTTGTCATCCTGAAGCCGGCGTACTTTGCTAGCCGAGGGACCTGGTCGAGCCGCGCGATGCATCGCGCTTTTTGCGACGCAGGAAACGCGCGTTGGGCTCGCTTCCTTATTAGAATTCCATACTATTGTCGCAGAATCCCCACCGTTTCGGAACCAGTCAGGTCGCCCAACTGTCCCGTTGAGACTCCGCCATTGGGACGAGCCTCCTCCGGCACTTCTGGTCCTTCTTGGCGTTCTCGGCGATCTCTGCGGTGAATACTTACCGCCGAGTTCGCGGAGAACGCCGAGAGCACACTACTTGCGTGCCGCGACGGGCTCGCGCAGGCCGGCATCACTGGCCAGCTTGGCTGCCTTGTCGGTCGCTTCCCACGTGAAGTCCGCGTCGTTGCGCCCGAAGTGTCCGTAGGCAGCGGTCTTCTTATAAATCGGACGCCGCAGATTGAGCGACTCGATAATCCCGCGTGGCTTCAGTTGGAAGTGCGCGCGAATCAGATCCGGGATAATCTCGGGATTCACCTTCGACGTGCCGAACGTTTCCACCAGCACGCTGACCGGATCGGCCACGCCGATGGCGTACGCCAACTGCACTTCGCAGCGATCGGAGAGTCCGGCAGCGACCACGTTCTTTGCGATGTGCCGTGCCATGTAGGCCGCCGAGCGATCGACCTTCGTCGGATCTTTTCCGCTGAACGCCCCGCCGCCATGACGTCCCATGCCGCCGTAGGTGTCCACGATGATCTTGCGTCCCGTGAGCCCGGTGTCGCCCATCGGCCCGCCGATGACAAACCGTCCCGTCGGGTTGATGTGATACTTCGTGTCCTCATCGAGCAGGTGCGCCGGAAGCACAGCCTGGATCACATGCTTCAAAATCCCTGCCCGCAATTCCTCATTGCTGACAGTCTCCGCGTGCTGCGTAGAGATGACGACCGCGTCGACGCGCAGCACTTTGCCGTTCGCATCGTACTCAACTGTAACCTGCGACTTGCCGTCAGGCCGAAGGAAGGGAAGCGTCCCATTCTTGCGAACCTGCGATAGCCGCTGCGTCAACTTGTGCGCCAAAGAAATCGGAGTCGGCATCAACTCCTCATTCTCGTTGACCGCATACCCAAACATCATTCCCTGGTCGCCGGCGCCGCCGGTGTCTACGCCCATGGCGATGTCGCCGGACTGTTTGTTGATCGAGCTGATGACGGCGCAGGTGTTGGCGTCGAAGCCGTAGAGTGCGTTGTCGTATCCGATGGCGGCGACGGTGCCGCGGACTACGGTTTGGAAATCGACGTAGGCTTTGGTGGTGATTTCTCCGGCGATGACGACCAGGCCGGTGGCGGTGAGGGTCTCGCAGGCGACGCGACTGGTGGAGTCGTCGGTGAGGCAGGCGTCGAGGATGGCGTCGGAAATCTGGTCGGCGATCTTATCGGGATGGCCTTCGGTTACGGACTCAGAAGTGAATAAATAGCGGTTCTTGGATGCCAAGTTGTGTGTCTCCTTAGTGCCCGCGTGTGGTGGCGCGGCGCGAAAAACTCTGGACTCTTATCGTGCGGGAGCCTGATTTTGTCGAATCAGGAAAATCCACGCGGCCGCGACGGAGCGATGCATCGAGAGGAAGTCCTCAAAAAAGGCTAACAGAGCAGGATGGGGCACGCAATGGTTTTGGCCTTAAAGGGACGAGGTGGGATTCGACGGCGGAAATGGGGCGGGGAATGGGGGGATTTGGGGGCGGAGTGGGGGGAGGAACGTGCCGTATGTCGCCGCATTTCACTAGTTTCTTTGTCTCACCTCAGGGGTGCAGTTCAACCGTCTGCCCCAGGTTTCCCCCAGCCGCTTGTTGCCCAAGCATCGACGTCTGTCATTGCGCGACGAATGTCGGTTTCGCGCTGGTATGCGGGCCGAGACGCCGTCGCCCGCATCCGAGACATTGGGAAATGCTGGCGGAATTGGTGGGAATTTCTGGATGACGTTCCTCAACCCGTCGAACCGCCTGCGGCCTGGTATTCAACAGCTGGAGTTGCCCAGCCTTCGAAACTACGAAGGCCGGGGGAAGCCAGTTCTTGTCTAGCATCCCGCAAGGTGCAAAGCTGGGCCAGCCCCCACGGTTAGAAATCGGCGGACCCTACCGCAAGGCCGCGTCACACCCCGATGCGGCCAACCCAAACCCACCGCTAAGGAAAATCGGTGCTCACGCTGGCAGCACGATAACCTCAAGATCATTCGGGCTAGGCATTCGCCTGATCGGTGATCCGTCGTCCTTATAGACCTCTATTTCTTTCGCGAAGCCCTTCACCACGTGCAGCAGGAAATGGACGTGGATGCCATCTTCATCAACAGCATCAGCTTCCACCGGTATTCGCTTTTCAACCTTGGCGGGCCTGGCCATATCGCTCAGTTCGAGTTCTAGGCTGCCCTCGTCGTCGATGACCCGAACTCGGCAGCCGGCTATCTGTTTAGCTATCTCCTCTTTACCGGGAAAGTCTGCAGCTAAGAGTCGCTGCATGAGCTCTCCTTCCGCACGAGTCGGCTCGCGAAAATGTTGTTCGATTTTCATGCTCCTCAACCTACGGAATGTAGTACGTTCCAACGTTGACTGTCCCGTTGGGCAAAGTGTAAGCCCGATACTCGACGGTTTGGCCGCTGACGTCAATCCGTCCCCAGAAATTCCCTGTTGGCTGTGTTGCGTTTTTGATGGCTGTCTCAACATCTTGCTTGATCGCTGATTCGACGTCCGATTGGTTCAACCCGGTCCCCTTAAGATGCCGCGCTCCATGTCCAAAAATTACGGCCGAGGGGATGCCGACCATGCTCAACAAGTGATCAGTTTTAGCTGCCGACATCACCTGATGGATGTACTTGTATGCCGACGCCACATCTTGGCTCGATGCCTTTGACCAATCCACCGAAGTCGTGCCGTTGGCATCAAGTCTCTGAGTGCCGTTGTCAGAGAGCCACTGACGCTGGTCAGCGATCACTTGGTCATTGGTCTTCCACCCGTTACCGCTCAGTGCGTTACCAAGTTTTTGCCAGAATCCGCCTGAGTTCGTATTTTGCACCTCTTCGGTTGTCTGGCCTGGTGTGCTTTGATCTGCTCCCGGGTTTCGGGATTCCTTCTCGGAATTCGCGGGCACCGTCGAACCGGCATCCGCACCCGCAGTACCCGTACCTATAGCGAACATTCCGAAAGCGACCTGCCCACCTTTAGAACCTCCCCAACAGCACATCTCCAAACCGGTAGGGTCAATCCCGCCGTTGGGGTCGGTGCCGTAAGCGTAGGCATTCCACCCAGAGCCAGCGGGATCAGGGGAAATCCAACGTCCTTGAATGTTATTCAGTTCGCGGTTAGGGGTGTCAGAGAGCCCAGAGAACAAGTCTTGCATATCTCCGGTAAAATTCACCTTGTCCGCGGAGCCGAAGTTAGAATATATCTCTCCGTAGGGAGCGAAAGCACGGTCATAGTCGACCGTGGCCCCTAAAATGGTTGACCCTACGCGTGCCGTGCCGAGCCAGTCCTTGTGTTCATAGTACCTGTTATTTCCTCCCGAACCTGTGGTGAAAAGAGTCCCCCCACCGGGCAGTGCAAAGCGGGCGTTCACCACACCAGTTGCTCCGGACATGACGGCAGTCTCTCCTAGAGGGCTGTACAGAATCTCGGAGTACACTGCATTCACCCCGTCCTTGTGTGCTTTTTGCTTTACGCGCGGGCGCGCTTCTGAAACCAGCGCAGAAACTTCGGCAGGTCGCAGGGCTTGTGACATTCCGCGAGTGATACTCGATGAAACACACCATAGCGGGCATAGTAGATCGCTACGTGTTTGATCTTTCCCCTGCCACAATCGTCGATGCCGCCGATACAGGACAGAACATAGTAGCCGATGAGTTGATTGAAGAACTCGCGCTCGAAGGTGAGATGCTTGGTCGTCTTTATATCGATCAGCGTGTCATCGATGATGAGATCCCCGTCCGCGCCGCCGACCAACGATGATCCTGTTCCAAATGTCGGGTTAAGAATGCAGCGCCTCTTACCTTGGAAGTGTTCTTCTGGAATTAGCGACAGCATCTTCTGTAGATCTGCCACTATCGCAGCAGGAACACGTCGAGGGAGTTTGATGTCAAACATCCCAATGCGGTAAACGACATCAAATGAAGCTAGCCAAACGGCAGCTTCAATCAGCCGTGGTGAAGGGCGCATGCGAGCGGAGTTGCGGAACGCCCTGTAGCGCTTTTTGGCTTCGACCATCAACCCGATTGCCTCTGTTGCACGTCTTCGATCGGCGTAGGCAAGCACCATCCTCAATCCAGTATCTGCAACCCAATCACTCGGCTTGGTTCCTGAATTGAGCTTCTCCACGTAGAAGCGGAGCAAGTAGTCGAACGCTGTTCCAACTAGGCCGTGGCTTTCGGTCAGTGGAGGCGCGAGGATTGGCGACTTCACCCGGAAGTCTGGCTTCGTGAAGTAAGCGAGAAACTGTGCTCGGACATCTGCGTTGCGTTCAAGGAATGATGTGAGACTCACGGAAGTAGCGTATAGCGTGGGATGAATCGAGTCAGAATTACGTCAGACCATGTACGACTGCCGGAGCAACGCCCCCGAGCCAGGCTGCCGGTGAACAAAAAACTGGAAGTCAGAAAATGCAGATGACCATCGCCGCAGTAGCGCTTGAGGCCGTTGTTTGCGGCTTTAATGTCGGAGAACATTCCTCAGTAACTTACAACTGATGGCTACCCACGGAAGCGCTAGCAGAAACATAAACACTCTAAAAACTGCAGGTCCGTCCCCGAAGAACCCAAAACGCATGAGTGGTACGGCAGGACACAGAAATAGCAGCCCAAAGAGGCCCGTTCCGATTCGCTGGATCACGGTTGCTTTCGGCGAGCCCTTCCATAGAAAAGCATCTACCAGAGCGCCGTTTCTCAGAGTATCCGGCCAGACTGTACCCCTTTGCCTTGCTTCGATCTCCCTCAGCGATCTCCATCTAAGTAGCGATTTCATGCCGTCGCCTCTGCCTTTGAATCGCGCTATTCAGTAGTGTGGCCGCTGAGTATGATGCAGTGGTATAGAAAGGCAATGTGACTGCGAGTTGGACGAAACAGCGAAGTTCAGGCCGACACCCCCAGCCGAAAAAAAGCTCAAGCCTGCCAACTATAGGTAGACGCGTTAGGCTGAATGAGATACACAAAATCAAAAACGGAAGCACCCAAACCCAATTCATCAGCCAATGACGAAGAAACCGCGGAAGCACGAGTCCTATGAAGAATGCCAGCGCTATCTGTACAGGGAAATAGGGGACTTCCGTCAAAATCCAACGAGCTCGCGCCGAAGGCGAGAAGACAAAAGTAAGAAGACCAGCAAGGGCAAGTACGCCGACGGTGCTTAATAGCTGATGGAATGGAAACGCCCACCAGACTCCCCTTGTCCGTGTATCTCGCGTGACCACCGCTGAATTAGTCATATCGTTCCCCTTCCATTACTTCGGCCACGTCGTAAACACATTGGTGATGCACTGTCCAACGCCAGAGCCATACGCCGCTCCTCCGGCGACTGTACTAGGAACCTCTGGGGATCCCCCGTAGGGCACCGTTCGCCCGCCCTTATTTGGCCCAGATGGTGGACCTTGTCCTTCGGTAGTATTCGTACTATCGGTCGAGTCGCTTGGTTGAGATTCCGTAGCGCCCATTGGCGTTGCGAACTCGGGGTCCATCCCGGCCACACAGGAGATGACCATCCCAGCTTTTTCCCACCACTTGAGGGGCGTAGGACCCGCCTTCTTAGGTTTAGCGGGAACCGGGTTGCAGAGAAAGGGCGCTTGGCAGTTGTTTGCGAAATTAATAAACGAGAATGGATCGCGATAATAATCGCAGACCCCTTCCCGGCAACCAAATACACGCACAGGCATGTTCGCGTAATCGAATGCGCTCCCGGTAAACATAGCGCAGGCCCCCCCACCGTCAACGGAAATGCATTGAGCATTCATGGGATTCATAGCTCGGGAGGCATCCTGACCCACAACGTAGCATTGCCCATAGATGTCTGTGTTGCACAAACCCGTGGGATCGGTATTACTGTTCGGATCGATCGGATAAGCATACTGATTCCAGCCCGTTCTAGCCGGGTCCGGAGAGAGCCATCGTCCCACACTACTCAATTCCCGATTGGGTGTATCCCACATCACCCCTCGATCAAAATTGTCGGTCGTGCCAGCGAACAGGTCCAGTTTCGCCTCGCCGTCCCCGCTGCCATAGTTGGAATACATCTCGCCATATGGCGTGAAGCCCCGATCCATACTGACGCTACGGGTGCTAACGACGTGAGCGAGGCGGGCACTCCCGAGCCAGTCATTGTGCAGAACAAAGGTGCTGCCAGCAACAATTGCTGTGTTTCCCCCAGGAGTCCGAAAAGAGCCGAAATTTCCGAGTTAACTTGGGGACAGACGGGACGTTCACCGGTTCTTTCTCCCGAAGTGGGAATCCATCGCACACGCAACGAAAAAATCAACAGTCCTTAGTGAGTGGAGCGGATTCCTTCTGATATTTTTCAGGTATGGCCCGTTTGCCGCGCGTTGTGGTCGTTGACGTTCCGCACCATATTACGCAGCGGGGCAACGCTCGACAAGTGATTCTGGGCAGCGACGCGGATCGGGCAACCTATCTCGCACTGCTGCGACAGTATTCCGAACTGCACGGGTTGTCGTTGCTGGGCTACAGCCTGATGTCCAATCATGTGCATCTGATTGCGGTGCCGCACACGTTGGACGCGCTGGCGCAATCGCTGAAGCAGGCCCACGGACGATATGCCGCCTATTGGAATGCCCGCCGGGTTGCGACGGGGCATGTGTGGCAGGGACGATTCTATTCGTGTCCGCTGGAGGAAGCGCAC
>Ga0070714_100000127_pt1 | contig 59781 bp, 54 predicted proteins | sample LARL83metaG_FD_65450 | JGI IMG/M metagenome (GOLD analysis project Ga0070714, IMG submission 65450) | Corn, switchgrass and miscanthus rhizosphere microbial communities from Kellogg Biological Station, Michigan, USA - LAR L8-3 metaG | ecosystem: Host-associated > Plants > Roots > Rhizosphere ... | reverse complement strand
GCCTCGGCACGTTCGAAGGATGAGCGGTCATCCTTCGCGCTTCTGGACATCGTCGCTTGAATTGCCTCGCTCAGTATTTGCGTCCGCGTAAAGCCCGGACAAATAGTACTGAATGTAACATCGGTTTTTCTATATTCCTCCGCCAGCGACCGCATGAGGCCCAGCAGCGCATGTTTCGAGGCCGTGTAAGCCGCGGTGTAGCGAAATCCTTCCAGCGCCGCCGTCGAGGCATTGGAAATGACGTGGAAACCCCTCACCCCGGCCCTCTCCCCGCTGGTAGAGGGTGCCGGAGGACTGCTCATACTTTGAGCGATCATACCCGGCAAAAAGGCGCGGGTCATATAGAAGGCGCCATCGACGTTTATAGCAAACGTCTCGCGCCACACATCGTCGGTGATGGCTTCGAATTTTGAAGAGGGTGCAATCCCCGCGTTATTGACGAGAATGTTCACGGTGCCAAGCTCGCTCACGATGTCATCCCGAAGTGCGTTCACTTCCGAGGAGATACTGACGTCGCATGGCGTGGCGTAGGCCTTCCCGCCACGGTCCACGATCAGGTTCCGAAGCTCCGTGATCTCTTCGCTTGAACGTGCCACGAGCACGACCGGCACCCCCGCGCCCGAAAGCCGAAGCGCGATCGCCCGGCCAATCCCGCGGCCAGCACCGGTGATGAGTGCTAAACTCATAAAAAGTGTTTGGAAATGCTTACCGAAGATGAATTTTCTTGGTCGGACTCCGGCAAACGCATTTGTTTTTCATTAACTGCTGCATTTCCACGGTTTTTTGATGCATCCCTTGTGCCATAGAATTTTTCGAAGGGGTCAGGGAAACGGGATACAGCGCCCGCTTTAGCCGCAAGAATTCCTATTGGTCCCCTGCCAGGAAGACCCGGCTCCACGTCCTTTTTCATTTCGTGCGAGAATATAACAATAGAAAGCTGCAACTTATCGCAAAGTTGAACAAGCTCGCGTGCCATTCGCTCCTTGCGCCCGCGGGTAAGTGGAGCATATTCGAACGAATTGATGATGATCACCTGACGGCACCCTATCCGGGCATAAGTACGAATATCTTTCGAGAGCCGCAGCGTGCTCCAATGACCGATCGGAACGTGAAAGACCCGAAGATTTGGAAGGACGCTCGATGGATCGAGTGTTTTACCTTGAAAAGAATGCTGCGCCACATTTCGCTGCTCTCCCGGCTTACGAGACGCTTGTTCTCGCACCAGCGCTCGCTCCGCATTCCAAGCCTCGATAGTGTCAACACGCTGATATCGGCCTCGCATGAAAGTGTACAAGGTTCCATCTTGCAAGAGTTTCTTTGTATACTCCGGCGGTTCCGGCTCTCCGGGGGCGAGAACAAACGAGATCGGATGCGGCTTGGGCGAGTCGTATGCCGGTTCGGTGTCTTCAACGTATCCTGGCGTTGAGGGCTCCTCGGACGTTTCAACAACCGCTGGAACTATTTCTTCCGTTCGCGGAGGCGGGGGCGCGATACCCGCACTATCGAAAAGCCGGCGGAAGCAGTCCTTCAGGAAGTTCACACCGGCATAAGTATTCACATACCAAACGTCCTTCGAGAGATCGCCGCGGGCGGCATTGAATGCCATCTCTGCCGCCATGAAGGTATTGCGCCGCACGTCGCGCGAAAGCACAATCGTGAAGGCATCCGTTTGGACCGGAATTTCTATTTCCGAAGACTTATAGTTAAAGATTTGCTCGGAAACCGGTTGCTCCGGCAACCCGAACAAAAGTTCGAGATCGAAACTGGTTTTGTAAGTTCGTTTTTCCATGATCGTTGAGGTGCTTTTATACACACCGGAGCACATAAAAGCACCTGAATAAAGAAAAAGTTTCAACTTTTATATTACTTTTTAAATCCAGAGTGTCTCAATGAAAAAGTCACCGAATTGCTTCGGTGACTTTTTAGCGCGGTTACTCGGTGGCGTTCTATTTCTTAGTTGTTATCAGGCATTAACTCGATATCCATCCGAGTATCAATGCTGGGATTAGGGGGCAATAGCTTACGCAAATGCTCGAAGCCTTCCATTGATTGCCTCTTCGGACGACTGTTCAACGAATCCAGAACCGGCTTCAGGGTCTCCTCTCGAAAAAGGTTATCGGAGTCAGTGCTTTTAATAATATTGCTATTCATGCTGATTTTATGTTATTTAATGTGTATAGACCATCCATACACAAATGTTAAAAGCATATTTATGTCTTTTTTGTTCCAGCATGTCGGATATTCTTATAAATTATTTAATTACTTGAAATTTTACCACTGTACCCATGATAGCGTTTTGTATATATGCATAGTAAGTGCCGCTTGGAAGATTGGAGCAGTCGAGCCTCATACACAAGCCGAGTTCACCTTCGGGGGTTGCATTATAGAGGGTCGCGACCGTTTCGCCTGCTTGATTGACAACAATGGCTGAAGCTGGCACGCCTTGAGGCAAATCTTCCACGCAAATTTCGACAAAAGTTCTTGCAGGATTTGGATGAACGGTAACCAGGATGCCCGTCGAATCGGTAATGGAGAATGGATGGGCAGCTCTCTTGGGAGCAGGGGGCGGGGGAGCGCCCGTGGTGTCTAAGCTCTGCACATAATAACGATGGATAGAGTTCGTAGTATCTCCACGAAGGACCTCAGCCATAACAAAGGCGCTATCCGGCGAAGCCGAACATGAAACTTTGTAGCGAGCGGTGTCGGGGTCGATTCCAGCAGTCATACCGGCCCATCGAATTGCGGTCCTTGTGATTCTCATTGAGTCGATAGTACCGAGAATCGTTGAATCGGCTGTGCGGCATAGTAGCAATCGAAACTGTACGTAATCGCTGCTGGACTTTAACGAGTCTTGAATCTCCCTAACGTTGTTTGTGTCACACAATCGGGGAACGAGAATGGAGTCGCACGCTTGAAACGCGAAGGCATTGGTATGTTCGACATTTGGAATGCCTTCGGGGTTAGTCCACGCCTCATCGGGTCCGGCAAATGAGGGACTGATTTGCGCCCAGTTAACAGTGGTGGGCACGATGATCGGGGGTTTAAGAACAGGAGGAAACAGGCTAACTCCCTCCCATAGCGTGTCACAAAACTTAGCCGATGCAATAAGCAAGATGTGCGGGAACACCGAATGGCCGATGCGCGGCATATATCCGTTTGTGATCCTTACGGGTTGCAAGCCGGTCCCGCTGGCTGTCCAGGAGATCGATCGTGGAACGATCCCACTATCCGACCAGGAAGATGATCCAGGATCATTTGTAGTCTGCGGGTCGGTGGGATTATATCCGAGCTCATTGATTGGAGTTCTCATCCAATTCGGGGCCCAGCTTTCCGCATAGAGCAAATTGCCTGGCGAGTAGACCATTCGAATCCAGTCGTGCGTGCTGTCCCGCGGGGAATGAGAATCCCATGTACGGAAGTCGGCGGAAATTTGTGGATAGCGATAACCTGTCCCATTACTGAAGACATTGAACGCCCCCCAGAAGCCGGAATGATAACTGGAAGAATCTGCCTCATGCCGATTGCGGACGATCGGCGAGTAACCTCCAACATGAAATTCCGATTCCCAGGCCAGATTGTCGTGATAAAATCGGGCACTTCCAATTGTTTTGGAAATGCCGATTAGCCAAACCGCGGGCTCTACTGTCCCATTTAGCGCGAGCGACGGATGGACGTTATCGCACGCACCCAAGGCAGAGGAGACATCGACAATGGAATCCAGAACCCAGGTCGATGGAGTCGGAGGCTGAAGGTTTGCGATGCGGGTAAAATAAATCTGATGAACATGCGCGGTCGTATCGATTTGCCACGCAAGATGAGTAGTCCATTGAAGGAAACCGTGGTTGGGCGCGTGTGGCCGCCATCCAACTGTGGGAAATAACGCGAACGCAACGGAACCGTCGTGCCGTATCTTATCTGGAATCAGCATGGCGACATTTGAGTCCACAGCCGGGGTTACACCGCGTTTGGTAATTAAAAAGCTTCCCACCAGCCAATTGAGCGAGGGGCAATGAGCCACTATGAGCCACGTCGTATCGCTAATCGGCGTAATCACGGGCGTTACGAAGCTATGGTCGCCCGTAGTGTCAGGATACGCGATCGCGTGGCCCGGTGTCAGCATAACCCACGCGCTTCCGGTGTCCTTTCGGTAGGCAGCGCCAATGTGTCCGGTACCGGAACCATCCAAGTACCAATAGGTCAACGCCACGGAAGTATCGTTCGGGCCGACGGAGATCGAAGGCCGGGCACAGGTGTGCGTGGTATCGAGTGCAACTTCATAACCCGTTATGATATTATCGCCGGAGGATTGATCTGGACCAGAGAACGTCCTGCCAAGAGCAGGATAGGAAACATAAAGATGATTATTCCGCGTGTAAGTAATGACATCGTGCGTACCGTGCATGATCTCCGCGACGCGGCGGCCATTGTTGAAGCCAAACTCCGCTTGTGACGATTTACCCGTATCGGTGCCCGTTCTCGACGCCACATTCACAGCAATGCCTTTTTCAAAATAGAGAAACTTCGCATCGCCCGGTTTAATGTAGACTGCGAATGTTGAATCCTTATTCAGCAGCCAGGTCGAATCGGGATGCCATAAATCCCTGACCACATAGTAGGTATTTCCCTGAAACGCCGGATCGGTTTTCGAAAGATCGAGCTTGAGATATACTTTGCGGACATCGATGTCGCCAAGAGTGGAGTGAACCTTGCTGATGGAATCAAGCCCGTTGTTATAATAATTAAGATCGGCAGTGTCACGAAAAGAAGGATAGAGGCGGTCATTTACGACGAGCGCTGCATAATTTTTTTGGCTGGTGGAAATAGAATCCTCGAACATGCCCACTTCGACAAATCGCGCCGTGTCAGGGTCGAGGGTCGGAAGATCGATATATTTGCCAGAATTTCGAAGCAAGGAATTCACTGGCCGCGTTGAATCGACTTTGAGAAACGCCGATGCGAATGAGATCGAGTCCATTTTGATAACGGCAAGCGTGTCGGTCAGCGTTACACCCGGATCTTCCTCGGCATATCGCGAAGTGGGATTTATGATGTTGCTCAAGGAGTACGCATCGAGCCACCTAAGACTCTTCACCGGATGTGGTCCGGTATTCCAAATGGCATTCATCCGCGCAACGCTCCGAACATGCGCACGATATGTGTTTGACATACCCAGATAATAATTAGGAATCGGACCATCCATATCCGAACTATCGTTCCCATTCAGAATGTTATTCCATGTACGGCATGTATAATAATGACCGATGTTGTATCCATGAGTGTAAGCGGGCGCAAGAATTAAGCTATTTGTATGAGGAGCGGGTGAAAATGCTCCTATATTATGAGTGCCATGATCGTTGAAAGAATTGCCGAAGGATTCGGCAGCGCTTATGGCGGTTGCTCCATTAGCAAATGATCCAAACGTTTCGGAAGTAATCATCTCAGGCGTGTAGGGGGGAAAAGAGGAATAACCATAGCCGCTCGGAACATCCCACTGATGGAGGGTGACATCGTAATGCCCACGATAAATGATCGAGTCGTATAGGATACCTCCTCGGGTGAAATTCGAATCATATGCACCGTTCGAAACATAGGAGAAGGACCGAATGGAATACTCAACTCCGAAACGTTTGCTCCAAGGGTGGTACTGAGCCACGCGGGACATGAGACGAATGCTGCGATAAAGTGATCTTAACTGATTTGCATTTTGCGCTGTCCATAATTTATACGCATGTAAGGTATCTGTTCCTGTATCGCAAGATCGAACGATTAACTGTCCCATAAGTGTATCGAACACAGACTGGCCCCAGGGCGTCGTCGTGTCGATTTTGTGTCCGTAATAGACATAATCTCGAGGAAAATATAATGGAGAAAGGCTGCCAGCCTGACTCTCGATGATCGATGGCTGTTGCCCATCCAGCGACATCCGGCTCCTTCGGAACATGAGCGAAAAATCTCCCCAATCTTGTGGACGCATATGAACAAAGATGTTGTATTTCGAGCCAAGATAATCTTCATAGCCTATCCCCGGAAAGCCTGTTGGAGGCAGACCATTATCATTATACATGATCTCGCGCGGCACATTCCCACCAAGCTCGTTCGACCAACTCTTAAGCGTTGAATCCATCAGTTTATCATTCCCGCCATACGTTCCATTTTGTTCTACAGAATGCGTGCTATCTCCAAACCGACGCCGGTTCAGGTAACGGTCGGCCATCGTATCCTGCCAGGTGAGATCGCGAATACGAACGGTTGCACGATAGGTGGAAAGGACACGGAGTTCCAGAAGATACCCTTTCGCTTTTTCAAGGCTTGTATCAGAACCGAATATGTGTTCTGCATACACAAGAGAATCCTCATGCACAAGCCCGAACATGGGATTTCCAAGGGGGTCGGATGGGCTACCCCAAGCATTGTAATCATAGGAATTCGACGGAATATTTGCACTTACCGAATCAGCATTCGCTCGACGAATTGAGTCCATTCTTCGGCTCAATTTTATTATCGCATGGAGTTGTTTGAACCGCCAGGAATGTGCTCGATAGCCGCTGCTTGCACTGAAGGTGCTGTCATCGGCACGCCAATCGTCCGGCAATGAGCGATACACAGCGCGTGTTATTACTGTATCGAGACATCGAAACCAACCTGGTTGCGTTGTATCCGACGCCGTTTTGAAAGGAACGAACGGCAACACGCTTTGGCCAGAATCCTTAAACAAAACTTGCAATCTAACAAGCGGAGCATCGTTCGTATCCGACGGATTTGGATCATCCGTCATATCGATTTTAGCGGTATCGACTGCAAATTCGAGATTGACCGAGAATGCCTTTGCGGTATCGAAATGGCCTGGAACCGAAGGAAATGGAAATCCGAGGGGGACCGTAAGCATCACTTTCGCATCGCGCTCATCCGAATAGCCGAGAACGACACGTCCTTCATTGCCATAATACACAGTCGAATCGATAGTGTAGTTATACCGTCTCGTTTTGAAAGTGCCGGTGACGAAACCAGGATTTGCGGGATATTCCGCATACGGGCTGACATCATTCGAGTCATACGTATTATTATGAAGCCTCGCGTGAATCGAGTCGATCAATAAGTCATTATAGCGCCATCGCCAATTAAAGCTATATGGGAATTTAATCCAAGGTAGGTACATCCTCTGCCGAACGGTCTGGCCAAAAGCACGAAGATCTGGACCGAATGCTCCGGTTAACGTTCCTGGCGCACACAGTACTTTTCGGTGCCCATACAGAGTTGAGTAAGTAAGTGGAATACTAAGATCGAAATCTTCTTCGGCCGAGCATCCCATTGTGTCGATCTGCGCATTGACGAGCGCGACACCCGTAGAGCCATTCCATTGAGCTACGTCGAATGGTCGTAGTAGCCCAAACCGTACCGAATCGGAATGCTCGAAACCATGTGAGACCACGGCCTTTCCCTCACTCGCTTTTTGTGCATGCACAATAGTAACATGCCCTATCATAAAAAATCCGATAAGAAATAGCTTTGTTTTCAACATGGTTCATCCTTAAAATCCTGTAAATCCTGGTCCATCCTCGTGATTAGTGAACGACTTCGATTTTTCCGGTTGCGAAATACTTCTCAGTTCGTAGCACATACGTGTATGTGCCCGAAGCGAGCGAAGAAGTATCAATCGCCACAACCTGATCGCCTTGCGATTGGAATGATTCGGACAAGGGCGTCTGGACGACAACACCCGTTAAATTCTGAAGGGAAATATTGACTTTTTGCGGTGTTGTGAGAGTGTAACGGATATTCGCCGTCTTATCGGAAGGATTCGGGTATGTCTCACCTTGAATTTGATTGGTCAACAATGAAATGCGGACCCATGACTGTCCACCGTTCATGGTCGCAATTATTACTCCCTGAGAACCAGCTGCAAAACCATGCAAAGAATCTACAAAACTAACGGAATTAAGCTCTTCGGTAGTCAATCCACTATTCTGCCTAATCCAAGTTGTTCCAGCATCAGAAGTGTGCATTACTATTCCATCAGTGCCAACAGCAGTGCCATGTGTGCTGTCAGGAAAGGATATTGCGTTGTAATCATAGTGTGGAACCGATGCAGTATCCCAGTTATCTCCACCGTCAGTGCTTTTTGCTATCAGAGATGCGCCCACAACAAAAATAGTTTCGGGCGAAGTTACAGCAACACCATAAACATCGTTTGGAACGAATGTATAGCCTTCCGTCGAGGATCGTTGCGGCAAATAGAGAGAATCATAGTAGAGGTCTTCCCAATTAACTCCGCCATCTGTTGTTCGCTCAAAATATGCTGCCGTAAATGAGACTTCAGCGCTTCCAAGCGGTCGCCAAGTCCAATGCTTAGCATTCCCCATAACGTAACCATGCTTGCCATCGGGTGCAAATGCGATGCAATTACTTCCGGCACCATTCTCCTGATACCAGGTTTTTCCTCGATCCGTGGTTCGAATAATATACTTTCCACTTATCCAGCCCGTATCCGGGCCTTGAAATAGGAACGGCCCAGTGAACCCTACGGATGTATCGGACCAAGTTTGACCGCCGTCGATCGTTTTGTAAACACTCTCGCCAGAAACCAAAAACCCGGTCGTGTCATCGACAAATAAGAGTTGCCCCATTGAGACCGGAGTGGTAGCCATGGTTTGCCATGTCGTGCCTCCGTCGATAGATCGCAAGAGCGCCCCGCCGGAAGCATAGACGGTATCGTCTCCATGTGCATCGACCGCGTTAAGTCCGGCCGCCGATCCGGTGTTTAACCGCACCCATCCCTGCGTGGGCGGGGCGGAATCAGTTTGCTGTTGCTGCTGCGCCGCCGCGGTTTCGGCGAGGCATAGAATGCTAATTAATGCAAAAATGATAGATTTCATGGGGTGTTCCTTTTCTAAGGTTTTACAAAGATACGAAGAAAATCGTCTTCTATGCGTAATAGCATAGACTCATTTAGCGGAGGTGATATATTTTTGGTGTGTGCAAATTACGAAACTCGTGGGTAAAAACATCCGGCATTATAGGCATAGGCTTGGAATTAGTCAGGAAATGCTTGCACATCGATGCGGTGTCGGCTCGGATTATGTCGCCAAATGCGAACGGGGTGAAATGAATATGACGCTCGAAAAAATCGCTCAGGTCTCGAAGGGCTTGCGACTCGACCCCTCCAAGCTTTTTGAATCGAGATAGTTACTCACATATCACCTGAAATTTTATTACATTAAAATATTTCTCCGTTTGAATACGAACGAAATAGGTGCCGCAGGATAATTCACGGATGTCGAGAGGAATGGTGTGCAACCCAGCGGATTGAAGCTGGCCCACAAGCACGTTGGCCACATTTATCCCAGTTATATTTTGAATCGAAAGCGTAACATGCTGCGGCTCCGGAAGATTATATGCAATGGAAGTATTTGCACTTGCTGGCTGAGGGAATACGGTCCCCTTAATCATATTGTCGGAGAGAGGACTAATATTAACCCAGGATAATCCACCATCGGTGGTTTTAATAACTGCTCCTTGTGATCCTGACGCATATCCATGTAAAGAGTCAGCAAAAACCACAGAATATAAAGCTGCAGATGTCAATCCGCTGTTTTGCTTGTTCCATGTATTCCCGCCATCCGTTGTGTGCAAGATTAAACCGTTGCCTCCAACCGCTGTACCATGCATGGAGTCGGGGAAGCAAACTGCATAGAGCGTGACTTCACTAGTAAGTATTGTGTCCCAATTATCTCCGCCATCCATGCTCTTTGCTATTCCTCCACCGACCGCGATAATTGTATTTGTAGAAGTTGTCGCAACTCCTAATACACCCCACGGAATGAATGTGTAACCGACCGTGGACATTCGTTGTGGCAGATAGAGCGAATCATAATAGGGTTCATCCCAATTCACCCCGCCATCCGTCGTACGTTCTAAAAAGGCCGCGGTGAATGAAACTTCGCCGCCTCCCGCAGGTCGCCATGTCCAATAGTGAGCGTCACCCATAATGTAACCATGCATACCATCAGGCGCAAACGCGATGCAATTATTTCCCTCGCCATTCTCCTGATGCCAGACTTTTCCACCGTCCGTCGTGCGATAGATAAAATGTCCCGCGATCCACCCGGTATCTCCTTGAAAGAGTATCGAATTTCCAGCCCCGGCAATATCGAGAGTAGTATCGCTCCAAGCTTGCCCGCCATCAATGGTTCGATACACTTGCTGACCGGATACGATAAACCCCGTCGTGTCATCGGTGAAAAACATTTCTCCAGTCGTAACAGGTGTGTTTCCGATGGTTTGCCATGTCGTGCCTCCGTCAATAGATCGCAAGAGCGCCCCGCCGGAAGCATAGACAGTATCGTCTCCATGTGCATTGACCGCGTTAAGTCCGGCAGCCGATCCCGTGAATAACCGCACCCATCCTTGGGAATCGTTTTGCGGTTGTTGCTGCGCCGTCGCGGTTCCGGCGAGGCCAAGAATGCTAATTAATACGAAAATGATAGATTTCATGGGGTTGTCCTTTTTGTGTATTGCAAATATACAACATTAGTTGTGTAGATTTATAAAATGCAATTCTTTAAGTTGTGCTCGTGAAGTTCTTGAAAGATCTGGGGTTCGAAATTCGGAAACAAAGAGAGAAGACCGACCTCTCTCAGGAAAAACTTGCGGAACTAGCCGGTCTTCATAGAAATTATGTGGGATTGCTGGAACGTGGTGAAGTTAATGTCTCAATTCTTAACCTTCGTAGCATTGCTAAAGCTTTGAAAGTTGAACTTCGTTCACTCATCCCCAACGATTAATTCAAACCGCGAATCCCTCATTAAGAAGACTCTCAAGCCGGGTAAAAGTAACCGGCTTTTTAAGGTACAAATATATACCTGCCGGCGTGAACAATTCGACGCCGGCAATAAGTAATAAGGTTTTTCGCGCAGTTATTGCACACGCGTCGCCGTGAGATAGGAATTCGTATACAGCCGCATGAAATGGCCAGCTCCGGTTGCGGAAATGCCGCACCGCAAATGCAGATTACCGGCCGAGGAACCATTGATGACGATTCCTTTAACGTAAATAAAATTCTGGTCGGCACCGCTAAGATTCGCATTTTCGAGATATAAGCTATTGACCGTTCCGGCGGTATTTCCCGATCCCGTCCCGACACTCGGCCCCGGCGCTATGTTTCCAGAGGAGTTCGCGCCAAATTTAAGATACGTGCTGGATGAATCGATAAATGCAATCTTGCCTGTTATACCGCTGGCATTAGAATCGGAACAGGATAAAAATGCCTCGAAGGTATAAGTTGCATTCGCCGCAAGCGCAACGTACAATGTATTGTCATTACCGGGAGTAGTGGAAGCGTAACCGGTGTCCGTAGTTCTATGACTAAAGAGTGGCGCGGATGCTCCGGTCGACCATCCTAACGTCACTGCGCTGCCGGAAACGCCGGTTGCGGTCAGCACTTGATTCGAGGAAGGCGCGGTAGTTGGCAGCGTGTAATTGATGCTGGTCGAACCCTGCGCGCCGGCCTGGAAAGTGGAAAGGCCAGAGCCGGTGCCCTGGAGCTGAAGCTGCGTAGCCGTTCCGCCGTTCGAGAGCAGCAGATTACCGTTTTTAAGTTCGAGCTTTTCGCCCGGCGAAGTCGTCCCGATGCCAATTTTGGCATCTGTTGACGCGCCGTTCGTTCCACTGATGCTTCCCAGCACAAGGCTATTGCTCTGCGTGACCTGCGCGTTCGCACCAATAGCCGCGGCATTTGTAAGATTTCCCGAACCGGCATCTGCATTGGTGCCGAGGAAGGTATTGTAGGTGCCCGTTGTATTCGTTTGCCCGGCATTATAGCCGAGGGCTACATTATAGCTTCCACTTGCTTGATTCAGGGCACGATAACCGATAGCGGTTTGGCCGGAGGGGTCCGATGCGTTGCCCAATGCGAAATAGCCTACCGCGGTGTTGCTGGTTCCGGTAAGTAGCTGCCCCAGAGCATTCCAACCGAATGCAGCGTTGTAAAAACCGGTGGAATTATTTTCCAGAGCGTGGGCACCCACCGCAGCATCCTCGAGGCCACTGGTGATTGAGTAGAGGGAGTGGTATCCCACAGCGACATTATCATTGCCGGTATTTGTCGCTCCGCGCATCGCACTCTCTCCGACTGCGGTATTTTGCGCTCCGCTTGAATTCGTCGTTCCGGCATCATGGCCGACAAAGGTATTATTATTGCCGGTATTGGCGGTATTCTCCGTATTGCCGACAAACGTCCCATTGGCCCCCACCTCGGCCAGAAAGGCATGACCGCTAAGATAATAGGAACCGCTCACGTTCGCATTGCCGGTTATATCGAGCGCCTGCGCCGGGCCGGTGTTTCCAATACCGACTTTTCCATTCGTAGCAATCACCATATCATAAACCGGCGGGTTCGCCGTAGCGCCCGGTTGGTCGGACGAGTGGAAAAAAGCCATGCCGATGTTGGTCGTGCCGATGTATTGTCCGACTCCATTACCGTTCCATCCCATCGCGGTCGAATAGTCGAGCGACAATGCGCCACCCCAGGCGCTGCTGGTCCAGGATGGGCCCCCGGATACCGAAAGTTTTGCAACGGGGCTTGCAGTCCCAATGCCGATGTTGCCGCCGCTTAGGACTCGCATTCGCTCCGAGCCGTTCGTTTCGATAACGAGCGGCTGCGTGTTCGTCGATCCCAGGACTTCCGTTCCAGCGAGTGCATTGCCCGTAAGCGCCCATCCGCTTCCACTGCCTGCGGATGCCCAACCGAGCGTTACGGCATACGGTCCGGTACCAGTGATGGCCGTAGCCGCAAGGACCTGATTCGCGGTTGGCTGGGATATGGGCAGCGTGTAGTTGATCGTCGTTGTGCTTTGCGCACCGGCCTGGAAAGTAGAGAGGCCGGTGCCGGTGCCCTGGAATTGGAGTTGCCCTGCTGTTCCGCCATTCGATAGGAGAACATTGCCGTTCTTTAATTCGAGCTTTTGGCCTGGAGTGGTGGTACCGATACCGAGCCAGTGGTTCGTTGCATCCCAGAAGAAGTTTGAATTGTCTTGGGTGTAAACGCCGCTTGTCCCTGCAAAGACGACGCTGCCTTGCGTAAATGCTCCCGCGCCCGTTCCACCCTGCGCAACCGAAAGAGGAATTGTTAAACCCGAAAGCGAGGTAATATCGCTGTTCGCGCCGCTTGCTGCCGCGCCAAGATTCGTTCTCGCTCCCGCCGCAGTGCCCGAACCCGTTCCACCCTGTGCAATCGAGAGGGGTGTTGTGAGACCGGAAAGCGAGGTAATATCACTGTTCGCGCCGCTTGCTGCCGCGCCAAGATTCGTCCGCGCGCCCGCCGCCGTGCCGGAACCCGTTCCACCTTGCGCGACCGAAAGTGGTGTTGTGAGACCCGAAAGCGAAATTATATCGCTATTCGCTCCGCTTGCTGCCGCGCCAAGATTTGTTCGTGCACCTGCCGCCGTGCCGGAACCCGTTCCACCCTGCGCAACCGAAAGTGGAGTGGTTAAACCCGAAAGAGAAGTAATATCGCTGTTCGCTCCGCTTGCTGCCGCGCCGAGATTCGTTCGCGCACCCGATGCGGTGCCGGAACCCGTTCCACCCTGCGCAACCGAAAGTGGAGTGGTGAGACCCGAAAGCGAAGTAATATCGCTATTCGATCCGCTTGCTGCCGTGCCAAGATTCGTCCGCGCGCCTGCCGCCGTGCCGGAACCCGTTCCACCTTGCGCGACCGAAAGTGGAGTGGTTAAACCCGAAAGGGAAGTAATATCGCTGTTCGCACCGCTTGCTGCCGCGCCAAGATTTGTTCGCGCACCTGCTGCCGTGCCAGAACCGGTTCCGCCGTTGGCCACAGCGAGCGTTCCGGACAAAGTAATGGTTCCAGAAGTCGTAATCGGACCGCCTGAAGTTGTGAGGCCAGTCGTACCGCCAGAAACCGCGACGGAAGTTACGGTGCCAGTTCCACCTACTGATTGCCAGGACGTATTCGTCCCATCGGTCTCAAGTACCTTCCCGGCATTGGTCCCCTGGGAAGGAAGAAGTGCATTCAGAGCATTATTTGCATTGGTTTGGCCTGTCCCACCTTGTGCAATAGATAGTGGTGTTGTGAGACCCGAAAGCGAAGTAATATCGCTATTCGATCCGCTTGCTGCCGCGCCAAGATTCGTCCGCGCTCCCGCCGCAGTGCCGGAACCCGTTCCGCCTTGCGCAACGGTGAGCGCTGTGGTGAGACCGGAAAGCGAAGTTATATCGCTATTCGCTCCGCTTGCTGCCGCGCCAAGATTCGTCCGCGCTCCCGCCGCAGTGCCCGAACCCGTTCCACCCTGTGCAATCGAGAGGGGTGTGGTGAGGCCCGAAAGCGAAGTAATATCGCTATTCGATCCGCTTGCTGCCGTGCCAAGATTTGTTCGTGCACCTGCCGCCGTGCCGGAACCGGTTCCACCCTGTGCAATCGAGAGGGGTGTGGTGAGACCGGAAAGCGAGGTAATATCGCTGTTCGCTCCACTTGCTGCCGCACCAAGATTTGTTCGCGCACCTGCCGCCGTGCCGGAACCGGTCCCACCATTAGCCACCGCGAGTGTTCCAGACAAAGTAATGGTTCCAGAAGTCGTAATTGGACCGCCGGAAGTTGTAAGGCCCGTAGTTCCTCCCGAGATCGCGACGGAAGTTACGGTGCCAGTTCCACCAACTGATTGCCAGGACGTATTCGTCCCATCGGTCTCAAGTACCTTCCCGCTGTTTGTCGCTTGGGAAGGCAGGAGCGCATTGAGTGCGGCATTTGCGGCGGACTGTCCTGTTCCGCCATTTGCGATGGCGACGATTCCTGTCACATTCGAAGCAGTGCCGCTTGCGTTGCCCGTTAGATTTGCGGTGATCGTACCAGCGGAAAAATTACCCGAGGCATCGCGCTTAACGATCGTCGATGCGGTATTCGCATTCGTCGCGGCGTTCGCCGCAAGCTCGGCAGAATGAATATTTGCCGCCGTAGAAGAACCGACGGTGTTCACGGTTACGGCATTGCCAACATTGCTGACATCATTCGTCAGATTCGAACCGGAAAGATTGGCTGCTGTCGTTGCCGTCGTCGCATTGCCGTTTAGCGATGCGGTGATCGTGCCAGCGGAGAAGTTCCCGGCTGCATCGCGCCGGACAATCGTCGAAGCGGTGTTCGCGCTTGTGGCTGCATTCGCCAGCACTTCGGCAGCATGGACATTCGCGGCCGAGGAAGTTCCTACTGCCGAAACGACAGTCGCCGATTGGGTTCCGGTTATATCGCCCGAAAGGGAGCCGGTGAAGCCGGCAGATGTTCCACTCGTATTAGCGGCATTATTCGGAATGTCGGCGGAAGCTAAGATGCGGAACGTGGGTTGCGCGGGCACGCCCGATGCGGGTCCCGCAAAAACGGTATTGGCATTCTCATTGGCCTTCGTGATGGTCAAGGTTCCGCTCGTGGTTACGGGCGATCCGGAGACCGAAAATTCCGCTGGCGCGGCAAGCGCCACACTGTTTACAGTTCCCGTGGCCGACTGCCAGCTTACGTTTGTGCCGTCCGTTTGAAGAACTTTGCCGTTGTTGCCGGCTTGCGCTGGAAGTAGATTATTTATCGCGTTTGCCGCCGTTGCCGCTCCGGTTCCTCCATTGGCAACTGCGAGGGTCCCGCCAAGGGTAATGGTCCCGGCATTGGTAACCGGTCCGCCGGAAGTGGTGAGGCCAGTTGTCCCGCCCGAAACATCAACGGAAGTCACAGTGCCAGTTCCGCCTATGGACGCCCATACGGGATTTCCGGCGCCATCGATCTGAAGCACTTGCCCGCTTGTGCCAGTGCCGCCATTGGCCGACAATGTGCCAGTAATGGAGAGACCGGAGCCGGTATTAGATAGGAAACTCGAAGGCGTCCAGTACGAGCCATTCCAGTAAAGCGTTTGGCCCACCGAGGAACCGGCCCCGACGTATCCCGAAACGATGGATCCTCCTGGCGAGAGTGGAAGCGTGTAGATATAGCTGCTCGCCATTCCCGGTGGCGCCAGAATGGTTATGATATTTCCGCTGCCATCGTCGATAACGAGTCCCCCCGCACCGATGGTGCGGGATTGCGCCTGGGCCGTGGAACTAAGCGTCGGCAGCGATACAGTAGCCCAAAAGAACAGGGCCACCGCAACTTGAAGAGTCATCCGTATTGTCTTGTGAGCAAATGGGTTAGCAAAAAAATTTTTCATGGTAAACGACATGGAAAAAATTGTGGGGTGAAAATTGGACGTAGTGCCAAAGCATCCTCGGTCTCGACAGGAATCGATGGATGTGTCAATCGCTAGCCCAAACAACAAAAAAATAGCAACGACCTCGTTAGAGCAACTAACGCAAAAGCAAAAATACGAAATTTTTTTAAGGTCATTATTAAATAGAAAAAATCGCCCCGAACGACTCGTTACCCGTTCATCGTTACTCATCCATTATGCAAAAATTCGAACGAGCGCTGGTTATCGGCGCATCCTCGGGCATCGGGCGTGCGGTCGCGGAGTTGTTATTAAAAGAAGGCGCGCGGGTGGCGATGGTGGCTCGGCGAAAAGATGCGATGGAAGGGGTCGCGGCGGCGCATCGGGAGCGAGCGCTCGTGTATCCGCACGATGTCACCGATTACCAAAAGACTCCCGCTCTTTTTCAGCAGATCACGCAAGACTTAGGCGGCCTGGACCTCATCGTCTATGCTTCCGGCGTCCTTCCTTCCATCGAAGAGAACGAGTATTCGTTCGAGAAGGACCGCGAAGTAATAGAGGTGAATGTGCTCGGCGCATTTGCATGGTTGGATGAGGCGGCAAAGCGTTTCGAACAGCTTAAAAGGGTTGACCGATCGCTCAGCGGAACCATTGTCGGAATTTCTTCCGTCGCCGGGGAGCGCGGGCGGCGTGGAAACCCCGCGTATTGTACCTCGAAAGCCGCTCTGACGACTTATCTTGAATCGCTGCGGAACCGGCTCTCGCGGTACGGTGTACGAGTGGTGACGATCAAGCCCGGTTTTATCGATACGGAAATGACGCGGGGCAAGCCCGGCCTCTTCTGGGTTGTTTCCGCCGAGGATGCGGCGAAGCAGATATTGGACGCGGCACGGCGCGGCACACACACTGCCTACATACCCGCTCGCTGGCGGCTTGTATCGTTTCTGCTCAAGTGCATTCCCTCCGTTATTTTTCGCCGATTGCCGGTGTGAAAGATGACCCTCATTTTTTAGGATTGGTCATGTTGATGGAAAGACAGTCCTTACTCGGAACTGAACATCTTGAGCCGCTCAAAGGCTGGGGCGGGGCAGTCCACAGCGCTGCGTATGTGTTTCGTCCCGCGACCGTGGAGCAGCTAAAAGAAGCCTTTGCCCTGGCTCGCGCGGCGGGAGGAGCATCGTCGCCCAAACGGGTAACGCTTCGGGGCGCGGGCCGAAGCTATGGCGATGCGGCGCTCGGTCGAGAAAACCTGGTGATCGATTTTACGCGCATGAACCGTATCCTCGCGTGGGATCCCGCGAGCGGCATCATTCAATGCGAGCCGGGCGTAACGATTAAGCAGCTCTGGGAATACACGATCGAGGATGGATGGTGGCCACCCGTCGTGCCGGGAACGATGTTCCCAACGCTCGGCGGTGTGCTCGCCATGAACATTCACGGCAAAAATAATTTTAAGGCGGGGACGATTGGCGAGCACGTTTGCAGCTTCGATTTTCTCGCGGCTTCCGGTGAAGAACTACATGTGGGAAGAGAGACCGACAGCGATCTATTTCATTCCATTGTCGGCAGCTTTGGAATGCTCGGATGTTTTACGTCGATCACTTTGAGGTTGAAGAAAATCTATTCCGGCGATCTCGATGTGAAGGTGTTCGTAGCCGAAAATCTCCACGAACTCTTTGCGGTTTACGAGCGGCAAATTCCGGAGTCGGATTATCTCGTCGGATGGATCGATGCATTCGCGAGTGGGAAATCCCTGGGCCGGTCGGTGGTGCATCGGGCGAATTATCTTGCGCCGGGAATCGATCCCACGCCCGCGCAAACCTTGCGTGTTGCGCATCAGAATCTGCCGGATACGATTGCGGGTGTAGTCCCGAAATCGATCATGTGGCGGTTTATGCGTCCGTTTACTAACGCGATGGGTGCACCCTTCGTCAACGCGGTGAAATGGTATCTCTCGAAAATCAGCCCGAAAAAACACTTTCGACAAGCCCATGCGGCATTTGCGTTTTTGCTCGATTATGTACCGGATTGGAAAAAATCCTATGGTCCTGGCGGCTTGATTCAATATCAATCCTTCCTTCCGAAGGAGCATGCGGAGGATACCTTTCGAACGCAGATCGCACTCTGCCAGCATGAGCGGCTCGTGCCGTTGCTCGCGGTATTCAAACGCCACCGTCCCGACCGCTTTCTTATGACGCACGCCGTCGACGGTTTCTCGCTCGCGCTCGATTTTAAAGTTACCGCTCGGCATCGCGCGCGACTCTGGAAGCTGACAGAGAAACTCAATCAAATCGTGCTCGATTCGGGCGGACGCTTTTACCTGGCAAAGGATGCCACGCTTACTCCGGAAGCATTTCAGCAATACCTCGGTCAACAGACACTGGCGAAATTCCAGGAGTTAAAGCAGCGATTCGATCCGGAAGGAATTTTGGAAAGCGAGCTTTCGAAGCGGCTATTTCTATAGCAGTTCGCTGGACCGCATCGGTTTCGCTGTAATTTTGTACGAAAAGTGCGAATACTCCCAATGGTTCTTGCGCTTGTTCGAACGAACCGTCGAACGGAATTACATTATTTTCTTAACGAGTACTGAAGGATGGAGAATGAAGCACGTAAAACGGCATGGGCACGGAGAAGGGGATTCCGGCGCCTGCATCCCTCTGCGCTCGTCACCCATCCCTTGCGGCGGCTGGGGCATGGGACTCGACGGTTCCTTTCCGAGGTCGGCGCATTCTCCATGCTGGCCGGACAATCGCTCGCGTATAGCGGCTCTGTTGTGCGGGACCGGCAGCTTCTCTTCGATCAGATGGAACACATCGGAACGAATTCGCTGCCGCTCGTTCTCATCATCGGCCTCTTCACTGGCATGGTGAGCGCGTGGCAGGCAGCGTATCAATTCAAGGGATTGATTCCTTTTAGCTTCCTGGGTGCGGCGGTTAGCCGCGCAATTTTTATCGAATTGGGACCGGTGCTCACGGCCATTGTTATCGCGGGTCGCGTGGGCGCCTCAATTGCTGCCGAACTGGGTACGATGAAAGTGACCGAACAGATCGACGCGCTCGAAAGCCTGGCGATCAGCCCTGTTCGATACCTTGCAGTGCCGCGGCTGCTTGCGGCTACGATCATGATGCCCATCCTCGTTATTTTTGCGAACATTGTTGCATTGATAGGAGCCTACTTAGTCAGCAGTTTCTTTTTGGACATCAGCACCAAAATGTTTTTCGATTCCGTCCAGCGGTTTTTTCATCTGAAAGACATTTTCGGAGGACTGTTCAAGGCGCTGTTCTTCGGTTCGTTCACTGCCCTCATCGGCGTGAAGGTCGGCTTCGCCGCAACCGGCGGCGCCGAGGGTGTGGGCAACGCGACCATCCGCGCCTTCGTCCTTTCGGCCACGATGGTGCTCGTTCTCGATTATACGCTGTGGATGGTGCTGTTCTAAAAAGCGGCGAAGGCCATTTATGGAAAATAATCCAACAAACGAAGAAATTCTCGCCCGAGTCGCATTGTGTGATGGCTTTATTTGGGACGCCGGTAACTTATTCAAAGCGTGGACGGGGCATAAAGTTCTGCCTGACGAATGCCACGAGGCGTTTACTAACTGGCCGCGCCTCGCGGGCGTGGACGAACAACATTCGGGCACGGAACCACGATTCTTCTTTTATGGGAGAACGAATCGAGGACGGCACTTAATGATTGTTTTTACGTTTCGTGGGAATAAAATACGGGTAATTTCACCTCGTGATATGAGTAGAAAAGAGAGGACCAGGTACCATGAAGCGAATTAAAGACATTCCGCAGTTTAAGAACGAAAACGAAGAAGCCGATTTTTGGGCTACGCATGACACTGCGGACTATTTCGATCTTTCTTCGCTCAAAGAAGTGTCCTTCCCGAACCTGAAGAAATCGGAAGGACTTATTCCGGTCATGCTCGATGAAGAATCCGCTACGGAGTTGCAGGAACTCGCGGAACAACGTTCCGTCGATCTTCCGGAGCTTGCCGCCCAATATGTGCGCGAAGGAATTAAGAGGGACGCGCACTCTTCGACGCGGTGATTGCAAGAACGCCGAAGGCGTTGGCAATGCGACCATCCGCGCCTTCGTCCTATCGGCCACGATGGTGCTGATTCTGGATTATACGCTTTGGATGGTGCTGTTCTAAAGCGGCGCGCGGTTGGATGCCGTGCCAGCGGCAGCCGGGGTCGATGACTACCGGTGGTGGAATAACTCAAAGCAACTTCAATGCTTCTCAGGTGTTCCTGAGATATGAAGCAACTTTTCGTTTTTATTAGCCTACTACTCGGAGCCTCGGTTGCTTACGGTCAGCATTGGACACACTTAATCGATACGGTCGCCGAGCGTCGTCTCGTCCCCTATTTTATCAATCCCGATTACGGCTTTACTTTCGATTTTGATGGGTCGAAGGGCGTATTCCGAACGCGAGACGGTGGTGTATCCTGGACTCCAATTACTTTTTTTGACTCCATTGATTGCACACCAATTCAAATGTGCTTTGTCTCTCCATCTCATGGTTTCGCTGCTGCATTCCATAGGCAAACTTATTCTGGAATTGACGCAGGCATCTTCGAAACGTACGACTCTGGAACTTATTGGGCTCGGATTTCACCGCCAGGGTTTGTTTTTTCAAGCGTGTATGTCGCAGGCAATACGGTGTTTGGGCTTAATCTCTTTACAGGGAATATTCTCTATACAAGAAACGAAGGAGCGAGTTGGGATTCTATAACCATTGTCAATGGAATTTCTCTTACCTCTTATCCTGAGTTTCGAGGTATTTATGGAAATCTGGATAGCCTTGTTGCTACAATTTATTATCAAGGTGACGCCTATTATAATGGCTACCAGGAATTCAAAGGTAAAACGATTTTGGTTTACTCGACAGATCAGGGACATGACTGGGAATCAGAACCAATTCCAAATGGAGTGGCCGGTTTCGGCATACAAATGTCAGGGATTTCAATTCATGTCTTGCCACATACCTGCCGTATTATACGCCAATACTGCGACAGCATCGACTTTCAGTTTGATAAATATCAGCTCTATTTCGGTGAGCTGCCATATCGGAATTGGCAGTTCGGTCTCAGACGCGAAATGGGAGCATTCGTAGCCGGTAATTCCTGTGCGATGTATGCACTCGAATGTGGTCAAGATGGTTTGCCGGAAGACGATACCTTGCTATATCGTTCCATGAACGGCGGAATTTCCTGGCAAGGAATTCCGAGGAATCCAATTGTAAATTCAGATCCTGACTTTGCCGAAATCGATGATTATGATTGGCCAAATTTGTCAGTTGTTGGGCATGGTGCAGTCGTTTATTCAGGAGATGGCGCAGGAGGTTTATGGAAGACAACTGATGGATGGGATGGAACTCTCAATGTAAGTGCATTGGCGTCCCACTTTGCTTTGAGTCATTCGACGTTTGCGGGCGAAACGGATACGCTTACGTGGGGTTCTTGCAATCCCACTCCCTTTCAAGTTTACAATCAAAATGTCGGTTGCTCCTACGCCAAATTCGATAGCATCTCCATCGTTGGTCTCGACCCTTCGGAATATTCGATAATTTCGACGCATCACTGCACCTGCGAGCCGATGCCGGACACATCATTTATTACTCTTCAGCCAAAGGATACCGGTACGCAGAATCTCACGATTCATTATCACTTCACCGACGACGAATACAACCAGACCGATACGAGTATTCAGGTAATGCTTGCTGTGAAGCCAGGTGGGACAAGTGTGACACTTAGTATGTATTTGAAGCAGAATAGTATTTCACTTCATGCCGGCGATACAATCAACATTCCCATCTATCTCTCCGGTAGCGCCGCACTTTCCGGTTCCACGTCGCTCTTGCTTCCTTTTGCGCTCGATACGAATATGCTGCGTGTACTTGGATTCCATCCGACGATTTCGGGGATAACCGTAGGCGCGCTTTCCTATTCGGGAAGCACGGGGACCGTGCCGCTACAAGCTTCAGGTCTTACAATAAATGGTGAGACGCTGCTGGGGACGCTTCGCTGCATCGTTTATTTATCGGATTCGCTCTCGACTTCGGTTTCGCTGTTGGGTGCAAGTATCAGTTCGGATGATCCTCGCTGCCTCGCGCTTTCCACGACGAGCGACGCGGTAACCATCATGCTCACCGGCTGTGGGGATTCGATCATTCTTGCCGCGATGGTGCATGCGCCGCCGTACAGCATCGAGAGTGTCGTTCCCAATCCGGCGCAAGGCGAGATTACAGTAACCGTGGCTGCCGAGGACGCAGGCGCCATCACCTGTGAATTGTACGATGCGCTTGGGAATCTTGTTCTTCAGCAACCGCTGGACCACCCCGCATCGTCGGCGGTGCTTACCCCCTCCTATTCCGCCGGGCTCCATAGGAGGGGGAGCATCGAAGTTTCTTTTCTGCCATCGGGGACGTATTTTCTGCGGCTTTCGCAAAACGGGTATGTGCAATCCCGGCCGGTTTCGATCGCGCGATGAAAACCGGAGCACGAATTTATCATTGTGGTAAGTCTATCTTTCTTGAAGACGTAGAATAAAAAAGTGAGGGTCATTGTGGATAACTTTTCGGAAAGCCCTAAAAAAGAGCAAAAAAGCCATTATTAATGAAGCACAAACGCGCGCGTCGAAAGTGACCGTCAATTTAAAGGAGATAATTTCTTTTAGAATGAAATATAGCCGAGTGAATGTATGTTAAAAATGGCAAGTGATTTCAATTCATAATTTACGAAAGTCGTTTGGTTCTCTCGAAGTGCTGCGCGGTGTGACGTTCGATATTCACGATGGCGAGACCGTCGCCATTATCGGGCAGAGCGGGTGCGGCAAAAGCGTGCTTTTGAAGCACATTATAGGCTTGATGAAGCCCGATGGCGGGGAGGTCTTCGTTGATGGAATTAATATGTCGCAGGCGAAACAGAACCAATTAGAACCGGTGCGGCGGCAGATCGGATTTTTATTTCAAGGTGCGGCGCTCTTCGATTCGATGACCGTGATGGAAAATGTGACGCTCGGCCTGCGCGAATCGACTTCCAAGGGCGAGCAAGACCATGATAAGCTTGCACGAATAACGAAAGAAAAGCTCTCGCTCGTTGGATTAAAGTCCATCGAAAATGTTATGCCCGCCGATCTTTCCGGTGGCATGAAAAAGCGCGTCGCGCTGGCGCGGGCACTGGCCAGCGAGCCGCGTTATATGTTTTACGATGAGCCGACGACCGGCCTCGATCCGGTAACGAGCGACCAGATCGACGCGCTGATTCAGGATTTAACGGGCCGGCTGCACGTCACCAGCCTTATCGTTACGCACGATATGTTCACCGTCGAACGGATCGCGAAGCGCGTCATTTTTTTGCACGATGGCAAAGTCCATTTCGATGGCACGCCAGCGGAACTTGCCCAGTCGCCGGATTCCATTTCTCGCCAATTTCTCGAACGTTATCAGCACGCTGTCTAAAAGTGTACGCGCTCGATCTCTCGATTCTCTATTTCTTCAATCGGACCATTGCCTGCGGCGCGCTCGATCAATTTTTCTACGCCTTCACGAATGTCCATTACTGGTTTCCCGTCTATGTCATCGGAGGCGCTTATCTGATCTATCGCTTTCGGTGGCGCGGGGTATGGATGGTCGTGGGCGCGGTGATCGTCGTGAGCGCGACCGATTCGCTCGGACATTATATAATCAAGCCGCTGGTACATCGTGCGCGTCCGTGCGCTATTTCCCCCTCCTTTTCAAGGAGGGGGCAGGGGGCGGTTGATGAAGAGCATGTTGTGCCGTGGATTCGCTTGCCGGATGGCGCGCGCGGCGATGAAAGTTTCCCTTCGAACCATGCCCTGAATAATTTCGCTATTGCCGCATTCTTTTTCACGATCTGGCCGCGAAAGCGAAATGTCTGGTGGTTGTTCGTCGTAGCGTTCCTCATAAGTATTGGCCGGATATATCAAGGGCTGCATTATCCAAGCGATGTGCTGGGCGGGGCAGCAATAGGGAGCACAGTGGGCTATCTGCTCGCTCTTGTTATACGGCGGCCATTAGCCTCATCCGGTGGTTGAATTCTAAGTTCGGAGCGTTGAAGAACGAGAGGTGAAGTTATAAATTATCAGAATCTTATTACCATCGAGCCAGGGAAACGGGCCGGACGTCCGTGCATTCGGGGTATGCGCATTGCAGTCTCCGATGTGCTCGGCTGGCTTGCGGCAGGAATGTCGCACGAGGAAATTCTACATGATTTTCCCGAACTCACCGAGGAAGATATTCGTGCTTCGCTGGCGTATGCAGCGGATCGGGAGCGACGGGTGATGATGGGAACAGAGTAAGCATTGAAAACTGTTTTCAGAATCGTAAATCCCACATCATTCTCATTTCGGAAGTCGAAGATGTATAAAGATAGAGTGTCGGGTATGCGCGGTCGAGATTCATCGTCCGGTTCGTGAAGGAATAGAGGAAGGAGACTCCCGAAAACGGCTGCCACCCAAATCCCCAAACATAAAATGGATAGACGAATGGCGCTTGTCCTTGCGCTGTAATTTGATTCCAATCCAGAAGGCCCTTAAAAAATAATCCGCTATAAATTGGAACTTTAAGATCGGCGTAGAAGGTGAGGCCTGAAACATTTAAGCCCTGATAATCGGTAAATATGGCCCATCGACCGAACGGACGATCATAGAGTTCAATGGGATATAAATATCTGTTACCGAGTTGGTATCGTGTCGAAGAATATGTATAATAGGTCTGTGTGCTTGAATCGTAAATGCTTTGTGATGGCTCATAAAATCCTAAATTGAATAACGCACCATAATAACGATATTCCGCGTGCGTACTAAGCGAAATCCAGGGAACATTCAAAGTGTAAGAAGCACCGATCAAATATGCTTTATTGTCAGGCCCATTGACATTGCGAATTCCATACTCGGCATACGCCGCTATGCCCGAAGGATGCATCAATCTTAGAGAATAGGAGTCCGAGGCATTTTCCACATCTGTTAGATCGCGTCCAAGCATGGAAGAATAATATGGCACGACACCAGTTGGTACTGAGGCAGAATATTCGAGCGTCACGGCCAGATGTTCCGGCAGTGGAACACTATCCAATTTGATCGAGTAGTTATTCCCATCATTTTGGTTAAGGTCGATCCAATATTGAAGGTCCGCCAGTTTTTGATAGGTAAAGCTTAACCGGTCGAGTGAAACGCTCCAGCGAGATCCTTGAACATCAAGATTATACATCGTCAGTCCTTGCTGTAACCGCACATCATCGTAGTTCCCAACAGAAATAGCAGCTCCAAGCCGATGTCCAAATAAAGAAAGTGAGGTATCGATACCGACCAATATTTTAGGATAGACGTCGATTGCTTCAAGATCATAAACGCCATAAGACTGCCCTCGGTGTTCCGCGATCAAGCGGGTATCGAGAGAAAAGCCATTCAAATGGAATTGGCTTCCTACGTCGAAGTAGGTCGCTCCATGGACTAAGGGTTCATCGCCAGCATTCGTAGGGGTATAATAATTTTCCCGAATGTAAGACGGAGCATCAACAGCTCCCCAGGGATCGCCCTGATAGATCAGGCCGCCCTTCACTTCGAAGGAAAAGTCCCGCAGTGAGAACTTTGGTATCGTATCCTGCGCGAAGCAATTCGTCCATAAAAGAACGGATAAAAAAAATGCCGAGAGATAGCTAAGCACTTTAAATTTAGGTTGCGAGCAATACGGTTTTTCTAACCTTTCTTCTTGCTCTCTTGTTCTCTAATTTATGCCGCTCGACCCCACCAAACAAAACGAAAAATCCGTCCTCGATCACGGTTACGTGCGCCTACTCGGCGTGATGGGCGATGACTCTTCGCCGGATAGCGATGCCCGGATCTCGACTGGCGTGGCCGCGCGGAGTGAAGCGCAGCAAACAACACTCGTCCGCTTTCTTTTGCGGCATAAGCATACGACGCCCTTCGAAGGCTCCGTGATGAAGTTCGAAGTGCGCGCGCCGATTATGGTGATTCGCGAATGGTTTCGGCACCGAATGTTCAGCTACAACGAAGAATCCGGCCGCTATAAGCAGCTCGATCCGCTTTATTATACCCCGGAACCGGAGCGCGTATCGTATCAGGCGAAGAGCAATCATCAGGGTTCGGGGGAGCCGCATCCGGAAGCAACAAGCTTTGTCGCGCAGTGGAGTGAAGAGCAACAAGAATTTGAAGCGAGTTACGATGCGCTGATTGGTACGCAGAACGTCGCGCGGGAACTCGCGCGGCTGAACATGCCGGTCTCGCATTACTCCACGTTTGTCGTTACGGGTAATCTGCTCAATTGGTTTCGATTTTTGCAGTTGCGGATGGAAGCGACGTCTCAATACGAAATTCGCGTCTATGCAGAAGCGATTTTTGCGATTGCGAAGCAATATTTCCCACGCTCGTTCGAAGCCTTCGAGGACTATTGGCTCGAAGCGGTAACGCTCTCACGCCGCGAAAAAGATTTGCTTGCGCAATTGATTGGGACCGCGATTTCCCAGGAATCTTTTGCGAGTGCCCTTCCCGAACCGGGTCCTTATTTTACGAAACGAGAGTCGGAGGAATTTCGGCAGAAGCTTATTCGTATTGGATTGCTTGAGTCGGAATGATACTTCCCATCGGTTCGGAGCCACCTCCTTTTATTTCCATTATTCTGCCGACTTTCAACCGCGGGCCGCTTGTCACGCGGGCAATCCAAAGTATTCAAGTGCAGACGTTTACGGATTGGGAGCTTCTTCTTATTGACGATGGCTCGCGCGACGGCACGTACGATTTCGCAACGACCGAGTTCTGGGGCGATTCCCGCTGCCGCTATCATTTCACGACCAACCGCGGCCTGCCGATGGCCCGCAATATTGGGCTGATGATCGGCCGCGGTAAGTATTTCACCTTTCTCGATTCGGACGATGAATATCTGCAGGAGCATCTCGCCATTCGCGCGGAATATCTCCGAGCACATCCTGAAGTCGAACTGCTGCATGGCGGCGTGGAAGTGGTAGGCCCTGAGATGGTCGCGGACAAGCACGATCCCTCGAAACTGATTCCCATTTCGGAATGCGTGGTGGGCGGTACATTCGTAATCCGCCGCGATCTGGCGGAACGCTTGCAGGGATTTCGCGCCATCGCTTATGGCGATGACTCCGATTTTTTCACGCGCGCGGAAGCGGATGGGGCGGTGATCCACAAAATCGATTCGCCAACTTATCGCTATAACCGAATGGAACCCGATTCGTTGACGAACCGTATAGCCGTGACATTTAGATCACGATGAAATTTGTAACCGTGACCTTCAGGTCACGGCGAAATGTATGGTAACTCGCCGTGACCTGAAGGTCACGGCTACAACTGTAATGAACAAGGATATTACTCCTCGCGATGGCGCGAAAGACCCTCGCATGTTACCAAAAGGCGAATCGCTCGAAAAACGGAAAGCGCGCTTCCAAAAAATCTATACGCGGCTTCATAAAGCATATCCCGACGCAAAATGCGCGCTTGAATTTACGAACGCGTTCGAATTGCTCGCCGCGACCATCCTTTCCGCGCAATGCACCGATAAGCGGGTAAACATGGTGATGCCCGAATTTCGAAAGGCATTTCCGAATCCGAAAACACTCGCGAATGCCGAGTTGGCCGATATAGAAGATGTAATAAAATCGACCGGCTTTTACCGGCAAAAAGCAAAATCGTTAAAGTCGATGGCTTCGGACATTATGGAAACATTCAGAGGCAACGTTCCCGATACCATGGAAGACCTTACGACCCTCCGCGGCGTTGGAAGGAAAACAGCAAACGTCGTCCTCGGCGATGCCTTCGGCAAATCGGAAGGCATCGCGGTCGATACGCATGTGACGCGACTTTCGGGGCGGTTGGGCCTCACGAAACATTCCGATCCGCCCAAAATCGAGCAAGACCTAATGCAGCTTGCCAAGCCTTCGCAATGGAGACTCACCTCGCATGTATTAATTTTGCATGGCCGTGCGATCTGCGATGCGCGAAAGCCGAAATGCTCACAATGTGTGGTGGCAGAATACTGTCCCTCGGCGGGAATGAAAGGAAGCATTTAAACGAGGGGTCGGAATTAGGATCGTCCACCTTTCCGTCCGGCTTCTTTCGCTTTTCGTGATCCTTTTTTCGGTCCCGGTTTGTGGCTCGAAGACCCTCCCTTGTGGCCGCCTTTTCGAGAAGAGCTGGTGTCCTTCTCTTTTCCCCGTCCGGAACCGCTCTTTTTTCCGCCCTTGTCTTCTTTATTGACAGTTGCGTAAGCCCGGCGCTCGGCTTCGTCTTTTGAAACGCCCCGCTTTTCGTAGCCTTCTTCGATGTGATGCGCTTGACGCTTTTGTTTCGCTGTGTAACTCGATTTATCTCCTTTGGGCATAACGTCTCCTTGTTTGAATGATGAATTGAGATGATGAATGTCAAAAAAGTGTTTCCACAAAAAATGAACCAGACGTTCGATGAAAAAAATATTTTCAATTCGGGGAAGCAAACATTGCGAGCGGTCCTCTTCGACCTCGACGATACGCTTTACGACCACCGGTATAGTTCCCGCGCTGCGCTTGCCCTCTTACAGCAGGAATATCCCGCCGTGCTCGGAGCCGTTTCGCTCGACGAACTCGAGCGTGCGAATTTGAACATTCTGAACACCATTCATATCGAAGTGTTGAACCGATCCGTCGATGTAGAAACCGCGCGAAGAAAAAGGTTCTTTCGGCTCTTTTCGCAATACGAAATGGAACTGCCGGCGGAAGAACAAGCGCGGGTTAGTATGCTCTACCGCGAAGCCTATCGGCAATCTTGGCGAGCGGCCGATGGAGCGGTCGAATTGCTGACGGTGCTCCGGGGCCACGGCCTGAAAACCGGAATAATTTCGAACAATCTTATCGAGGAGCAGATGGAAAAGCTGCGAGTTTGCAACTTAGAACATCTTATCGACTCCCTCACGATCTCGGAAGAGGCGGGAGTTGCAAAGCCCGATCCCCGAATTTTTCAGATCGCGCTCGACCGGCTCGGCTGTTTGCCGAACCAGGTGGTCATGATCGGCGATGCGTGGGAGAACGATATTGTGCCCGCTCGGGCGATGGGTATTCATGCTATTTGGTTCAATAGCTACGGAGTGCCGGCGCCCGAGGAGCATACCCCTTCTCTGACCTCCTTCTCGGACCTGCCCGCAACCTTACGCCTTATTATTGGCGAATAATCCTTGTTTTAAGCAAATTTGGGGATTTGTGAAACCTTTGTACTATTGTAATAGTACACTAAGTCAGTGGAATTATCCTTTCAGGTCGATGCAGAAAGCGCGCTGCCCCTCCACGCGCAATTGGAGCGTAGGATCCGGCAGGCCGTAGTTATTGGTACGCTGAGCATCGGCGACCAGTTGCCGACGGTGCGAGAACTTGCCGTTGCGCTAAGGATCAATGCGAATACGGTCGCAAAAGTCTATCGGGAATTAGAGCACGAGGGACTTCTGGAGACACGCCGCGGAGTAGGTACCTTTATAGCACGACTGGAGAAGCAGCCAACGAAACGCGAGCGCGATCGGCGCATGTCAGAAATCATCGCCGATCTTCTTGCGCGCATCCAAATGGAAGGAATTTCACTGGCGGAAATTCTTGAAGAACTTGAATCCATTGACACTAAATCAAAATAATTATGTCATTCAACATCACTAACCTGATCGACATGACGGGTCGTCCCAAGCGAAACGATCCACATTGGAACATCGTATCGCTTATCGCATTTTTAGTTCCCGCCGTCGTGGGCATCGCGTCGACGGCCTCGGCGAATAATCCCGTGCCTGCAATCATTGGAATTATTCTGGGAGGGATTCTGGCGCAATCGCCAAAAATTGCTCGGCAGTGGGAAAAAGGCGTCGTTCTCCGATTCGGCCGCTTTGTCGGCTTGCGAGGGCCGGGACTGTTTTGGATCGTTCCATTCATCGATGTTGTCTCGAGCTGGATCGACCAGCGAACGATAACCACGAGCTTTGCCGCGGAAGAAACGCTCACGAGTGACACCGTTCCAGTGAACGTCGATGCCGTGCTCTTCTGGATGGTCTTCGATCCCGAAAAAGCTGCACTCGAAGTGCAGGACTATCAAAGCGCCATTAGCTGGGCGGCGCAGACAGCGCTTAGGGACATCATCGGTCGGACGTCGCTTTCTGATTTGTTGCGCGGTCGAGAAATGATTGAGACGGAACTCCAGAAGCTCATTGACGACCGTTCCACGCCGTGGGGCGTGACCGTTCGGTCGGTCGAGATGCGCGATGTTATTATTCCTGCTGCCTTGCAGGACGCGATGTCGCGTCAGGCGCAGGCCTCGCGCGAAAAACAGGCGCGCGTCATTCTCGCCGAAGCGGAAGTCGAGATCGCGAAGCTCTTTGAGGAAGCTTCAAAGAACTATCATGACAACCCGACCGCTTTACATCTTCGCGCAATGAACATGCTCTACGAAGGCTTGAAAGAAAAAGGTGCGCTGATGCTCGTGCCCTCTTCGGCTGTGGAAACCATGGGCTTGGGTGGTCTCATGGGTGCGGCTGCTTTGAGACAAGAGACAATAACCAATTCAAAAGCCGCCGAGCCGAACGCGAGTGCTCCAGACAATGCCGTCTAAAAAAGCTAAAAAGAAAAAATCGCCGGTAGCCAGGCAAGAGCCGCGTACGACGGCGGGATATTCGCCGCGCTCGCTTGCGGGAAAGCTTGGTTTGAAAGACGGCACTTCGAAGGCTATCCTCGAAGCGCCGGAACGCTTCCATGAACTAATCGGATCTTCGAAGTTCGATACTTCGCTCGATCTCGATTCCTACGATTATCTCCACTTTTTCACTGAAAGCAAAGTCGCGCTCGAAACGATCTTTCCGATCCTCGCCAAGCGGCTCAATCGCGGAGGAATTCTGTGGATTTCGTGGCCTAAAAAAGCATCCGGCAGACAAACGGATTTAGGAGAAAACACGGTGCGAGAGCTTGGCCTTGCAACGGGCCTCGTCGATGTCAAAGTCTGCGCGATCGACGAAGTATGGAGTGGGCTAAAGTTCATGTACCGGAAGGTGGCTGGATAAACCTTTGGAAAGGTCCAGAATAATCTCCATTGGAAGGAAACTGAAATGCAACCTGTGCGTTGTTCCGAGCAATTCCTGAGGGAAACCGCTGAAAGGGTTTAGCGGAAATGGAGTTTAGAGTCCAATGACCAAACGAATCGAACACGGGCAAGAACCAGTGGCGAAGGAAAAGCCAAAACGAATTCCGCTTACGCTGGCGCAGGAGCTTGGCCTGAGAGAGGAAATGCTCGTCCTGATTCTTTGGGAGCCTCCCGGCTTCATGGAAAGTTTGAATTTGCGTTATGAGCCCGGAAGCTACGATGCCGAACTCACGATGCCGAAGTATGACTATATCCATTCGTTCATCACGAGCCGGTTTCTATTGGAGAACATGTTGCCGCTCCTGATACATCGTTTGGCACAGGACGGGGTCTTGTGGGTCTCCTGGCCTGCCGCAAATTCCGAGGCGAATCAGTCTGAGCTTACCACGCGGATTGTTCGAGAGCTTTGTCAGACCAATGGGTTCATCGAGGTGAAGACGCTCCGAGTGGGCGACGAGTGGAAAGGGATTAAGTTCGTTCCAGACTGGGGAAAATTGGTCCACTATGAAGTGGAGAAAAAAGAGGTACTTCGGTTTGGGCTGGAGGATGGCTACGTCCCCGGAAAATATCGTAAAACGTTCGATTAGGTAACCTGCGCCCACGGTCCTTCCCATGAAATTCCGCGATCCCGAAATATTCGAAGACGAACCCCGCCGCATTCACATGGAGCGGCGGATGGAGTTGCTCGAAGAGATTAGCCGATGCGTCTCCAGATCGCTCAATGTCCATACGCTTCTCGAAGAGGTCTCTACGGCCATTGTGCCTCGCTTTGCCGATTGGATTACGGTCGATCTTCTGAACGAAGAAGGCCTCGATCGAATATTTATCCATCATACCGACCGTCGTCTTCAAGTTCCTGCGGAGGCCTACCGAAAGAAATTCGAGCGTCAGGCTTCTCCGGTCTTGCTGGAGATACTACGAACGGGCAATCCGTTATTCATTCCATGCTTCACGGAGCCTCGGCTTGAAATATTTGGTCTTCAAGAGGAATGGGAGCGGCTTCAGGAACTTGGCCTTCATTCGCTTCTTATGGTTCCGCTTCGGTCGCACCGAAGAACGCTTGGCATTCTCGGATTCCACTATGGTCATTCGCAGCGGCAGTATATTACGGAAGATTTGGAGTTTGCCGTGGAAATTTCGGCGCGCATTGCAACGGGAATAGACAATGCGTTGCTCTTCGAGGAGGCAGAACTCGATATTAAACGACGCACCGAATTGCAAAAGCGCCTCGAAGAGGCAAAAGACGAAGCCGAAGTGGCAAATCGTGCGAAAGACCAGTTTATTGCCAACTTAAGCCACGAGCTCCGCACCCCGCTCACGCCGGTCCTCGCAACCGTCGAGCTTTTGGCCGAAGACCCCGATTTTCCCGCAGGGATGCTTCCGTACCTCGATCTTATTCGTCGAAATATTGAAATAGAAGCACGCCTCATTGACGATCTGCTCGATATGACGCGCGTGGCAAAGGGCAAGCTACACTTTAACAAAACCGACGTCGACCTTCATACTATCATTCCGCAAGTGATCGAGGTGTGCCAGCAGGATTTCGATCGGGGTAAGCTTCGGCTCGTAACCCGCCTGCTTGCCACGAATTCCTTCGTTCATGGCGATCGCGACCGGCTAAACCAGGTGCTCTGGAATGTGCTTCATAACGCGGCAAAATTCACTCCCGAAGGTGGGATCGTCACCGTTCGCACCTCGAACGATGAAACGGGCAATATTCGGATCGAGATCGAAGACACCGGATGTGGCATTGAATCCGCCGAGTTGAAACAAATTTTCGAGCCGTTCGAGCAGCGGGCGGAGCACCGCAGTGGCGCTCATGGTGGGCTTGGACTCGGCCTTGCGATTTCTAAAAGCATCGTGGAAATGCATGGCGGAATAATTGAAGCGCAAAGCCCAGGCGCCGGACATGGCGCAACTTTCACGATCCGACTCGCGGTCACGCCGATAGTAAGCCGAACCGCGATTCCGTCCCGGACCGATCCGCGTCCTTCGCTTATCCGAGCGGGGCGCATCCTGATGGTGGACGATCACTTGGATACCAATGCCGCGCTGAAAATTCTGCTTGAACGCCGCGGCTATTTTGTTACGACCGCCGGAAGCGTCGCGACTGGGCTCGAACTTGCGCGGCTGCATCCGTTCGATATTTTAGTGAGCGATATCGGCCTCCCCGATGGCGATGGTATCGACTTGCTCCGCGCTATTCGCGCCGATGATCGCACCTCCTCGCGAATGCACGCCATTGCTGTCAGCGGCTATGGCACCGAAGCCGACATCGAGCGCAGCCTTAGTGCCGGCTTCAAATATCACCTCAAAAAACCGCTCGCGTTTCCCGACTTGGAACGCGCCATCGCGGACCTGATGCAGGCCGCGTAGCGCACCGCTTCTTCTAAGACCCCGCCTCTTCGCAGAAAATGTTTTTTAGTAAAAAGCGGCACCACGTTTGTCCGTCATTCCTTCCATTCGAACATTTTGCCGTATGAAGAAATGGTAATGCCTGGGGTGAGCGGGAACCGCTGGGCGGCTTCGAACATTACAATTGATACAAACATAGCACTGAAAGGGGAGTAACGCATTCGAACCGCAGAAGCATAAAAAGACGGCTGGTCTCGGTTCTCAAATTGGGAGAGCCGGGGCGGAGCATCGTCCTCGGTCTTCCGAGTATCGTCACGCTCGTTTACGTGGCCTGAAGCCAACGGCTACCAATGTCACAGCTTCGCTTTTCGATCCGCTTTCCGATGACGATAATGAGTTTAGTCCCGCGCATTCTCGATTAGGCGGAAAAGTCCTCATTCTGAATGGCAACTACGAACCGCTCGCGATCACAAGCGTGGAGAAGGCGATTATTCTCCTCTATCTCGCAAAAGCCGAACTCGTCAGCAGCATGACGGGCCGCGCGGTGCGTTCCACTTCGATGACAATGCCGTTTCCGAGTGTTGTTCGACTCTCCAACTACGTTCGCGTGCCATTTAAGAAAGTCATTTTGTCGCGAAAGAATATTTTGCGGCGGGATGGACACCGCTGTCAGTATTGCGGCGCGTCAAGCGTCACGCTCACGGTCGACCATATCATGCCAAAAAGCCGTGGCGGCGAAGACTCATGGGAAAATCTCGTGAGCGCATGCCTTCGGTGTAATAACGTGAAAGGTAGCCAAACGCCGGACGAAGCACAAATGCAGCTTATGCGGCGGCCCATTCGCCCGAATCATGTCACCTTTCTTCGTCAATTCGCCGGCCACACCAGTAAGGACTGGGAACCATATTTGTTCATGCGATAACCTGTCTGAACCAGGATTTGGGGAGATTTCCGGGATTAACGAGATAATTCCAAATCTTATAATCTCAAATATGTCCTCACATTCTGATTCAGACCATGGTTCTTACAAATAACTCACGGCGCGAAACCCACGAATACTCTGTTCAAGGTAACTTGAATGCTCGCCATTCGTAATTCATAATTCGTAATTCTAAATTATTTTGGCCTGGGATCCACAACAGCAGTATTCTCGCCCGCGAATGTCGGGGTTTTCGATGTTTCCGCCTGGGATTAAATTCCTGCTGGCGAGTAACGTCGGGATTTTCCTTGCCGAACTGCTTTTTGGGCAGCTTCATCTTGCGGGCCAAATGCCGCTCGAGATGTCGATTCTCGAATATTTCGCTCTCTGGCCGCTTCATTCCGGCCATTTTCTTCCATGGCAGCTTTTTACCTATATGTTTCTCCATGAGGGATTCATGCATATTCTATTCAATATGCTGATGCTCTGGTGGGTCGGCGTGCAGGTGGAGCTAACATGGGGAACGCGGCGATTTCTTATCTATTATTTCCTTTGCGGCTTGGGCGGCGCGGTATCGCATTTATTGCTTTCCGGTTTTTTTGGATTGGGCGGTGGACCAATGTTGGGAGCCTCTGGCGCGATCTTCGGCGTGCTGGTGGCATTCGGCGTGCTCTTTCCCGATATGCGGCTCATCATTTTTCCGCTCTTCATTCCCATCAAGGCAAAGTTTATTGTTCCCATTCTGATTGGCGTCGAAATATATTCGACCTACAATGCCTCTGACAACGTTGCGCATCTCGCGCATCTGGGCGGCGCGGTGACAGGAATGATTTATTTGCTTTTACTCTCGGGGGGTCGCATTCTGGCCCTTCGGCGCAACCGTGTACAATCGAAGTGGAGTAATACCACAGGTCCGGCCGAGCGCGATGGCGGATTCTTCGGCCGAAAGCGGCAGCCGCGCGAGGCCGTCGATGCCGAATACCGAGACCTCGATTCTAACAGCCACGCCACGACGGACATGAACGCGCGCAACGTCAAGCAGGCCCGTGTCATTACACAGGAAGAGATCGACCGCATTCTCGACAAAATCGCTGCGACCGGCTATCAAAACCTGACCGAGGACGAACGGGAGGTCCTGTTCGAGGCTTCACGGAGGATGGAAGAGAAACGATAATTATTCGTTCGTGACAAATGAGTTGGCTTGACAATATTGATGGATTCGAATGGGACGAAGGAAATTCCACCAAGAACTGGCTAAAACATAAAGTTACCATCTTCGAATGTGAAGAAGTATTTCCTAACAAACCGTTGATAGTCGAAGATGACGAAAGTCATTCCAATCTGGAAAAGAGACTTCATGCACGTGGACAAACGGATTTGGGAAGAAAGCTGTTTATCTCCTTTACGCTCAGAGGAACAAAAATTCGAGTAATTTCAGCACGGCCAATGGACCGAAGGGAAAGAAATGATTATGATAAAGAAATTAAAAAAGCTTCCAAAATTTAAATCGGAAGACGAAGAGCGTGAATTTTGGGCAACGCACTCTTCGATGGATTACGTCGACTGGAGCAAAGCGAAGCGTGCAGTCCTGCCGAACTTGAAGCGCTCGAAACGTCTTATTCCGGTAACCGTTTCGGAATTAATGTACGAAAAATTATCGAAAGTTGCCAAGCAGCAAGATAAGCCGCTCGCAGATGTTGCGAGACATTATTTGCAGCAAGGTTTAAGACAAGCCACTGCCGGAACGTCAATCAATTAAGTTAATGGATATTTCCCTCCCCATTTCAACAAATGGAAATAGTCACTCGACTACCGAGCATCATTCTCGCCGCAAATCCCGACGGGTGATGATCGGCAATATTCCCGTTGGCGATGGTGCGCCAATCTCCGTGCAGTCGATGACGAAAACGAAGACCGGCGATGTCGACGCCACCGTCGCACAGATTGCGCGGATGGAGGAAGCCGGTTGCGACATTGCGCGCGTGACCGTCAACGATTGGGAAGCCGCCGAAGCCATCGCGGAGATCGTCCGGCAATCGAATATTCCCATTGTTGCCGATATTCATTTCAATCATGTTTTTGCGCTGAAGGCGATCGAGGGGAATGTGGCGAAGGTGCGGCTCAATCCCGGCAACATTGGAAAGATCGAGCGCATCCATGAAGTTCTCGGCAAAGCGAAGGAGAAAAGAATTCCCATCCGCATCGGCGTGAATTCGGGCTCGCTCGAAAAAGATATTTTGGATAAGCACGGTTATCCAACCGCCGAAGCGCTTTACGAATCGGCGATGCGCCATGTGAAGATTTGCGAGGATTTCGATTTCCACGATGTCATCATCAGCGTGAAATCGACCGACGTACGTCTCATGATCGATGCTTATCGCCTCGTCGCACAACGAACGGACATTCCGCTCCATCTTGGCGTGACCGAAGCTGGCACGACACGCGTCGGCTCAATCAAATCCGCTGTGGGCATTGGAACATTGCTCGCCGAAGGCATTGGCGACACCATCCGAGTTTCGCTTACAGACGAGCCGGAGAAAGAAGTCGAGACCGGGAAGGAAATTCTTCGAACGCTCGGACTCGCTTCGCGCAATGTTGAAATTATCGCGTGCCCTACCTGCGGGAGGCTCGATATAGATTTGTTCAAAGTGACGCGCGAGTTAGAAGCGGCCATTGCGCATATCAAGAAGCCTGTGAAGGTTGCTCTGCTTGGCTGCGTAGTGAATGGCCCCGGCGAAGCTTCCGAAGCCGACATCGGCATTGCCGCCGGCAAGGGTGTCGGCATCCTCTACCGCAAAGGCGTGATGATTCGCCGTATTAAGGAAGAGGACATCGTCGCCACGCTGATCGAGGAAGTGACGAATTTCGCGGGATGATAAAGACATTAGGGAATGCCAACGCTTCTTCGAGTTCGTGGATACAGATTTTTTTTCTTTAGCCGTGAAGGAAACGAACCGCCCCATATTCACATTGAGCGAGCGGAGCGTTATGCAAAGTTTTGGCTCGATCCGGTTGAATTAGTCGAGTCGTCTGGATTTCGCAGCTGAATTGACGGAATTGAGAATTTTAACCATTGCTCACGGGCAAGAATTTTTGGATAAATGGCATGAGCACTTTCGCAATAAAGGTTGATCCACTCGCCGTGGATGTTCGCGTTACGGAAGACGAGATCGAAATGACACTCGCGAATGGTCGCCATGTATCCGCGCCTCTCGAATGGTTTCCACGGCTGCGTAATGCTTCGCCGAGCGAGCGATCCAAATGGAGGTTGATCGGGCACGGTATCGGAGTTCATTGGCCGAAAATTGACGAGGACATCTCCGTGGCAAGCTTGCTGACGGTATCATAAGTCATGTTCAAAATTACTCTCGGCGCTCTTCTTGGCTCGATCGTCACTCTCTTCCTTCCTTCGCGCCGGGCGAGACTCATTTGGATTGGGTTCGTATTTGCTGTGTTCGTCGCCATTGAGATCATCTTCATTGCTCATGGCGGCGATTGAGATACGGGAATATCCCGTGACCGCGAGAACTATCGCCGAATATTGCGCCATCCCGATGGAGTTTCGCGTGGTGAGCCGTTACGATCCGAAGGGTCTCATCGGCGGCGCCGAAGACTGGCGCTTGGAAGAAGAAACGGTCGAACCCTATGAGAAAAATTATGACACGGTAGATAATCCCATTCAATGGGCCACGCAATTCGATACCGGTAAATGGAAGATGTTCTCTGCCTGGCACGGAGGCGAACGCATTGGTGGCTGCGTCATGGCATGGGATACGCCGGGAGTAGATATGCTGGAAGACAGGAGCGATCTCGCTGTAGTCTGGGATATTCGCATTCATCCGAATCATCGGCATAACGGCATCGGCTCTCTTCTCTTTTCCAAGGCAATGGAGTGGGCAAAAGAGTGTGGCTGCACCTTGCTAAAAGTGGAGACGCAAAACATTAATGTGCCCGCCTGTAGATTCTATCTGCGCATGGGCTGCGAACTTCGCGTGGTGCGTCATGGATTCTATTCCATTCTGCCCGAGGAAGTGCAATTGCTCTGGTATCGAGAACTCTAAGAGCTCGGGTGGCGTCTATTAGCATTCTTGACAGCATACTTATGTACGAATTTCTTTCCATCGCCAAATCCCATCCCCTCGCCACGATCACGATGACACGCGAGGAAAAGCGTAACGCGCTCTCGCCGGAACTCATCGCGGAGTTGAAGCTGGCATTCGACGAATTGAAAAACGATGAGGACGTGCGTGTCGTCATCCTGCGCGGCGAGGGCAATACCTTCAGCGCCGGGGCCGATCTTTCCTATCTCCAGAAAATCTCCGAGAACGGTCCGGAAGAGAACCTCGCCGATTCCCGCTCCATGCGCGATTTGCTTTGGCAAATTTATACATTCCCAAAAATTACGATCGCACAGGTGCACGGCGCGGCGCTCGCGGGCGGCTGCGGGCTGGCGACCGTCTGCGATGTCATTTTTGCCGCAGACGATTCCCAATTCGGTTACACCGAAACTGCGATTGGATTTATCCCAGCACTCGTCTCGGTTTTTCTCGTACGCAAAATTGGCGAGCAGCACGCGCGGGAATTGCTGCTTAGCGCAAGAAAGATTTCAGCGGAAGAGGCCTACTCGCTGGGGCTTGCGCACTATGTGGTGCCGTGTGGAACGCTGGAAGCCGCCGTGAATGAGTATGCTCTCCAGGTCGCGAAGAATTCTGCGAGTGCCATTGCGCTCACAAAATCACTTCTCGCCGCGCAACATGGCATGAGCCTCGAAGCAGGATTGGAATATGCTGCATCTATGAATGCGCTCGCGCGGGCAACAGAGGATACAAAAAAAGGGATAGCGAAATTTTTGAAACGATAGCTGCGACGCTATGCTAACGGCAGCTGCACGATAAACCGGCTGCCTTTGTCAAGTTCGGAGCGGACGGTGATGGAGCCGTGCATTAGTTCTACCAGCTTGGCTGTGATCGTGAGGCCGATGCCGGTTCCCTCGTAATTGCGGTTGTAGCCGACGGATTCCTGTTTGAACTCGTCGAATATCCTCGGAAGAAATTCTTTGGATATTCCAACACCATCATCGTGTACTTCGATCGCGAAACAAGGATACGATACGTTACCCGCCTTGAGATGGTCTTCGTTAGGGGCGGCGCCTAAGGGATCGAACCGCGCGGCATCGCTGGCGTTATTGCATTGCCATAGCGAGACGGTGATCTCTCCCGAATTTGTAAATTTAATGGCATTGCCGATCAGATTGGTGAGGACCTGATGGAAATAAAGTGTATCGATCGAGGCGCGAACGTTCGAGGAACGCTCCTTAACCCGAAGCCGAAGCTTTTTCTTGTCCGCCAGTGGGCGAAGCGTGGCCGCGCATTCCTCGACGGTGGGCAATACTCGGACATAGGTGGGTGATAACTCGATCTTACCTGCTTCAATGCGCGCCAAATCGAGGACCTGATTGATGGTCGCAAGTAACCGCTTTCCACCTGAGTGGATCATTTGGGCGTGACTGCGCTTTTCCGGATCATGGAGATCTTCGGACAATATCTCGGCAAAGCCTAAGATTGCGGTGAGCGGCGTTCGAATTTCGTGGCTCATGTTCGCAAGGAAGGAGGATTTGAGACGACTCATTTCTTCCGCGCGCTCTTTTGCGATGACGGCGAGTTCCCGCTCATGCCGAATTTCGAATTCCATCTGCTTCCGCTCCGTAATATCCAGGGTGCTGCCGATAATACGGATAGCCCTTCCGGCCTCGTTTCGAATGATCGCTGCCGTGCTCCAGGTATGAATATATTGCCCATTCTTTCGGCGCAATCGGAACTCGGCTTCGAACCGCGATTGGGTTTGCGTGGCGGAAATAAACTGCCGGCCAATGCGCCATCGGTCCTCTGCATGAATCCGCTGTTTCCAAAATTGTGAAGGGACTTTATCGGCTTCGCCGGTGGTGAATCCCAGCAAACGCTCGAGTGGGCCGAAACACTCGATGTAGCCGGTTCGGTCCCACTCCCAGACCACGGAGGTAATAGCTTCACTGGCCAGTCGGAATCGCTCGTTCGCTTTAATGACATCGAGCTCCGCTTGCCGTTGTTGGGTAATATCTTTAACAAGGGTCAGCCGGGCCGGGCGGCCATCGATTTCGAGATAGTGGCTGAATACTTCGACATCGAGGGCCTTCCCATTTTTTCGAATATGCTTCGATTGGTAATGCCGGTCTCCGCGGTCCGCGCGCAGGGCCGGGACCGTGACATTCGCGAATTTTTCCCGGTCTTCCGGAGGACGAATATCATAGATCGTAAGCTGGCGAAATTCCTCCTCGGAATAGCCATAGAACTTCAACGCCGCTCCATTGAATTGAGTAAATCGGAGCGTTTCGAGATCGAGCGTCCACATCGGCAACGGCGAATCCTCAAACAGCTGCCGGTAAGCTTGTTCCGAACGTGCGAGCGCATCCTGAATTTCGTGCAGCCGCATCACATCGCGCCCGACGCCTGCCACGCCAATAATTCTTCCATTCTCACGTATGGGACTAAGTGAGAATTCAACGATCGCATGTCCGGCGGGATTAATATATTCCCGCTCGACTGTAATATGTTCGCCCGCCAGCGCGCGATCGAAGGAGGAACGCCAGAATTCATCGTCTTCGGGTGGCCCGAGTTCGACATAGCTCATTCCCACTGATATTTCTTTACCCATGGCGGCGAGAATGATACCATGGAGGAAGGAATTATAAGTGGTTAAGCGATACTCTGTGTCCACCGACCAGATCACATCGCCAGTGCTATCGAGAACATTCCGGAAAGCCGCTTCCCGCTCTATAATTTCCGCGCTCATTTGCCGAATATGCGTGATATCCCGGCCAATTCCAGCAGCGCCAATAATGGTCCCAGTGCTATCGCGAATCGGACTGAGCGAGAATTCTATGAAGGCTTCTGACTCGACATTATGATATTCACGCTGAGCGACGACGTTCTCGCCGCGAAAGGTGCGGGTATAAACGTCGTTCCAAAATTCCGCCTCCTCCCCGGCCGTTCCGCCATGCATCACCCCCAGTGCAATTTCCACTCCCCACCACGCCAGGACCCGATCGTACAAAAAGGAATTAAAGGTGACAAATCTGCGATCGCAGTCCACGGACCAGATCGCGTCGTGCGTATTCTCAAAAATAGCGACAAGGTGCGATAAAAGGGGCAAAGTCCCTTTTCCAGCATCCGATGGAGATGTAGGAATGAATGTACGAAAACCTTCGCCAGCGGCGATTCGAGGACTGTTAAGCAAAACTAAACTAAAATGACTACCGTGGGGCGTTGAACCTGGCAATCCTAAGAACCGGCCCAGATCGTACAATAATTCCCGCTCACAGGCACCGGATTTATCCGGCGGAGGGTGAGCCAACAAAGTTTGCCCAGTTACCGGGTGGCCGAAGGGCTCCGGCTACCGGAGTGAGGGACCGCCAATCCTCCATGTGTGATAAGTGCCACGCGAGCCTTCGGACCCATTCTTCCCAAGGCGGCATCGAGGGCAGCCTGGGCTTGATCGCTTTGTTCGAAGCCAAAGGTTTTGGGGTCGTCCATGCCGGGACCATGTGTGACGAAGGTAATTCTTGAAGCTTTGTCCACCACTTCCCGAATGGCCGCAAACTGCGCACCCGCTGCCGGATGCCGCGAGAGCTCGCCTTTCCGGCTCCCGTGAAGAATGGCATCTCGCGAATCCGACAGATGCTTTGCTAACGTAGTCGAAAGTTGCGAGATGGATTCGAGCAGCGGCGAAACAACAATAATTTCTCCACCCTGCTTCAAAATGCCGGCCGCGGCATACAGTGCATGGGCTGCCTGGAACATATTCATGTCGAACGGATGCGAATCGATCATCACGATATCCGCGGCTTCGGGGATCGGAAAGTTGAACATACGCACCGCTACATCCGCGCTGACACGATAGACGCTCGAGGGCGTTCCGGTGACGCAGGCAGTGATTGCAAGCGTTCGGTCCACCACGAGGTCCACGCAGAATTTGAATGCCGGCACGAACGAAAGCAACTCGCGAATCAGCGCGCGCCCGGGGTTTTCTCTCTCTCCGAGCACGGCACTTGCCGGTAAGCCCGCGGTAGTTAAATAGACATCGCCGGTCAGGTCCCTGTTTCCCAGACCCGGAAAAACCAGCGAGCCGCCGCCCGTAAATCCCTTGAACCGGTTGGGGTAGGTGCCCCCAATGCCGATAATGAGCGAGGCATCTCGCAGCCGCTTATCCGCGGTGACCGCGATCGGTCCGGCCGAAGTATGCGCGGTGCCGAAGGTATGATAGTCGTCCTCGCGCTCGTTCAACGCCGACTGGAAAACTTTGTACTTACGCCTCATCTCCGCGCCAATTTTGCGATCGACCTCAGCATTCGAACTTGCGCGATGAGTCGCGTTTGCAATCAAAACCGTCACATTGGAATCGGGAACGCCGGCTGCGTGCAATTCGTGGGCGATATGATAAAACGGAAAGACGGTCGGCGTCGGTTCGAGGGCATCATCGAGCACGATGAGCACGCGGTCCTCGGCCGTGGCAAGTTCCGAAAGGCGTGCGCTATTAACAGGCGATGCGAAGGCATCGCGCAAAATTTGCTCGCGGTCCGTGTGTGGTGCTTCGAGCGGGCCATAGACGCCGATGAGATTCGCGTCCGGAATTTCCACTTCACGGACGGTGGGGTAGTAGGTGTAGTAGTAATGCATTAAAAGCCAGAACCTGGATTACGCGGATTTTTGCGGATTACGCGGATGGATTTTTAGGATTGAGAAGTATTGAACATTACGAGCGAGTAAAAAGCTCAATTCCGATGAGTCATGCGATTACCCGATAAATCGTCCGCGTAATCCGCAAAAATCCGCGGAATCCAGGTTCAGGAAGCTGCTAATTTCTCGGCCCGGTCGGCTACCCGCAAGGATTCGATCACTTCGTCCAAATCGCCTTCCATCACCTGTGCGAGATTGTAGAGCGTGAGATTGATACGATGATCGGTCAGCCGGTTTTGCGGGAAATTATAGGTGCGAATTTTTTCGGAGCGATCCCCCGAGCCGATCATCGAGCGGCGCTCGGCGGAATATTTCTCTTCCGCTTCTCGCTTTGCTTTTTCATACACGCGCGCGCGCATGACCTTCATCGCTTTGTTCCGATTTTTTAACTGCGAACGTTCCTCCTGACAGCTTACGACGATGCCCGTCGGAATATGGGTGAGCCGGACGGCGGTCTCGACTTTATTGACATTTTGCCCGCCTTTACCGCCGGAACGAAAAATATCGGTGCGAATATCGTTCGGATTGATATCGATTTCCACCTCCTCCACTTCCGGAAGCACCGCGACCGATGCGGCACTCGTATGTACACGGCCCTGCGTTTCCGTTTGCGGCACACGTTGCACGCGATGCACGCCGGATTCGAACTTCATCTTCGCGTACACATCCGTTCCCGAAAGTGAAAACGAAACTTCTTTGTAGCCGCCGATCGTCCCTTCGTTCACTTCGATTACTTCGAGCTTCCAATTCTGCCGCTCGGCGAAGCGGGAATACATGCGGAACAGATCGCCTGCGAAAATGGCGGCTTCATCTCCGCCGGTGCCGGCGCGAATTTCGACAATGGAGTCACGAGAGTCATTCGGGTCGGGCGGAATAAGGAGAAATTTTATTTCCTCTTCGACGCGTGCATGTTCGGTTTCGAGCGAGCGGAGTTCGTCCTCGGCCATCTCGCGCATCTCCGGATCGCGAGTTTCACGCAGCACCTCGCGTGCACCTTCGATATTCCGCGTGAGCCGCTCGTATTGATGGAATGCCGCTTCGACCGGCTCCAGCATTCGCTTTTCTTTCGAAAGCGTGCGGAGCTTCGCCAAGTCCGTGGACGTGGCGGGGTCCTCCAGCTCGCGCTCGATGCCCTCGAATTTCAGGTGTACCTGCCGCAGTTTTTCTAATAGCTCCATCGCGGCGGGCTAAACGCGAGAGGAGGGAAGTTTGTCCCGAAGAGCCACGCTCTTCAGCTCACAACTACAGTTCATATTCCATCTCGAAGTCAACCCTACTCGAACTCGAAGCATACTTTGCGGTTCCCGTAATCGTTTCAAATTCACCAGTCCCGGAGCCAGAGAGTATCGTGAGCGAGGCTTTCAGCGCGCCATTATCGAATGTACCGCGGTCTTCCATGACGAAGGAGCCGGAATTGCCGTTTAGCTTTCCCTCGAAGCGCATCAGCCCGACGAACGTGGCAGAAGAATTATGCTGGTCCTTTTCATCGGCATGTTTATAAAACATAAGCCATTCGACCGAGGCGTTGCCGGAGATTTCCTTATCGTTGCCAAAATCGAGGAGGACGGACGCTTTTGTAATCTTTTTTACCGGCGAAATTTGGTTAACCGTGTTCTCATCCCATTTCGTGGGCGTGAAGGAGCCGTGTGCTTTCATAGTATTTTCTTTAAAGAATCGATGCACTAAATAATCGACCCACAAGAACACTTCCGAACTATCGTAAGATTGCAAGGTGCGCCGTTCCGATTAGTTCGCCGCCGGAGAAAATGCGAACGAACGCCGTGCCCTGAATATGCTCCAGCGAAATGGGCATTGTCGCTACGCCTCGATCGAGGTGCCCTACATTTTTTGTTGCCACCAGCCTGGCGGCTCCATCGTAGAAATTAAGCGTTACATCTTCAAGTGGCGTTGGCGAATCCATTCGTACAATGGCATTTGAAGAAGCGGGATTCGGCGCGATCTCGATTGAAGCCGGATTAGAATTTGACTGGCTCACACCCGCATTGCCGATCGAAAGGTTTCCCGTCGGGTTGCGCATGTAATAGAGGGCATGGTAGCCATCGCGCTGATCGATCCAGATGGTGTGAATCGTCGCGCCGGACACGGCGATGAACGGCTCGGAAGGCTTATTGTCTGCGCTCACAAGCGTAATAGCAGAATCCCATGTCACTCCATTATCGCCAGAATGCTGAATGTAAGCATCCTCGTTAAAGAGCCACCATACCAGATAAATATTTTTACCATTGTGGGCAATGTTAGGATAAGCTTCCGTCCCACCGGCATGAGTCATTTGGAGAGAAGGCTGCCAACTCGCGCCGAAATTCATGGACTGCTTGAAATAAATTTCGAAAAACCCCGATTGCCGATCGCCGTATGCCAGATCGACGAACGAATCCATAGCATGCAGGATCGGGAAATAGCAAAAGACGGTTGAATTGGTTAACTGCGTTTCCGGACCCCATGTGGCACCATTATCCGAGGAGCGGCGATACCATGTTTGCATGATGCCGGTGCGGTTATCGTTCCATGCCATGTGGACACACCCTCCAGCGGCTGCAATGGTAGGATCTTCCGAGCGTCCCGAGGCATTCGAAATTCGAATGACCGAATCCCATGTCGTACCATTATCCATCGAGCGGCGAAACCACACCTCGGAATTTCCGGGTTCATTGCTATTAAGTGCAACGAAAACTTTTTCTCCCGAACAGGTTATCGAAGGCCACCAATAATAATTTCCGAGCGATAGGACGGGATCCCATGTCGTGCCTCCATCCAGCGAACGCATGTAATACGATGTTCCGCCGCCCATTGTATCCCGAAAGGCCACGTGGACGGTGGAACCGGATACCGCGATAGAAGGGAACTCGGCAGCTCGCGATGCCGGGGTGAGCCGAACGACTGGTCCCCATGTTGCGCCCGCATTGACGGAATGGCGGTAAAAGATTGCGCCCCGATCCACATTATTATCTTCCCAGATAACATGGACGTTATCGCCGCTCACGGCGATGCATTGGCCCATATTCTCGTTAAGATTGGCGGATGTATCGGTCGAAAGCTTCTGGGGCGATTCCCATTGCGCGGAAACACCATAGGGAATTGCGATAAGAAGGGACATGAAAACAAAAGATGCGCGTAGTTTCATGACACCTAAACAACTCCAACCGGAAAAGCTCACACGCCTTCACTTCAAATCAGCTTGCAATATTTGGCGAAAACAGGAAGTTTTTCGAAGATATATGGTGAAAAACTAATCCCTGACGTATTTTTGTAGCGAATGAATAACGAATTCAGCTTCGAATCGCGCGCGGAAAAAAAGGATTACGTCGAGCGGATGTTCTCGCAAATCGCAGGGCGTTACGATTTTTTCAATCATTTTCTATCGCTCGGTTTCGATTATGCATGGCGCCGGCGAGCGATCGAAATATTTCTGGAGCGCTCGGAGCCTCTCAGCCGCATAAGCGATCCTGCATCTGCGCCACGCGTATTGGATATTGCCTGCGGCACGGGCGATCTTTCCTTCGAGATGCTGCGGCAACGGCCGAATGCGAGCCTCATAGGAATCGATCTCGCGGAGCCGATGCTCGATCTCTTTCGAAAAAAAGCGGAAGAAAAACATCTCTCGATCAGAATCGAGCAGGGCGATGTCGAGACCCTACAATTTCCAGATAATACGTTCGACGGAGTAACCATCGGCTTCGGGACTCGTAACTTTACGGACTTGCCTATTGCATTTCGAGAAATTCATCGCGTTCTAAAGCCGAAAGGTGTATTCGTGAATCTGGAACTTGCGCGGCCCCGGCCGTTTCCGATGAAGCAGCTATATCATTTTTATTTCGATATGCTACTGCCGAAATTAGCGGCGATGTTTTCCGGCGACCGGTCGGCGTACCGTTATTTGCCAGACTCACTCCGGCGCTTTCCGGACTTGGAAGCGCTTGGAAAAATTATGGAGGAAGCCGGGTTTAGGAATGTGAAATGGGAAACGCGGACGGGCGGCATCGTGGCTATTCATTCGGGAATCAAATAAAAGAGTCCGGAACTCAGCGCAATGAAAGAGCAAATCAAAGCCCTCTCGAAAGAGACGTTGATCTACGGCGCGAGCACGGTCATTGGGCGGTTCCTCAATTTCCTGCTCGTCCCGTTTTATGTGAACGTACTCGATCCGCGGATGTATGGCGTTTCCGCGTCGATGTATGCGTATCTGAGTTTTGTCGGCATCGTTTATACGCTCGGTTTGGAAGCCGCCTATTTTCGTTATGCTTCGAAGGGAGAACACGAAAGCCGAACTGACGCCGAAGAGCGCCAGCTCTTTAGCGGGCCGTTCCTGTTCGTCGTTCTTTTCGGCGGTCTGCTTAGCGCAGCAGTTCTGGTCTCGGCGCCCTGGATAGTCGGACCGGTGTTTCACGATCCTAAGACCGACATTACCTCGTTCGTACCGCTCTTCATTCGGATTTTGCGCTGGAGTGCGATCATTGCGTTTTTAGATAGCCTGAATGTCATCCCGTTCGCTGCGCTACGCATCGACCGTCGCGCGAAATGGTTCGGAGCGATTCGGCTGACCGGAATCGGGATCACTCTCGCGCTCAATATTATTCTCATTCTTGGACTGCACGAAGGCGTCGAAGCTATTTTTATAGCGAATGTTATCGCATCGCTCACGATGCTTGCCATGTTATCGCCAACGATTGCGCGCCGGTTCGAATTAAAAGTATCGAGACCGGTGATGCGGAAATTACTGCCCTTCGGCCTAACGAATGTTCCCGCCTATCTCAGCTCAATGATGGTGCAGGTGATCGACCGGCCGATCGTCCAGTCGTTTTTGGGGCTTGCCATCCTGGGTGTGTATCAGGCAAACTACCGGATGGGAATTATTATGATGGTCTTTGTAAGCCTGTTCGAATACGCGTGGCGGCCATTCTTTTTGCGCGAAGCGCGGACGGATGATAAGCGCGCCCGGTTAGTATTTGCGCGGGTGTTTACCTATTTCATGGTTATTGCGTGCATCGGATTTTTGGCGCTCGCAATGTTTTTGCCCGATGTGCTGGCAGTCCGGCTACCGATCATCCATCATGCCATCTTTCAGAAGAAAGTGTATCTCACGGGTCTGAATATTATTCCCGTCGTGCTCGCGGCCTACGTTTTTCAGGGCATGTACACCAATTTCATTGCTGGAATTTATATCCAGGAGCATAATAAGGTCCTTCCCTTGGTGACCGGCTTGGGCGCGGCCGTGAATGTTGTTACAAATCTGTTGCTCATCCCAGTGATGGGCATCATGGGGGCGGCCTTAGCGACGCTCTTCGCCTACATGGCGATGGCAGGCGCGCTCTACTGGCAATCGCAAAAGGTTTATTTTGTACCCTATGATTGGCGGCGCGTGGGGCTCGTCGCGCTGTTCGTCACAATCGCATTCGCGATCGACTATTTCTATGTCGATCCCTACCTGCATTCCGCCGAAAAAGTGCTGATGAAGTTCGCGCTACTCATTGCTGTCATCCTGATTTTATTCCTCAGCGGATTTTTCTCGAAAGGGGAGATTGCGGCATTGAAAGCGATGCTCCGCGCGCCACGTGGGCTGCTGCTGGGAATGATGAAGGGAACAAAGCTCCCCGAACCGATGGAAGCCAGCGGGGAGCGACGGGAGGGGTGAGAACCGCAAAGCGGGTGAAAGTCTCCTCAGCAAGAGCCTGCATTACTTCCTGACGGGAGCGAAGCGGAACCTAAGACAGACAAATTGCTGTAATAAACCTTTGATATGACTACTAATTTCACAGCCGTATTCCAGAAAGTGCCCGAAGGATATATCGGGTTCGTTGAGGAACTTCCAGGTGCGAACACCCAGGGCGCAACACTCGAAGAAGCCCGTTATAATCTCCGCGAAGCGATCGAGATGGCTCTGGAAGCGAATCGGGAGTTTGCCGAAGAGGAAATTAATGGCGCCGATGTGATTCGCGAACAAATGCGGACAACCATTGCCGCGTAACGGGTCTTACCGTGGCAGTGGAATTCCCAAGTCCTTGCATATCTTTCTCGCGAGCATTTCGTTAATCTCAGTGTGACGTGGAATCGATGACGACTTCTTCGCTTTCCGATTGATGTATCGCGTATGGTCGCCGCCTTCGCGGCGGAACTCGCAGCCGGAACTTTCGAGGTGTTTAATAAGATCGCGTCGTTTCATACTTTTTGATAATAAATTCTCGTAAAAAAAGCCACCGTCTTCGCACGAGGTGCGATAACGGTGGCTATCCTGGCATACACAGTTCCATTGTGCAGCGGTCGCGCCCGAAATTTTTATCTGTTAGTTAAACTAGTGGCTCGAGGTAGAGGTTCCTTTCTATAATTTACCCCTTACAGCGCGCTCTGAATTGAATTATTCCTTAATTCTTCCGCCACATCGTACCGGTGGCTTTTTTGTGTTGGACGGTGACATTATAATTCCCATTATAGTAATCATAAGAAGATTGGAGGAACTCATAGCTGTTGACATCAGCCTCGACTAATCCCACACTATTTGCAAAATAGAAGTCAGCATCCGCGGTATATTTGGTCGAGGGTGGCTGATAGTGGCCAAATAATTGGGTTCCCGCAGTATCAAAATACGTTGCGTGGACATCGATTACATCGTTATATGAGGTCCCACCTTTATTCGTGTAATTTGCGAGATGTTGCGTCAACGTTGCTGTGCATAGAATCGGAAGTGCCGCAGCAGCGGGTGTCCAGGACTGACCGACGGCGGGAAGTACTCTTGGTAAAATTGTTGCGGCCGCGGTATTGGCAAACTTATTAAGACCAAAGACTTCGCTGTCAAGAGTCCCAGCGAATGCAATCGGATTTCCGTTATTAGATTTGCCTCCATCTGCATCAAAAGCATAAATGGGATGGACGCTTTGCCCATTCTTCGTTTCGACAAATCCGATCGATGCCGTGTAATCCTGATCGACTTCGTCCGTGCGAGTAACGTTACCATTCGTATCTAAATACGAAACGCTGCCAGTTGCATGGCCTTTCAAGACCGTATTATCCGTTATCGGTAAATAGTCGGCTCCGAATTGACTGCTGCTTGAATTAGAATTATTATTCGTCCCCGGGGTCGTATTATTGGTGCATGAGGCGAATAATAAAAAAGCGATGAAAGCGAAAGTGAGCTTCATGGTCTTTATTCCTTGGGTTCTAAGCTGGCGAGCCACTTGCGGCCGTCAGCATCGGTAAAATTGAGATTTAGTTCTGCGTCATCCGCCGAAGGTCTTACAAAGATACGGCCTTCCTGCGATGAGAGCTCGAAAACCGAATCCGCTCGCGCCCATTTCCCATACCGCGTGGATTTATAGACCGCTGGAATCAGAACTCGGTTTGCGGTCATCCCGAATATCTGCTTCTCGACTCGCACGTCCTTGAGAATGGCGAGACTAAGGGTATAGCTGCTATCGGCGTTCAGCGAAAGATCGAGATAGCCATGCTTCCCGATGGGAACGGAAATGGATTCGCTTCCTTTCGTGATCGTCACGTTGTCGCCGGACCAATCTCCCGCTAGAGTATTGCGATGGTTGTTGGCGCAAGAGGCCACCAATAAAGCAGCAAGGGTGAAGTAGGGTTTCAAGACCATGATATACTTGAAAAACGAGCGCGTTCCGCCAAAGGTGCTACCGGCGCAGGGCAATTTCGAGTGACTAAAACGGAAACGGCTACCATCGAGTCCTTTCTGGATGATTTTCCAACCGTTTCACGGGAACAAGGCCTTAAGGTATTGGACCGCTCCGAAGCTCTTCTCATCTCCGAGGAAGCTGCCGGGTGAGAATACTACTGGACGAGTGCGTTCCTCGAAAATTGCCAGCGAATTCATGGGACATTCCGTCGAAACGGTCCGAAGCATGGGATGGAGAGGAATTAAAAATGGCGAATTACTCCAACGAGTAGTGGATTCTGGATTCGAAGTGTTCATCATGGTTGACAAAAATCTGGAATACCAGCAAAAGTTGTCTGTGCTACCGCTTTCGATTATTGTTCTGGATCGTTTCGTAATACCCTCGCGGAGCTTCGTCCATTAATCCTAGTGTGCCTCGCCGCCTGTCGGATTGTCGGCCCGGCACTGTCTATCGCTTCTCAAGCCCCGAGTAAATAATCCCCCGGAACATTCCCGCCCGCTCTTCGGTTAATGGGCCGCGCTGAAAAAAGCGGCGCGCGGCGGAATGGCGCGAAATTAGCTACGGTTCGCGGTTTCTCTCGGAATTCAGATGCAAATACCCTTGATATGACAGCATATTATGGGTGTGCTATCGTTTCGAGGAGCGGATTTCATGGGCACTAACAGGAGTAGATGGCCAAACAAGGGGCGATCACGGTCGATGGGGTAATTGAAGAAGCGTTGCCGAACGCAACGTTTCGGGTTAAGCTGGAAAACGGCCATGCTATCCTCGCCCGAATCTCCGGTAAGATGCGGATGCACTACATTAAAATCCTGCAAGGCGACCGTGTGACCGTAGAATTGTCGCCGTATGACCTCAGTAAGGGGCGGATTACGTACCGGTATAAATAACCACCCCCTTCCCCCACCTTGAAAAGGAGGGGGTAATAAGAAAGACGAATATGAAAGTACAAGCATCGGTAAAAAAGCGTTGCGAGAATTGTAAGGTCGTTACCCGAAAGGGTGTCGTGCGCGTGATTTGTAAGACGAATCCGAAGCATAAGCAGCGGCAGGGATAATTCTTTGTAGAATCCTACACTGTAACTAATTCGCCGTGACCTGAAGGTCACGACTACGAACAGCACTTAGCACTGACACATGGCACGTATCGCAGGCATCGATCTTCCGAAGAACAAACGGTCCGTTATCGGACTAACCTATATTTACGGCATCGGCAAAACGAATGCTCATAAAATCCTCGTCGCGGCGGGGATACCGGACGATAAAAAAATTGGCGACCTAACCGAGGAGGAAGTGACGAGCGTTCGTCAGGTTCTCACGACCGATTACAAAGTAGAAGGCACGGCGCGCAGTGAAATGCAGCTTGCGATCAAGCGGCTGATGGACATTGGCTCCTATCGGGGGCTTCGTCACCGCAAGGGGCTTCCCGTCCGCGGGCAGCGCACGCGGACAAACGCTCGCACACGCAAGGGCCGTCGTAAGACGGTCGCCGGAAAGAAGAAAGCGACGAAGTAAGTTTAGAGTGCTAAGTGCTGAGTGCTAAGTAAAAAACAAAAAAATTTAGCGCGTCTCATTTGGCATCGGAGAAAATAGAAATTTGATCGAGTTCTGAGTGATTGGAGCTAAATAGAAACTTAGCACTAACCACTTAGCACTCAGCACTAACGAATGGCAAAAGCAGCAGCAGGGACGAAGAAGAAGAAGAAGATTCAAGCGGAGTCGCAGGGCGTCGCGCATGTCAAGGCGACGTTCAATAATGTGATGATCACTCTGACGGATCGCACCGGCAACACGCTCTCCTGGGCGACGGCCGGCAAGATGGGCTTCAAAGGCTCGCGGAAGAACACGCCGTTCGCCGCGCAAGTCTCGGCGGAAAATGCCGCGAAGGAAGCTTACGACATGGGTCTTCGGAAAGTCGATGTGCTGATCAAAGGCCCCGGCTCGGGCCGTGAGGCTGCCGTGCGTGCTTTACAAACGGCCGGCATCGAAGTGCTGACCATCCGGGACATTACCCCGATGCCGCACAACGGCTGCCGCCCGCCAAAGAAACGGCGCGTATAAAAGTTTTAAAAGACTCCTTCTATTTGTCATTGCGAGGAGTCTGTCGGAGCGAAGCGGAGATAGACGACGAAGCAATCTCTGCGGTATGAACAACCGATTGCTTCGTCGCACGAATCTCCCTTCGGTCGATTCGGGCTCTCGGCAATGACAGGATGTGAAAAGTTTCGAAAGCTGTAAACTCCAGTCAGACCATGATGGAGGAAGAAGGCTAAGAAGTATGGATTTCATACTTCATAATTCATAATTTGTTCAAGCATGGCTCGTTATACAGATTCATCGTGTAAGCTTTGCCGCCGTGAGCGGCAAAAGCTGTTTTTAAAAGGCGCGAAGTGTTATTCGGAGAAGTGTCCGGTCGAGAAGCGCGCCTATCCGCCAGGTCAGCATGGCCAAAGCCGCCGACAGAAGGTTTCGGAATATGGCATTCAGCTTCGGGAGAAGCAGAAAGTCCGCCGCCTGTATGGAATGCTCGAAACGCAATTTCGCAATACGTTCGAAAAAGCCGCGCGACTTCGTGGCGTAACGGGTGAGAACTTAGTCAAGCTGCTCGAGCGCCGTTTGGATAATGTCGTCTACCGCTTGAACCTTGCGCCATCGCGCAAGGCTGCCCGGCAGCTTTTGATGCACCGGCACATCACCGTCAATGGCAAGATCGTGAACATCCCATCGTATTTGGTTTCGCCCGGAGATTCGATTCAGGTGAAGGAATCGAGCCGCCGGCTTTCGGTCGTCCATGAATCGCTTCAACGGACGCGCGGCGATTCTGCCGTGCCAAATTGGCTTTCCCTCGATAAAGCAAATTTGTCTGGCACCTTCCTATCGATTCCGGAGCGGTCGGACATCCAGCTTAATGCGAACGAGCAGCTTATCGTCGAGTTGTACTCGAAGTAATTTTTAGGTGCTACGTGCTCAGTGCTAAGTGCTGAGTTCTTAGCAGAGAGAGACTACGGAAATACGAATCTTAGCACTTAGCACTAAGCACTCAGCACTAACTAACCAGGAGCCCGAAGAAGAATGACCAACCTACACATGCCAGACCGGATTGAACTCGAAGCATCGTCCTCGACGAATACATTCGGCCGGTTTATCGCCTCACCGCTCGAAGAGGGTTACGGGACGACGCTCGGTAATTCGATGCGCCGCATCCTGCTCTCCTCGATTCCGGGCACTGCATTCACCAACGTCCGCTTCGAAGGCGTGCTCCACGAGTTTTCGACGATCAAAGGGGTCGTGGAAGACGTGGCCGAAATCGTTTTGAATCTGAAGGGCGTTCGTCTGCGCGCCGATCAATCGAGTTCCACACGCGTCCTTATCGATACGAAGGGACCGAAAGATTTCAAAGCCGGTGACCTGCGGGAGGCATCGCCAGAAATTGAAATTTTGAACCCGGACCATCACTTGTTTACAATGTCCAATGGCGCGCGCGTCCAGATGGAACTTCGCGCCGGACATGGCCGCGGCTATGTACCCGCCGATGAGAATAAGACCCTCGATGCGCCGATCGGTACGATCGCGATCGATTCGATCTACACGCCGATCGTCAATGTTCGTTTCGTAGTCGAGCCGACCCGCGTCGGACAAAAGACCGATTACGAGCGGCTGATTCTCGAAGTCTCGACCGATGGCTCGATCACGCCGGAAGAGGCCGTAACGGTTGCCGGACGCACCTTGCGAGACCATGTAAATCTTTTCGTTCGCTTCGGCGGCGAAGAGGAAGAGACCGAGCGACGTCCGATCGCCGATAGCGAAGGCGAGCGAATCCGTCAGGTGCTGCTTACACCGGTCGATACATTGCAACTCACGGTTCGCTCGCAGAACTGCCTGCGCGCCGCGAATATCAAGAACATCGCCGATCTCGTCCGAAAGGACGAGCGGGATTTGCTGACCTTCCGTAATTTCGGTCGCAAGTCGCTTGACGAACTTGGACGTATCGTCGATTCGCTGGGGTTGACCTTCGGCATGGATGTCGATCGTTACCTCGAAGCACCAGCCGTCGAAGCACAGTAATGTTGGCGTGATCTTTATGGTCACGATTGTAGCCGTGACCTTCAGGTCACGGCGGCGAAGCAAAAAAAATTCGCCGTGACCTGAAGGTCACGGCTACAAAATTATGAGACACGGAGTAAAAGGAAGAAAATTAGGACGCACCTCAAGCCACCGCGCTGCCACCTTAGGCGGCCTGGCAACCTCGCTCTTGCTGCATAAGCGCATTAAGACGACCGAAGCGAAGGCGAAAGAAATGCGCCATTTCGTCGAGCCGATCATCACGCGCGCGAAGCGTTCGCTCGCGCTTTCCGGTGTTGATGCGGCTGCGGGCAAAGTTCATGCGCGTCGGGAGATTGGGAAGATTATTAAAGACGAGGCTGCGATAAAATCGCTCTTCACCGAGATCGCGCCCCGTGTCGAAAACCGCGCCGGAGGATATACCCGTGTCGTGAAGCTGGGATACCGGCATGGCGATAACGCGGAGATGGCTATGATCGAACTCGTCGATTGGAATGTGGAAGAAACCGCCGCAGCACCTGCAGCTCGCATGGCAAAGCCGCGCCCCACCCGCAACAAGGCCAAGACCGCCGAAGCCAAACTCGCCGAAGCAGAAGCCGGCACTTCGGAGGAGAAGCCGAAGAAGCCGCGAGCGACGAGGAAGAAGAAAACAGAAGCGGCCTCGTAAGCATTGGATGAACGGATCAATGCAGGTTCCGGTTAAAATGTCGAACATGATAACCGCGAAAGAACAAGTGAAAGAGCTTCTTGAAGTTCTGCCGGACGACGTAACATTCGACGACCTTCACTATCACATTTTCGTTCGAGAAAAAATAGATGAGGGAGTGAGAGATTTGGAAGAGGGCCGAATTCTCTCGGAGAATGAAATGGAAGCCACAATGAAAAAATGGCTCGAAGAATAGTTTGGTCGGCTACCGCTCGGAACGATCTGGAGTCGATCTACCGATACCTTCATAATGGTTCTCCCCTCTATGCAAAACGATTTATAATCAAGGCTCGTGAAAGGGCTCTGTCTCTGAAGCAATTTCCTGACCGCGGACGTTTTACTCCCGAATATCCAGAATCAGGCATCCGCGAAATTTTTGTTGACAATTATCGAATGTTATATCGATTTGTTTTCGATACAATTGAAGTCGTGGGTATTATTCATATGTCACGCGATTTGTTGCGCGTGGAATCTGATTGAGTCGGCTCAAAAAGAGTCATTTCCTTCGAATAATCGAGGAATCCATACAATCCGTGTAATCCAGGTTCTAGCTTAGTCCGGCTCCCCATCGTCGTCCTCACTCGACGGAATGCCACGCATTTGCCGAAGGATTCGGGAGGCACGCCGCGCAATATAGGCCGTTGGATGCGAGGCACTCCAGCGTTTGGGATTGGGAAGAACGGCGGCCAATTGGGCCGCCTGCTGTTGGCTTAATTGATTGGCATGGCGCTTAAAATGGAACATTGCCCCAGCTTCCGCCCCATAGACATTCGGGGCGAACTCCGCACAATTGGCATACATCTGCAAGATGCGCGTTTTTGGCCAGAGCAATTCGATGAGAATGGTGTAGTACGCTTCGATGCCCTTCCGTATAACGTTATGCCACGGCGGTAAGAACAGATTTTTTGCGACTTGCTGCGAGATCGTGCTGGCCCCGCGCATGGGCCGATTCGGATGCCGGGTATGCTCTCGAAGGGCATCATTAATTTCGGCGGTATCGAATCCATGATGGAAAAAGAATCGCTGATCTTCGCTGGCAATAACGGCGGAAAAGAGGTACGGCGAAATCTCATTCGATGCCAGGTTCGTATGTGACCATACAATGCCCTCGCCGGTGAAAAGATGGCCGGCCATCCGATAGAGCATCATCGTCGTTACCGGCGGATTTACGAATCGCAGGGTCGCGACTTGAAGGATGGGAATCGCGCAAACGACAACGGCGATTCTCCAAATCCATTGGAGCACCGTACGTGGGTTACGGCGCTCGGAATAATTGGGCAGCCGCCCGAACGACGCCTGTGCCTCCTGCAAAGGCCCAGTGTCGATAGCTTCAGCGAGTTCTGGTTCGTTCAAAGAGAATTGCGAATTACATGGATCTAACCATTTTGTATCACAACTCGGTTCGGGCGCCAAGCATTAGCTTTCTAATTGGCAAGCCCAACCGTGAACCATTAAGCTTTCATAATCGTAAAGGGGTCATGCAAATTACGAAAGGGAAACTCACCACCCATTCGGCGAAAGCAATCCAGGAAGCAGCTGGCATTGTAACCGATCGCGCATTGCGAATCGGTGACCATGCGGTTAGTACTGCGAGGATTATTATCAGCGCGGAAGAACGGCTCCGTCAGCGAGTGCGGACGATTCTTCGCTTCGCCGTCGCAACCGTCTTCTTCGCTATTTCCGGCCTCATTACACTTGGCGCCAATGTTACGACGGCTTTTGCGAAAAAAGCCGGGTCGGGGCGCGGGCTTCACGGCTTGCGCTTTAAAGCCCATACGAAAGCGAAACTCCACTATCATCCGGGAGCTACTCCGGCTATGAGGGGCGTGGCGTCCTGGTACGGCAAGCAATTCAACAAGCGGAAAACTGCCAGTGGAGTCCGATTTAATACTCATGCGATGATGGCCGCGCACCGGACGCTTCCCTTCGGCACAAAAGTCCGTGTGACTAATTTGGGGAATCAGAGGTCCTGCGTCGTCGAGATCACGGACCGCGGCCCATTCTCGCACGGGCGCATCATTGATTTAAGCTATGCGGCGGCCGAAAAATTGGGCATGGCCGAAGCCGGTATTGCTCAAGTGAAGTTGGAAATCCTGAACGGGGTAACTCCAAGTATGTTCGAGGACATCGCAACGGATAAGAATCAACCCGTTTTCGATCGTGTTTCATCGGACACAACAACAAGCATTTTCGCGGAAGATCAGGCTGTTCCCTGATCGCACCTACATTTTAAAATGGAAAGCCCTCGCTGTTGGCGGGGGTTTTGTTTTCCAGCACCAGAAAATTCACCTATCCTTTTCCTTAACCATGAAAAAACTTTTTGGAAGCTTATTCGGACTTGCCCTTTTTATGGGAGGTGCTACTCAGGTACATGCCCAAGCGGATACTTCGTATGGCTGGCACCATGCGCTCATTGCGGAGCTGCATTTGGCCGAAGTCAGTTTTACGCACTGGACGCAAGGAGGTACGAATGCCCTCACTTATATCGCTGGGGTCAATGGCCAGTCCGTCCAAAACAATTTCTTGACGAACTGGACGACCTCCTATAAACTCGATTATGGGCAGACGAAGCTCGATGGACAGGACTTACGAAAGACCGATGATGAGATCAACCTCGAATCGGTGCTGACTTACAAGCTCGGACTCCATGTGAATCCTTATGCAGCCGTCTCCTTACTCACACAGTTTGCGCCAGGGTATCAGTATTCCGATACGATAGGGGTAGCGCCGGTCGAAGTCTCCAATTTTTTCGATCCGGCCTATATCAAGGAGGGCGCGGGTATGGGATGGACGGTCTCGAAGCAATTTCAAACCCGGCTCGGCTTAGCCTTGCGGGAAATCGTAACCAATCATTTCAACCAATACGCCAGTGAACCGCTGGAATCCGAAGTGAAAAAAGTGAGGATTCAAGGCGGACTCGAATCGGAATCAGAGGCGGAAGTGCCGATTGACGATAACGTTCTCTTTCGCGCCAAGCTCGATCTCTTCTCGCCATTCAATACCATGGACCGCATTGTCGTTCATGGCGAAGGGAGCCTGATTGCGAAGGTTAGCAAAGTATTCAGCGCGGAGCTTTCGGCGCTCTTTATCAATGAGCCGGATATATCGCCGTATACGCAGATCAAGCAGGGACTTTCGATCGGAATCAGTTACGCAGTGCTCTGATCGCGGATGGTTGAAAATTCATATCCATGAATACGATTTATTTGATTCTGGTAATTCTCGGTTTTATCGCGTTCGATCGGATCGTTCGCCATAAACCTTTGGAGGAAGCCAAACGGAAGGATTCTCCGTTTGAAAGGAATGACGTTGCAAGCAAACGGTGATTCCGCGAACGTCCCGGTAGCCGCGGATAGCCGAAACATGAGGCATCGCTTCGACGGTGTGGCGATTGCCATGGGTGGTTTGGCGCTCGTTGCGCTGGCATGGGCCATCCGTCCCATTCTGAATCCGTTTGTCGCAGCGTTTGTGCTGTATGTTATACTGGCCCGCTTCCGGCAGTATCGGTCTGCTCGCAGCTTGCTAACCACCGGCTTCTTGCTTTTCGGATTGTGGTTGTTGCTCGAGCTTGCCGGAATCCTCGTTCCATTTATTCTCGGAGCGGTTTTAGCGTATCTTTTCAATCCGCTGGTCAGCCAACTCTATAAGAAGCGCCGAATAAGCCGGACGTGGAGTTCGCTCGCAATTGTAATTCTCTTTTGCGGAGTACTCGTCGCCATTGGCTGGATTTTGCTTCCGAGCCTTGGTCAGCAAACGAAAGCATTTATCGGGGAGCTCACTCTTTTCATACGCGAAAATGCCAATACGCTCAATGCGTCGCACATGCGGCACATGTTGCTCAATATAGGACTACCTGCGGGTATCGTCGATCAGGTCATTTTAACCCAGGCCGGTCCGGAACTTCGAAAGATTGTTGCAGTGGTGCCAACGATCGTCATGGAAATAATCGCGGGACTTCCGAAAATTTTGGAGCGAACGCTCAATCTCATTAT